>Ga0315901_10001876_pt1 | contig 29842 bp, 15 predicted proteins | sample LakEriMetagenome_10_FD_203761 | JGI IMG/M metagenome (GOLD analysis project Ga0315901, IMG submission 203761) | Freshwater fungal communities from buoy surface, Lake Erie, Ohio, United States - Buoy 2 MA116 | ecosystem: Environmental > Aquatic > Freshwater > Lake | place: USA: Lake Erie, Ohio...
CCGGACGAGCCGCGCATGACTCCCGCCGGAGGGACGAGCAGCGTCACGCCCCCAGGCACCGCCTCCAGCGTCACCTGTCTGCCGGCCGGTCGATCCGGCACGTGCGGGCAGCGCAGCCCGGGGGCGAGGGCATCTTCGGGCTCGGGCTCTTCTTCGACGACTTCGATCACTTCGACGGCGGGTGGTGCAGCGCGGCTGTCGGTCGCTTGCGCTTCGGTGGCGCACTCCACGGCGAGGGTATCGGCCAACGGGCGGAGGAGTTCGAACGAATAGGCCATCGCTGCCCACAACGGCTTGCCGGTCGCGCGTTCCACGCGGATCGCACCCAGATCCAAGAACGCGGCCACGTTGGACCCGGCGGTTTCGTCGGACGTCGGTCCTTTGGTGATGGTGAAGCGACTGAGATCGGCGGTTTTCGCCTTGCGGCGATGGCGAAAGGGCCCGAGCCGCTCGATCAGCCGCAACTCTCCCTCGCTGACTTCGATCTCGCTGCGGCCCGCCATCAGCGCCAGGCCGATCACCATCGCGCAGCACGCTGCGAAGGACAAAGGGGCCGCGACGAGTCCGGCTAGCATTCCCGCCGGCCCGACCAGGGCCACCAAACCTTCGACAAAGCCGCGCGTCCAGAAGAACATGAAGGCCAAGACGGCCATGCCGCCCAGAAACGGCAGCAGCGCGATCGTGCCCATTCGCCGGCGCGGCAGGCGGTAACGCGTGCCAGCAGGGAAAATGCCTTCGATCTCGATCTCGGCTGGCAGCGCGGGCGTGGCGTCACGTGGCGTCATGGGAAATCTGGGACGGGGGCAGTTTGTCTCATGCCGCTGGTCAAACTGCGGTCGCCACGGTGCCGCCGGGCGCGTTGACAGACGCGCGTCACGTCAGGCTTTACGCCCCCGAGTTTTCCCGGGAGGGGTTGCTCGTGCCCCGTGAGCCGGCGTAGGTGGCCAGCGCAGGCAGGATGCCGGAGCGCAGCCACCTCCGAGAGAGCGGAGGGCATGATGCCCGCAGCGAACGTCCGGCGATGGGGCATGGGCAGGCCCGACCAGCGTCACTCGCGAGGTTCGTTCAAGCGTGAGCCGCCGTCACACCCGGTAGCGGTCGCGGGAGACGTCGGGCTTCACGCCCTCGGGCGTCTCGTCGCTGGCGATGTCGAACCACTCCGGCTTGAACTCGATCCGCGACTGCGTCGTCGGGTTCGCCAGGGCGATGTTGCTCACCAGCGCGATCACGGCGTCGGCGATCGCCACCTCGGGCTTGCAGCGGGGCTGGTTCTCGGGTGACGGGTTGCGGACGCACCAGGCCCAGTGCTCCATCTCCTCGGTGTAGCCACGGGAGGGCGGGGCGTCGGCTCCCTTGCCGGCCGCGGCGTAGCTGCCCGCGCCGCTCTCGGTCGTGTCGAGGGTGGGAGTCCCGTCCTTGGCCTTGGCCACGGTCACCCGGGTGTCCTTGGCCGCGTCCTTGTAGAGCATCACATCCTGCTCCCGCTCCAGCACGAGCGTGCCCTTCGTGCCCATCACCACCTCGCCGTAGTCGCCGAAGCCGTTGCCGTTGATCGAGGAATAGGTGACGACGATCTTCTTGTTCGGATCCTGGTCGTAGCCGGGGGCGGGATACTCGTACATGCAATACACGTGGTCGTCGATCTCCCGGTCGGCCGGGAACAGGCTGCGGTTGCCCACGGCCGTGACCGTCAGCGGCTTGACCTTCTTGCCCTCGCCGTGCATCGCGGAGACGAAGATCCCCGCCGCATCGAGCTGGTGGCTGCCGAGTTCGGCCATCAGGCCGCCGCCCGTGCGGTTCCAGAGCCGCCAGCGGATCAGCTCCTCGAGCGGCGAGCGGGTCGTGCCGTCGGCCAGCGTCATCGGCATGTAGCCGTACTTCGAGGCCTCCACCGCGCCGTCGGAGATCTGGGCCTCCAGCTGCGCGATCTGCCTGGTCAGCTTGTCGATGTCGGCGGGCTTGGCCGTCTTCAGGTCCTTGCGCCAGCCGGCGAGCCGCTTGGCGAGCGACTCGTCCTCCGGCAGCGGCGGCTTCCAGGAATCCTTGCCGGGCAGGTTGCCGCGGTGCCACTGGGCGCGGATCGAGTGCAGGTCGCCGAGCAGCCGGGCCTTGCCGATGGTGTGCACGGCGTTGTCGTAGAGGATGCTGTAGTGCCGCTGATGGCCGGTGGCCAGGATCCTGCCCGTCTCGCGGGCGACGCGGCCCATCTCCTTGCACTCGTGGACGCTGTGGCCCATCAGCTTCTCGGTGAGCACGTGCTTGCCCGCCCGCATCGCCTTGATCGACGCCTCGGCGTGGAGGTGCAGCGGGAGGGCGATGATCACGGCCTCCACGTCGGGGTCGGCGAGCAGTTCCTCGTACGCCCCGTAGACCTTCACCTTCTCCCGGGCCGCGTCCTCGGTGGACCACTTGTACTTCTTCATCAGGCCCGGGCGGGCCGCGTTGGCGCTGGGCGTGGAGACGTCGCCGTGGAAGGCCCGGAACACGTTGTAGGGACGGATGTCGGCGATGGCGACGACGTTCAGGTAGTCGGGGTTGTGGGCCCCGATGAGCACGCTCCCTTCGTCGCCCGTGCCGATCACGCCCACCCGCAGCGGATCGCCCACGCTCCGGCCGTAGCCGAAGTAGATGGAGCCCAGGCCGGCGCCGGAGGCGAGGCCGGCGGCCACCGCGCCGCCGAGGAAGTCGCGGCGGCTGATGGCCACCGCGTCGGCGAAGTTCTCCTTGCCGATCTGCTTCTGCTGTTCCGTCAGGTTCATGGCTTCACCCCGGTCGGTGTGGCACGGCCTCCCGCGCACATGCGGGACAGCGGGCACCACTGCTTGAGGAAGTAGTCCAGGCCGCTCCAGCCCCCGCAGGGCAGGGCGGCGATCGCGAGCAAGGCGGCGAGTTCCACCCACTGATCGTACGTCGGCTGGGCGCCGGGCACCCAGAAGGGCTGCGAGGCGATCACGCTCGCCAGGAAGCACGCCCCCCCCAGGGCGTTGAACTTCACGAGCACGCCGAGCACCAGGCACGCGCCGATCGTCACCAACGACCAGCTCACGAACCGGTCGGCCCGCCACAAGGGCGGCGGCTCGACGGCGGCCGCCCGGCGGCGGTCGGCGTCGGACCCGAGCTGGGCGTCCCAGGCGGCGACCAGCTTGGTGCCGATGGCGTCGGCGTCCTGCATCCACCCGGCCGCCTGGCCGGCCAACTCGGCCCGCTTTCGCGCCACCCGCTCGCGCTCGAACGGGATGGCGACGGCGCCGGGCCGCGCCCCCATCGTGGCCAGGCGGGCGACTTCGAGCCGGTAGTCGTCGAGGTCCGGCCCGATCGACTTTTGCCACTCGGCCAAGGCGGTGGCGGCCTCGGCGAGGCTCTTCTCGGCGGCGGCCTTCGCGGCGGTGTCGAGCGGCACCCGCTTCATCCGCCCGTCGAGCAGCTTCCGCCACGACGCGACGACGGTTTCCTGCCAGGCCTTGCCGGCCTCGGAGGCGGACCGTCCGTCCGCCGCGGCCAGCGTTCCCCGCCAGTCGCCGGTCTGCGGCAGGGCCGAGCGATACCAGTCGGCCAACGGCCCCACGGCCGCCTTGCGAAAGCCGGCGCTCGACCAGCCGGGATCCCGGAGGTGCGCGAGGCCCTCGAGGAAGAAGTGCAGCCCGACGACGATCCGCAGGAAGGCCAGTGCGGCGACGGCGAGGCGGGACGAGGGCATGGCGGGCATCTGGCCGGAGGGAACGTGCCGGGGCGTATCGACCGGTCGAGTCAGGGAATTGAATCCGGCAGCCCGCGGCAGGCAACCCGGATCTCTCCATGATGCCCGCCCCGCTCGCTTCTGGCAAAATATGGGACGCCAACCGCGGAAAAAGCCGCGGTTTCACCTTGCCTCCCGCCCGCCGTCCCTGCCACCATCCCGCGGATGCGCATCGTTCTTTGCTACCCCGTCGAGCCGCGGCACGTGGCCCGGATCCAACGCGTGGCCCCGGCCGCGGAAATCGTGGACGCCGGCCAGGAGCGGGTGGCGGCCGAACTGCCCGAGGCGGACCTGTTCTGCGGCCACCCCAAGGTGCCGGTGCCATGGGACGAGGTCGTGGCCCGCGGCCGACTGCGCTGGATCCAGTCGTCGGCCGCCGGCCTCGACCATTGCCTCGTGCCGGCCGTCGTGGGGTCGCCGATCGTGGTCACCAGCGCCTCCGGCGTGCTCGCCGACCAGGTGGCCGAGCACGCGCTGGCCCTGGTCACGGCCTGCACGCGGCGGATTCCGCTGTTCCTCGCCCAGCAGGCCCGCCGCGAGTTCGTCCGCCGGCCCACCCGCGATCTCACCGACGCCACCGTGGGCATCGTCGGCCTCGGCGGCAACGGCCGGCGGCTGGTGGAGGTGCTCGCCCCCTTCCGCTGCCGCATCCTCGCCACCGACTGGTTCCCCGTCCGCAGGCCGGCGGCGGTCGAGTTCCTCGGGCCGCCTGCGGCCCTCGACAGGCTGCTCGCCGAATCCGACATCCTCTTCCTCTGCCCGCCGCTCACCGACCACACGCGCACCATGATCGATGCGGCGGCCCTGGCCCGCATGAAGCGCGGGGCGATCCTCGTCAACGTGGGCCGCGGGCCCCTGGTGGACGAGGCGGCGCTGGCCGCGGCACTCCAGAGCGGTCACCTCGATTCCGCGGGCCTCGACGTCACCCCCGACGAGCCGCCGCGGCCCGACAGCCCGCTGTGGACGGCGCCGAATCTCGTGATCACGCCGCACGTCGGCGGCCAGTCAGCCCGCCGAATCGATGCCATGACCGACTTTTTCTGCGATAATCTGGATCGCTTCCTGCGGGGGAAGCCGCTGCGGAACGTCGTGGACAAGCGGCTCGGTTTTCCCGCGCCCCCGGACGAGCCACCGGCCTGAAGACCGCCCAGCCATGAACACCACCATCCTGCGCGAGCAACCGCCCACGATCGCCGCCGTCGGCGACGTCGGCAGCCGCTGCCCCGAGGAGCTGCTGGCCCGCTACGGCGAGATCGTGGCGGCCGGCCGGCTGAACTGGACCGAGTATCACACGCTCTCCCGCCGGCTCGGGGCGGGCGGCCAGGGTGTCGTCTACCTCACGACCCGCCGCGGCACCGACAACTTCACGCTCCCGGTGGCCCTGAAGATCTTCTCGCCGGAGCGGTACGACTCCGAGCCGCTGTACATCGAGGCCATGAACCGGATCGCGGTGGTGGCGGCCCGGGTCGCGCAGATCCAGCACGACAACCTGCTCGACGTGCACAACTTCGTCGAGCAGCGGCGGATCCGCATCATGGAGATGGAGTGGATCGACGGCTACGACCTGTCGCGGCTGCTGGCCCCCGAACTGCTGCAGGCCACCCGGGCGAGCGTCGCCGACGACCGCTGGAAATACCTCAACGAGGTGATCGTGACGGCGGGGCCGCGGCAGTCGCGGCTCAAGCCGGGCGTGGCCATCGCCGTGGTCCGCGAATGCCTCGCCGCCCTGGCGGCCCTGCACCGCGAGGGGATCGTCCACGGCGACGTGAAGACGGCGAACATCATGGTGAAGCGGACCGGCAACGCGAAGATCATCGACATCGGCTCGGCGCACGCGGTGGACGAGCCGCCGCCGACCCGCACCTGCACGCCGGCCTACGCCGCGCCAGAGGTGCTCGAGGGCCGGGAGAACACGCCGCGGTCCGATCTCGCCAGCCTGGGCTACGTGCTGGTGGAGATGCTCTCCGGCCAGCAGCCCTTCGCCGGGCTGCAGTCTTTCCGCGACCTGCTGGAGGCCAAGCGGTCGCTCGTCCACCGCCTGCCCCAGCTGCTGCCGGCCGAGGTGACCTGCAACGAGCTGTTGATGAACTTCTGCCGCGGGCTGATCGCCGCCGACCCCGACCGCCGCTTCCCCAGCGCCGAGGACGCCGACGTGCGGAAGGGAGGCGCGGCCAGCTTCCACCGGCAGCTGATCGTGGGCGGCCTGGCGAGCGAATACGAGAACGAGATCCGCGCCTGGCTCGAGGACCTGGCCGTCGAGTAGCCGGCCGCTCACCGCGTGAGCCGGCGATACAGCCCGCGGACCAGGGCCGTCGTGGCCCGCGGCGCGAGCCGCTTCAGCCGCCACAGCCAGCGGGCCTCCGCGCCGACGACGACGTAGCGGTGGCCGGCCCGCACGGCGCGGAGCACGCGGCCGGCGACGCGGGCGGAGTCCCAGCCGCTGGCCGCCATCCGCCGCTGCGCCTCGCGCTCGTGGACGGAGGAGGTGAAGTGCCAGGTGTCGAGAAGGCCCGAGCGGAAGAAGCCGGGGCAGACGACCGTCACGCCCGGCCGGCGGCGCGGGCACTCCGCGACGATCGCCTCCGAGAGGGCCACCACGCCGGCCTTGCTCGCGGAGTAGGCCGCCATGGACGGCAGGGACAGGAAGGCGGCGATCGAGGCCACGTTCACGAGGTGCGACCGCCGCGGATGCTCCCGCAGCCAGGGCAGGAAGGTCTCGCAGCCCAGCGCCGTGCCGAGCAGGTTCGTGTCCAGCACCCGCCGCCACTGCTCCTCGGGCAGCCCGCCGACCTCGGCCGTGGCGCCGACCCCGGCCGCGTTGACGAGCAGGTCGAGCCGTGGCCACTCGGATCGCAACGTGCCGTGGAGCGCTCGCCAACCAGCCGCGTCGCGCACGTCGAGCGGAAAGGGGCGAACCGCCGCGGCCTGCGGCCCCGCACCGCCGGCCTCCAGGGCCGCGGGCAGATCGACGCCGGCCACCTGCCAGCCGTCACGGAGCAGGGCGGCCGCCAGCTCCCGGCCCAGGCCGCTGGCGGCCCCGGTGACGACGGCGAATCCGGGGGCCAGAACGCGGCTGGATGACACGGGCGGTAAGCGAGGGTGACGGGACTCGAACCCGCGGCCTCCAACGTGACAGGCTGGCGCTCTAACCAACTGAGCTACACCCCCGTGGGCCGTCGCCGGCCGCCGGGCAGCTCCGCCTCGTGCGTCGGAAGTATATCGGCAAATCTCCGCCGCGACAGGAGCGACCTTCCCGGCCGCGAATCGCGGTTCCGGCGCCGGCACGCCGCAGGTTCAGAGCACGCCGCGACCGGGGTCGAAGCCCTTCTGCTCCGCCACCGCGAAGTCCTGGTCGGCCTGCCGATCGAGGCCGACGGCCCGGCAGGCCAGCCCGCGGTGATGATGCATCACCGCCAGCGCCTGATCGTGTGCCCGCAGTTCGCGGGCGATGACGGCGGGGTGCACCCGGCCCACGCCGCCGGCCGCCTGCCGCCGCCTCTGCTGCTCCTTGCCGATCGCCCGATTGAGGTCGTCGATCGCCTCCCGATGGCGGCCGAGGAGGTGGAGGATGAAGCCCCGCGTGTCGAGGAACTCGGGCGACTCCGCCCCGCTGCCGGCCAGCGCCAGTTCCACGTCGGCGAGCGCCTCCTCCAATTCACGGCCCACGAGCGCCCGCACGTAGGCCCGATGGTTGAGGGCCTCCGGGTTGCCGGGCCCCGACAACTCCACCGCGGCGGCGGCGTCGGCCAGCGCCGCCTCCGCGTCTCCCGCCACGACATGGGCCAGCGCGCGGGTCCGCCGCGGCTGGGCCAGCGAGGGCACGAGCGTGGCGGCGCGGCCCGCCTCCACCACGGCCGCGGCCGGCTGACGATCGGCCAGCAGCAGCGCCGACCGCCAGCAGTGCAGTTCGCTGCGGCCGACCACGTCGTCCGGAGCGAGCCAGTCGATCGCCCGCCCGACTTCCGTCGCCGCCTTCGCGAACTGCCCCTGTGCATCGCGGATGGTCGCCCGCTCGAGCGACCATTGCACGACGGCGACGCGGGCCCGAGGCACGATGAACGGCGCCGCCACCGCGGGAACGACGACGCATCCCAGGGCCAGGAGGAGCACGACCTTCTTGAACCGGCCGGCCGACCGGCGGACGGGCGGGCCGACGTCCTGCTCCCGGTCGCTGAAGCGGTCGCGCGGATCAGCCGCCATTCCGGGGCCCGACCGGCCGGGCGGCGGCTGAAACTCTCGCGGGACCGGGAAGCCGAGACGGTCGTATTGCATCATGCCACCCACGTGCCGTCGGGCCCGGGGTTCCGCCGTGCAGCACCCCGACCTCCATCATGGTAGCCGATGGCCGCCGCCCGGGCGATCGGCGGGTCGGACAGGTTTGACCGTTTCGGAGGGCTGGCGTAGGCTCCCGAAGACCTGGCGGAGAAGCGAGCCATGCCGCTGTTCGAGATCGAGACGAGCGCCCACATCATCATTTCCTGGGCCGCGGACGAGCACGCCGCGTCGGCGGTCGTCGAGGACGCCTATCCCGGCGAGAAGATCGTCCGTCTCACCCGCCGGCCGCGCGACACGTGGGTGATCTCCAAGTCGGCCCTCGGGCTCACCGACTCGCGGATCAATCCCTGCGACACGGCCCGCGAATGCCTGGCCAAGGCGTCGGGCGACAAGCTCCACGCCATCCGTCTCTACATGCACGAGACGGGCGACGACCTCGACCGGGCCCGCAAGGTCATCGAGTCGAACATGGTCATGGGCTGGTGATCCCGCCCACCAGCGCGAGGCCGACGAGCTGGTTCGGCAGGCCGGTCCCGCCGTTGTCGGCGACGGCCACGAGGGCCCGGCCGCCGGCGGCGAGCGCGGGCCCCAGGCACAGCCCCTCGACGTTGCAGCCCAACGCGTCCTGCCACACGAGCCGCTTTGCCAGCCCGCGGTCGCCGCGGCCCGCCAGGTCGCGATCCACGTCCGACACGTCCGCCGCGGCCGTCGTGTCGACGAGATAGATCCGATTCGTGAACGGCGGCAGTCCCGGCCCGGCCGACCGCTCCAGCACGAGCAGGCGGCCGGCACCGAGGGCGACGAGCGCCACCACGCCGGAAAACGTGCCGTCGCCGAGCACGGGCACGAAGTCGTGCGGTGGATCGACGGCGTAGGCGAATTGTCGCGACGGCCGGGGCGGATCGGCGGGCAGCGGCACGCACACGATCCGCACGGTCGTGCCGACGCCGCGGGCCGCCGCGGGCCCGTCGCCGGCGAGGGCCTCCTCGTTGGCGGTCCAGATGCTGCCGTCGTCGGGATCGACGCACAGCGCCTCCAGCCCGCGATTCGGCCGCCGCTGCCCGAGCACCTTGGGGAGCGGCACCACGCCGAGCAGATCCCCGCCGCGCTGGGACACGGCCCGCACGGCCGGCGTGTCCTCCTCGGCGAGCAGCAGGCAGCCGCCGGGATCGGCCCGCTCGCGGCGGGCCTGCCGGGCGGCGATCCTGGCCCGCAGCGGCTCGGGACAGACGGCGACGTCCTCGAAGTCGTGCGTCGCACCGACCCGCACCGCCACCAATTCTCGCGCCGCCAACGGCCTGCCGTCGCGGTCGAGTTCCAGGGAGAAGAAGAGCAGCACGTCGCTGTTGTCGAGGACGGCGACGAAGCGATCCGCGGCGATCCAGGCCACGCCGCTGATGCCCGTCAGCCGCACGGGCCGGCCGTCCGGGCCAGGGGCCTCGTCCGGCAGCCGGAGCGTGCCGCGAAACTCGATCCGCGGCGGCTCGACGCCCGCCGCGGGCAAGGCCGCGACGGCCCAGGCCTGCAGCACCAGAACCACCGGCCACGTCGCTGCCCATCCCCGTGCCATGCACGCGAATGTAGCACGACGCCGCCCGGGTCGATCACGGGGCGGGCGTCTCGAAGCCCGCGGTCTGCACGCCCGAGGGCTCCACCGGCGGCTCGGCGGCGAGAATCTCCCGGTTCGGCCGGTAGCTCGACGTGCCGCCAGGTCGATACCCCGGATCGGGTCGCCGCGTCGGCGGGGGCGACACCGCAGGCGGCAGCGCGGCCGGCGGGGCGATGGCTCCCGGATTCATGGCGGGCGCAGCGAGCGGAGCCATGCCGGCCGCGGCGGGCAAGGCGGGCACCGCGGGCGTGGACGGCATCGTGGCGGGCGACGCGGGCAGGGGCGGTGGCGTCCATGCCTCAGGGGTCGTCGGCGGCCCGGGCTCGACCGGCGGCGCGAGGCCGCGAGCGGAGGTGGCCGGAAGCGGCTGGTCGATCGCGTTTCCGCCACCGAAACGACTTCCCGGCGCGGAATCGTAGCGGCTGCCGCCGACCGCCGCGGCCGGCGACTGCTCGGGCCAGGCCGACCCGCCGCGGGCGTCGGCCACCCGCTGCGGCGCCGGCTGATCGGGCGGCATCGCGGCCACGCCGCCCGTGGCGGCGGCCGGCCCGATCGGTCGCAGGGGCGGCAGGTCCGTGGCGGAGGCGGAGGAGGGAGGCGGGTCGGCGGACAGGGAGCCGTAGGGGCCGAACTGGGGTGCGATGGACGAGATGGAACCGCCGGCCGCCTGGCCTGCGGGCGGCGCGGTGGCGATGCTCGCCGACTCCGGCCGCGCGGGCGGCGGCGTCACGCCGTAGGTCACGGCGGCAGGCACCTGCGGTGCGGCGGCCGCGGTCGCCGACGAGCCGGCCCGTGCGGAGCCATCGAGCACGTAGCCGTTGGGGGCCGCGGTCGTCGGATAGGGCTTGGCGGTGGCCGATGGCTTCTCGACATCACCCTTGAAGGACGGTGCCGTGGCGAGCTTGTCGGCGTCGGACGGCGATCCACCCCCGAACGTCCAGAGCGAGGGCTTCGTGCCCGCGGTGCCCGTCTTGCAACCCGCCGCGTTGGGAGCGACCAGGCAGGCCAGGGCCACGACCGCCAAGGACCGGCGCCAGCCGGGCATTCCACTGCCGTACACGTCCATGCGCACCTCCACTGGTCCGGCCGGGATCATCTCCGCCGGGCAGTGGGGAATACGGGCCGCCGGGCGGCCGCGTCAACGGCAATCCCGGCCTGCGCAGCCGCCGCAGGTTGCCAGCCGTGACGCCCTACTTCGCGGCCGCGGCGAACCGCTTGCCGACCGCGTCCCAGTCGATGACGTTGTAGAAGGCGTTGACGTAGTCGGCCCGCCGGTTCTGGTAGAGCAGGTAATACGCGTGCTCCCAGACATCGATGCCCAGCAGCGGCGTGTTGCCGTGCATGATCGGGCTGTCCTGGTTGGCCGTGCTTTCCACGACGAGCTTGCCCCGCGGATCTGCCGACAACCAGGCCCAGCCGCTGCCGAACCGGCCCATCGCCGCCTTCGTGAACTCCTCCTTGAAGTTCGCGAAGCCGCCGAACACGGAGCGGACCGCCTCGGCCAGATGCCCCGCCGGCTCGCCGCCCTTGCCCTTGCCGATCGTCTCCCAGAACATCGAGTGGTTGGCGTGGCCGCCGCCGTTGTTGCGGACCACCGTGCGGATCGCCTCGGGCACCTTGTCGAGGCCCGCGATCAGCTTCTCCACCGGCAGGGCCGCCAGATCCGCGTGCGTCTCCAGGGCCTTGTTGACGTTCGTGACGTAGGCCGCGTGGTGCTTGTCGTGGTGGATCTCCATGGTCCGCGCGTCGATGAACGGCTCGAGCGCGTCGAAGGCGTAGGGCAGGGGGGGCAGCGTGTAGGCCATGGGTCGCTTCTCCGGGGGTACTGCGAGAACGGAGGCGGGATCGTACCGCACCCGTAGCCGCCCGGCAATCGGCGCGGCGGACCCTGCCGACGGACGCGATCGCACCGGCCGCTCCGCGGGCGCCGACACTGCCGAACCTGCGAACCGTGCGTCCTGCGGGGGCGGCCCCTGCGGGCATGAATCCCGTCGGGCCGCGGGGCCGAAGAGATGTCGGCGGGGCGCACCACGGCCGGCAGGAAGCCGGTCGCGCACCGCACGGGCCCCACCCGCGCGACGATCGCGACGGACGCCAGGGCCCGCTTCGATCTCGAACGGATTCGAGCCTCCCCCGATGTCCCTCAACGGTAGCCAGCGCCGCGACCAGCGGCGGCGGCTGGTCGTCTCCTGGAAGCGCGCGGAGGGCGACAACGCCGCCCCCGCCCCCGTCACCCGGCCGATGGCCGCCTACGGCGACGAGGCCCATCCGGAAAGGCAGCGGGGTCCGGCCACGCTCCTGCCCACGGGGCTCGGCGGCCTGACGGCGGCCGCGACGGCCATCCTCCTTCCCATGGCGGCGGCCTGGGCGGTGGCGGCCGCGGAACCGGTCTTCGGCCGGCGTCTGCTCGTGCCCGCGGGCCGCTTCGCGGCGACGCTCGAGGCCGCGACGGCCTGCTTCGACCCGCGCGGCATGCAATCGCTGGCCGGCTGGCTCGCGCAGGTGTCGCTCGGCCTGGCGACGGCCGTGGCGCTGATCGTGCGGCTCATGCGGCGGCACCGCCGCGACGACTACAACGGCCGCTATCGCGCCTGGGGATGGCTGGCCGGCTTGTTCGTGATCACGGCCTGCTCCGGCGTGGTGCCGCTGGGCCGTCTGGTCGGTGCGGCGATCGCCGACGCCACCGGCATCGCCTTCGGCCCCGGCGGCAGCGGCTGGTGGGTGGCGCTCGCGGCGACCGCCTACGGGACGGTCGCGCTGTGGGCGGTGCTGCCGCTGCACGAGCGCGGGGCCACGGCGGCATGGCTCACGCTGGCCTTGGCTTCCTGGGCGCTGGCAGCCGGCTGTGGGTGGGTGGGCGGCGGCGACACGATCGTGATCGCCGGCCACGCCGCCTGGACCTTCGGCGCGGCGCTGGCCGCGGTCGCGATGCTGGCCGCCGCGCGGTCGGTGATCCGCGAGGTCCGCGGCCAATGCAGCCCGGCGCGGGGCAAGGCGGCGCGGCAGCCCGTCCGGGAGCCGGCGGTCGAGCCTGCCGCCGAGGAGGATGAGGAGGAGCCCGACTTCACGGCGGTGGCGAGCGATGCGGCGGCCGAAAGCGATGACTCCGGCTCCCTCGACGGGGCGGAGCAGGAGCACCGCCACCTCTCCAAGGCGGAGCGGAAACGGCTCAAGAAACTGGCCCGCATGAATCGCGCCGTGGCGTGACCGTCCGCGACCCGTCCGACGATTGACGCGGGACGGCCGCCTGACCGATAGTCTCGCCCGAGGTTCATCCGCATGCCGCCGACCGCCGTCCGCACCCGCTTCGCGCCCAGCCCCACCGGCTACCTGCACATCGGTGGCGTCCGCACGGCGCTGTTCAACTGGCTCTTCGCCCGCCGGCACGGCGGGGCCTTCATCCTCCGCATCGACGACACCGACGCCGAGCGGAACGTCGATGCCGCCCTGGAGCCGATCCTCTCCGGCCTCCGCTGGCTGGGCATCGACTGGGACGAGGGGCCGGGCGTGGGCGGCCCCCACGCGCCCTATTTCCAGTCGCAGCGGGCCGACCGGCACGCGGCCGCCGTCGAGCGGCTGCTGGCCACGGGGCACGCCTATCGCGACTTCGCCCGGCCCGACGAACTCGACGCCGAGCGCAAGGCGGCGCAGGCGGCCGGCCGGGCCTTCCTCTACAGCCGCCGCTGGGCGGCCTTCGACGCGGAGGCCGCCGCCCGCTTCCAGGCCGAGGGCCGGCAGGGCGTGGTCCGCCTGAAGATGCCGCGGGAGGGGGCGCTGGTGATCGACGACGCCGTCCGCGGCCGGGTGGAGTTCGCCTGGGAGCGGGAGCAGGATCACGTCATCCAGCGGGCCGACGGATCCTGCCTCTACCATCTGGCCAGCGTCGTGGACGACCACGACCTGGCGATCTCGCACGTCATCCGGGCCGAGGAGCACCTCTCCAACACGCCCCGGCAGGCGTTCATCGCCCTGTCGCTCGGCTACCCGCTGCCCGCCTACGCCCACCTGCCGCTGGTCGCCGAGCCGGGCAGCCGCACGAAGCTCTCCAAGCGGAAGCTCGCCCAGTACCTGAAGAACGCCGACTTCAAGCAGGTGATGGACCACGGCCAGCGGATCGCCGAGCGGGTGGGCCTGAAGGCCGAGGCCGACACCTTCAACCCGGTGATCGTGGACTTCTACCGCGCGGTCGGCTACCTCCCCTGGGCGATCGACAACTACCTGGCCCTGCTGGGCTGGTCCTACGACGACAAGACGGAGTTCTTCAGCCGGGCCGAACTCGTGGAGCGGTTCACGCTGGAGCGGATCAACTCGTCGCCGGCGAGCTTCGACCCCAAGAAGCTGTGGGCCGTGCAGGACCATTACATGCACGCCCTCTCCCCGCCGGAGAAACTGGCCGCGATGCTGCCGTTCCTGGTCCGGGCCGGGCTGCTGGCCGACCCGCCGCCGGCGGCGGCCGTGGAGACGGTCCGGCGGGTGATCGAGGCCTCGGGCGACCGGCTCAAGGTGGCCGGCGACATCCTCGCCTACGCCGACTTCTTCCTGGTGGAGGAGCCGCCCCTCGACGAGGCGGCGGTCAAGCAGCGGCTGGCGCGGCCGGGCGTGCGGCCGCTGCTCGAGGCCTACGCCGCCGCGCTGCGGGACGTGGAGCCGTTCGCGGCGGAACCGCTCGAGGCGGCGCTCAAGCGGGTCGTCGAGGCGGCGGGGGCGAAGGTGGGCGACCTGGTGCACGCGGTCCGCGTGGCGGTGACGGGCAAGACCGTGGGGCCGGGCCTGTACGACTGCCTCGCCATCCTCGGCCGCGAGCGGTCGCTGGCCCGGATCGAGCGGGCCCTGCCGCTGTGCGGCTGACGCGGCCCGTCGCTCACGGCGGCCGCCCGCTGCGGCGTCGCGCGGCGGTCAGGACGGATAGCCGGTGACCGTGGAGGCCGCGAAGGCCGTGCCGCTCGACGCGCCCCGCTGCCAGATCATGCCGGCGCCCTGCCGCGTCCGCGTGAGCACGCCGGTGCGGCCGGAGGGCGGCAGGTCGGACGACGACAGGTAGCCGGCGAACGCCTGGGCGACGGCCGACTGCGGCCAGGTGCCGAAGTTCGCCACGGTGCCGTTGCTGCCGACGCTCGGCCGCTGGAGCACCTGCCAGGTCGCCGTGCCGCCCGACCGCTGCAGGCCCGCGATGCCCGTGGTGGCGTTGCCGGTGCCGAGGAAGTCGCCCGTGACCACGTTCGCATACGCCACGCCCGCACCGCCGGGCCAGGTGCCCAGCAGCCGCGGCGTGTTGTTGGCCGGGGCGACCGCGGCGTCGTAGCCGACCGTGTACCAGGCATGGGCGGCCGTCTTGCCGGCGATCAGGTCGCGGCCGGTGCCGCCGAAGTTGCCCACCAGGAAGTCGGTGCCGTTCTGCGCCTGGGACCAGGCCGACGTGACCGCCGTGGTCGTCAGCGTGCCCGATCCCGCGTATTCGGAGATCCACCAGGTCGTGCCGGTCAGCCCGACGATCTGATCCTTGCCGCCCGGGTTGCCCTTGAAGTTGCCGGCCAGCGCGGCGTCCCACTGCACGCCGTTGTCCCACGCCCCCATGAGCACGTTCTTCGCCGCGGCGCTGGCGGGGCTCACGGCCTGCGTCGCGTTGGCCAGCATCCACCACTGCCCGTTCGGGGCATCGCGGCCGGCGATGTCGGGGTTGCCGTCGCCGTCGAAGTCGCCGTTGACGATGTTGACCCACCGCTCGACGGGGGAGGCCCAGGCGCCGACCATGCTCGTGCTGAAGTCGCCCGCGGCGGAGCCGCCGGTGGGGCCGTCGTAGGCCAGCTTCCACCAGGTGCCCACGTTGGGCGACGCCGCCCGGGCCACCACGACGTCCCGATCCCCGCGCCGCAGCACCGACCAGTCCTTCCACACCACCGCCGTGGACCAGGCATTGGCCGCGCCGAGCGTCGCCAGGGTGGCGTTGCCCGCGGCCTGCGTGAACGACACCTGCCACGACCCGTCGTCGAGCAGGCTGGCGACGTCGGTGAGGTTGTCGGCGTTGAAGTCGCCGGAGAGGAACACCAGGCTCCGCTCCGTGTAGGTGAATGGCAGGACGTTCGACGCCAGGTTGGCCGCCGTCAGCCCGGCCGACTTGTAGACGCCGATCGTCCAGTTGCCGGGCTCGCCGACCGCCGGCGCCGTCAGCGAGAGCGTCGTGGGATCGACGACCGTCACGTTGCCGGCCGCGGTGGCCGCTCCATGGATGCTCAGGCCGACCCCCAGGCCCGTGGCGTTGCCGAACCCGAACTGCTTCCCGGAGGCGGTCAGGTTCAGGAGCCTGCCACCCTCCACCGGCGCGTTGTTCGGGGCCACGCCCACGAGGTTCACCGGCAGCACCTGGAAGGTGGTGTTGCCGGTCGTCGCGCCGCCCGCGATGGTCAGATTGGCGAAGCTCGCGTTGGCGCCCTGCCACTGCGACACCAGCGACGGCACCCTGACCCGCAGGCTGTTGGCCGCGAGCGTCGTGCCCGTCACGTTCGCCCCGCCGAACGACACGGTGTAGGAATCGTCGGCGACGAAGGCCGTGCTGCCCGCCGTGGTGGTGATCGTGACGTTGTCCGTGCCGCTGCCGAACAGCGACCAGCCGGCGATGTTCTGCCCCTCGAACGACACCGACTGGATGGCGTAGGACACGGCCGCCGGGACGTAGGTGTAGGTCAGGGTGTTCGACGCCAGGTTCTGCGGGGTCAGGGAGCCGGTGGCGTAGACGCCGACCGCGGCGTTGCCGGCCGCGAGATTCGGGGACGAGGGGGTGCGGAGCGTCAGCGAGGTGGCGTTGCCCGTGACGGCGAGTCCCGGCTTGACGGTGCCCCCGAGCGCGAAGCCCACGCTGATGTTCGCCACGTTGCCGAAGCCGCGCTGCTTGGACGAGGCATTGAGCGTCAGCGCCGTGTTGCCGGCGACGGTCCCGTTGACCGGGCTCAGGCCCGTGAGGCTCACCGGCAGGACCGCGAACGACGTGTTCCCGGTGGTGTTGCCGCCGGCGATCGAGAGGTTCGCGAAGCTCGTGCCGTCGCCCGCCCACCGCGACACGAGCGCCGGCACCGCCACGCGCAGCGAGTTCGTCGTCGTCGCCACGCCCGTCGCGTTCGTGCCGCCGAACGAGACGCCGTAGGATGCGTTCGCCACGAAGGCCGAGCTGTTGCCCGTCGTCGTGATCGTGACGTTGTCCGCCCCGCTGCCGAACAGCGACCAGCCCGTGATGTTCTGCCCCTCGAAGGCCACCGCGACGACGTCGTAGACCACCGGCACGGCCGTGTACGTGTACGTCAGCGTGTTCGACGCCAGGTTCTGCGTCGTCAGGCCGCCGGTCGCGTAGACGCCGAGGGCGGCGTTGCCCGCCACGCTCCCCGGCGCGGGCGGCGCGCGGAGCGTCAGCGAGGTCGCGTTCCCCGTGACGTTCAGCCCCGCCGCGGCCGAGCCGTCGATGGCGAAGCCCACGCTCACGTTCGCCCCGCTGCCGAACCCGAACTGCTTGGAGGAGGCGTTGAGCGTGAGGTTCGTGCCGCCGAGCACCGAGCCGTCGGTCGGGCTCACGCTCGTGAGGTTCACCGGCAGCACCGCGAACGTGGCGTTGCCGGTGGTGCTCGCGCCGGCGATCGTGAGGTTCGCGAAGCTCGTGCCGTTCCCCGCCCACCGCGACACGAGCGCCGGCACCGCCACATCCAGCGCGTTCGCCGACGTGGCCAGCCCCGTGGCGTTCGTCCCGCCGAACGACACGGTGTAGGTGTCGGTGGGGATGAAGGCGAAACTCGATTCCGTGGTGGTGATCGTGACGTTGTCAGTGCCGCTGCCGAACAGCGACCAGCCGGTGATGTTCTGCCCCGCGAACGACACCGCCTGGATGTCGTAGGAGGAGGCAACCGGCGTGTAGCGGAAGGTGAGCGTGTTCGACGCCAGGTTCGGCGCGGTGAGGCCGGTCGTGGCGTAGACGCCGAGCGTCGCGTTGCCGGCCGTGTGGTTCGGCGACGAGGGCGACCGGAGGGTCAGCGAGGTGGCGTTGCCCGTCACGTTCAACCCGAGCTTGCCGGTGCCGGCGATCACGAAGCCCACGCTCAGGTTCGCGATGTCGGCGAAGTTGCCGAAGCCGCGCTGCTTCGAGGAGGCGTTGAGCGTGAGGTTCGCGCCCCCGAGCACCGAGCCGTTGTTCGGGTTCACGGTCGTGAGATTCACCGGCAGCACCGCGAAGGTGGTGTTGCCCGTGGTGTTCGCTCCCGCGATCGTGAGGTTCGCGAAGCTCGTCCCGTCGCCAGCCCACCGCGACACGAGCGCCGGCACGGCCACGTTCAGCGTGTTGGCGGTGACGGCCGTGCCGGTCGCGACCGTGCCCCCGAACGACACCGAGTAGGACTGGCTCGGCGTGAAGGCGGTGCTCGTCGGGGTGGTCTGGATCGTGACCGTGTCGGTGCCGCTGCCGAACAGCGACCAGCCGGAGATGCTCTGGCTCTCGAACGTCACCGCCTGGATGTCGTAGGTGCCGGCGGCGTCGTACCAGGGCTGCATGGTCACCAGCAGCGTCGCGGTCTGCGTCTGCGGGGCGTCCGGCGAGGTGTCGGCGCTCACCGAGATCGACGAGCTCAGCCCCATGAAGTCGCTGAAGGCGTAGCCGTAGCCGAGGCCGTCGATGTTCACCGGATGGTTTTGGCCCGTGCCGTTCGCCACCCCACCGGCGAACTCGCCGCGGCTCTGGATGAAGGCCTCGTAGAGGTTGTAGGGAATCGGCCCCCCGCCCATGGTCGCGGGGTAGTCGGTTCCGTCACTGGCCAGGGTGAGGAACTGGAGGTTGTCGCTGCGCTTGCCCGGCTTGATGTCGATCGCGGCGCCGCTCACGTAGGCGACGACGTCGATCGTGGTGGTTCCGCCGACCGATCGCGGCGCCCCCGTCACCCGCATGGGGCTGCCGAAGTTCAGGAACGAGCTCACGAGCATGCCCGGGGCCACGTCCCCGCCCATGCTCTGGTAGACCGCGGTGGGCATGGTCCAGGTGCCGCGGGTCTCGTCGCCCAACGCGTGGGCGAAGGTCGGCAGATTCGCGGTCTGGTTGAGCGCCACCCCCGTCGCCAGGAAGGTGGACGCGTAGCCCCGCGACAGCGCCACCGCCACGTCGCGGCCGAAATCGTTGTAGGCGGAGACCGGGTCGCCGGCGGGAATCAGGCCCAGCGCGTTCAGCGGCCCGCCCGGCTGGAAGATGCCGGCCCCGGCGAACACGTCGGCCGACGGCGGGTCGAAGTTCGTCTGGCTCTGCCCGAACCACAGCGGCGGCGCCGGCACCCGTCGATCGAACGGGTCGCGCTTGTTCGCCGGGGAGTTCGTCGTGAAGTAGGGATAGAGAACCGAGAACGTGAGGTTCGGATTGGCGACGCCGGTGGAGTAGTCGGTGAACACCAGCGCCGCGTACTGCTCCGTGGTGTTCTCGATGCTCGTGTACGTGACGTTCGTGACCACGCCCCGATAGAGTGCCGTCGCCTGCGGGTAGGTCGTCGGGTCGCCCTTGAGGACGGTGGCGGGCTGGTTCTCCTCCTGCCACCAGGCATCCGCCTTGTACCTCTGGAACATGAGGTCGACGGCGTTGTAGGTGTTCAGCAGCGTGTGGTCCGTCCAGGGATCGGTGCCGGTGACGTTGCCGTTGTAGACGCTCGGCCCGAACGTGTTCATAAGCGCCTGATATCCGGGCGTCCGCATGCTGGCATTGAGCTGCTGGATGCGGATGGCGACGTTGTTCAGGTCGCCGTTGACCACCGTGCTGGCGTTGATGCTCTGGCTGCCGCTGCGGTTCGTGAACGGCCGGCCGTCGTACGTGGCGATCTTGAAGACCGTCGCCGTGGGGCTCGTGTTGGCCTCCGCGATCACCGTGCCGGCGGGAATGAAGGGGCCCGTCACCGGCGATCCGTTCGGATATGCGGTGCCGTTGATGCTGGTTCCGTCGGTGGTCGAGAGATTGAGCCAGGCCCAGTTGGTGTAGCTGCCCGCGGGCCCGGGGATGGGTCCGGTTCCCGGGACGATCGAGTAGGTCCAGTTGCTCGACTGCTGCGCGGCCCCCGCCGTCATCGCATTGAGGAGGTCGTTGGGGGCCAGCACCCGGTAGGTCGGCGACGAACTGCTGCCGGTGCCGTTGGTGGGCACGATCGCCAGGTCGTAGCCCGCCTGGCCCTGGAAGGCCGCCGCGTAGCCCTGGATGACGTCCTGGCGGGTCAGGCCCGGCGAGCTCCCGGACCGCACGCTGCCGTTCGTCGCGTTGAGCGACAGATTGAGCGTCATCGGGAAGCCGAACTGATCGACCTGGCTGGTGTCGACGAACACCAGCGAGTTCGAGAACGCGCCCTCGATGAAGTCGTAGTACCAGCCTTCGAACCCGGCGGCCGGCTGGGCCGCGAGGTTCGCGCGGTTCGCCAGGTAGATTCGTGTGCCGTTGTAGACCGTGTCGGAAAGGTTGAACGTCAGCGTGGCGTTCTGGGTGAAGTTGTTGGTCAGGGTGCTGAGGGGCATGCCGTCCCAGGGCGTGGCCCCGCCGGCGGAATTGCCGACGGCGCCGGTGTTGCTGATCGTCATCCAGCCGGGGCTGAGGCTGCCGCCCACCGGCCCCACGTTGCCGTAGACGTAGGCGTAGAAGTCGTCGATGGCGGGGCTCGTCGCGTTGGTCAGGCCCGTGCTGTCGAGCAGCGTGACGGCGAGCGTGTTGATGGTGGGATCCGCCAGCACCGTGAGATTCTCGATGTTCGACGCCCGCGGATTGCCGCCCGCGGCCGAAGCGACGTAGACGGCGTAGTTGCCGGGCCCGCCCGTCGTCAGCTTGGGCACCGGCACGGTGAGCGACGTGGAGTTCGTGGCGGTCACCGACCACGGGGTCTTCGTTCCCTCGAGGTCGTCGAAGACGACGCTGACGGGCTGCCCGACGGCGAAGCCGGAGGCCGGCGAAGCGGCGTTCAGCACGAGATTGCCGCCTCCGCTGACGTACACCGAGTTGCGGCTCATGCCCGACAGGGCGACGTTCGTGTATTGAAAACCGCCGTTGGTGGTGTGGTCGTTGGGCGCCCCGCCGAACGAGAGGTTCTGGAACGTCGGCACGCCCGTGTACGAGCCGCCGTAGTACGGCACCTTCACGTCGAGCGTCAGGTCGCTCGTCTTGGTTCCCGTCACGTTCTGGCCCGTCCCGAACCACACGTTCTCGTTGGCCTTGAACGGCGTGCTGCCGTTGGCCAGCGTGATCGTGATGCTTTCGTTGCCGCTGCCGAACAGGGACCAGCCGGTGATCGGCGCGTTCTCGTAGGTGAGGGACGCGACCGTGTAGTTGATCGCCGAGACGCTGACGTTGAGGTTCCCCGCGAGGGCGAACCGGGCCGTGTCGGTGGCATTGGCCGGCGGCGTGCCATCAGCCGTGGTCTGGATCCTGTAGCTGCCGGCGGGCAGCGACAGCGACGTCACCCTGACCGTGAGGTGCGTGGGGTCGGTGGCGTCGCCCGTGAAGGCGGGCGACACGGTCGCATTGCCCGGGCCACCGACGAGGAAGAAGTTGTATTGGCTGAGGTTGCCGAACCCGCTTGCGGCATCCGTCGCCACGAGCGTCAGGTTCGCCGACTCGCCTATGGTCAGCGCGTTGTTCGCGATCGAGAGGATGTTCGCGGGATTGATCGGCAGCGAGGTGTTGCCGATGAGGTCGGCGCCGACGATCGACAGCGTGGCGTTGAAGCTGCTCCCGTTCCAGAGCGTGTGGAGCGATCCCGCCGACATGACGGCGGTCGCATTGGCCGAGCCGCCGGTCGTCAGCAGGTTGACGGTCGTGCTCGTGTTGAGGTCCGGGTTCGCGAACTGGAGGCCCAGGGTTCCGGTCGAATTGAACGCCGCGTCGAACTGGAGGGTCAGATTCCCCGTGCCGATCACCGGCCAGCCGGCGATCGGCGCGCCGGCGAACGAGAAGCCGTCGAGCTGATACTGATCGACCGCGCAGAGCCGGCGGATCTCCAGGGCCTCGATGCCGTGGTGGTCGGGTCGCGGCCGGCGGCCACGGTCGCCCCGCCGCCGGTGCAGGGTACGGCGGCGCCGCGACTCGAACAGCGCATCCACTTTGACGGTCATCGGCAACTTCCCCCGGCGCGGCCGCCACGGCCACGACCGTGACACGAAAGCAGGCCCGCTTCTGTGGACGAAAGACGATGCGGCGGCCATTTCGGCCGCAGGGCCCGGCCACCCGGTCGATGCATTGAGACTAACCCCGCTCCGCGGCGCGGGCAAACTTCGGGCTCGAACTGCATGAAAAACCGCGCGGCGAAACGCCTCGCCGACGCCCCGGGACTCAGGAGATCAGGATCGGCTCGCGGGACCGGTCGGCGGCGAGCGACTCGTGGTGGGCGAGCAGGTGGTCGATCGCCCGCACGAAGGCCGGCACGTGCTCGTGGCTGAGGACGGTCGTCGGCAGGTCGGCGAGCTTCATCCGCCGCCGCATCCGCTCCCGGAACTCGCCGTCGTCGATCATCCGGCAGCAGAGGTCGAGAAACTCGTCCTCCCGCGTGGCCACGAGCTCGTCCATGCCCAGCGTCCGCAGCAGGTAGGCGGTGGAGAGGTTGTAGAACCGGTTCCCGGCCAGGGTCACGATCGGCAGCCGCAGCGTGAGCAGGTCCACGGCCGTGTTGTAGCCGCCGAAGGGATGGGCGTCGATCGCGAAGTGGGCCCGCTCGAGGGCCTGCATGTAGGGCTGGAAGTCGAAGCTCGGCATGACGACGGTCCGCTCCGTGCCGAGCACGTTCTCGATCGCCCGGCGCAGGGGGATGTAGCCGTTGCCGAGCACCGCTCCGCCGGGGAAGAAGTGGAACCGGACCGGCGTCGTGACGCGATCCGACACCTTCCGCAGCCGCTGGAGGTGGTCGCTGTTGATCTTCTGGCCGCTCCACGTGCAGTCGATGACGACCGGCTCCTCGGGCAGCCGGGGATACTCCAGGCCGTAGTCGAGCGGCACCGGCGCCTGGCCGCAGCCCGGGATGAGCACGAGCCGCTCCGAGTAGTGCTCCCGTGCCAGCGCCGCCACCTCGGTGTCGCGGCCGCCGATCCAGTAGTCGATCTTGGCGCCGAAGGTGCTCACCGGGTGACCGTAGTTGCTCACCTGGATCGGCGCGATCCGGATGTTGGCGAGGATGATGCTCTCGATGCTCATCCCGATGTCGGGAAAGTAGGCGAGGGCGAAGTCGTTGGGATCGACGGCCGACAGGTCGTCGGGCCGCTGCGAGGCGTCGTAGGACCGCACCTCGCTGAAGATGGCCGTGTCGAGGTCGTCGCGGGGCCGGCCGAGATGCACCAGCACCAGCTCGTGATCCCGGGCCAGGGCCTGGAGGAAGGGCTGCTGCGAGCGGTAGACGCTCTGCCGCGGGAACCACATCGACGACAGCACGGCGATCTTCTTCGGCTTCGGCCGGTTGACGATCGGCCGGCTGCACAGCGGCGTGGCCTGGAACAGCCGGTTGATCCGCTGCTTCACGAGGTAGTCCTGCTCGTGGTCGATGTAGGTGGCGCCGAAGTAGGCGTGGTGCGTGAAGGCGTTGATGCCGATCAGCCGGTCGTCCTCGAAGGTGATGTGCTCGCGGAGGTGGGCGAGAGTCTCGGGATCGGCGGCGCCGGTGCGATAGAGCTCGAGGAAGCAGAAGTACCACTGCGTCGCCAGCTGGGGGCTGGTCGCGAACAGCAGCCGGCGGTCGATCTTCACCCGGTTGCGGGCCGAGTAGAGGGCCAGCAGCCGGGTGTAGTTCCGCTGCTGGCGGAGGAGGATCTCCACGAACGGGTCGGTGGTGCGGAAGGCGCTCATCGCCACCGCGTTGGCGATCACGGAGTTGAGATCGATGAAGGCGACCGCGAACCGCTCCGGGAGGACGAAGTCGTCCTGCGTGATGAAGAACAGGAAGTTCTTCACGAAGGCGTTGAGCGCCTGGGAGGTCGGGTCGTCGGTGAAGTAGTAGGTGGTGTCGCGGAGGTGGATGAGGACGGCGAGAAACTGCTCGCAGATCCCGTCCCAGTCCTGGTTGCGGTAGCACAGCTCCGCCCGCCGGGCGTCGAAGGCCAGGAGCGGGTTCGGCGGCGACGACCCGCCGAGCGACTGCCCCGGCGCGAACGTCACCGCGGGCGGCCCGGGGATCGGCGGCGGTGTGGGAGCGTCGGCCATGGCTGCAAGGAGGATGCCACGCCCGCCCGCGGCGAATCAAGCCGGCCGCGGTCGACGCACGCCGAATCGACGACCGGCGGGTCGCACGGGTCACGTTCAGCCGCCCGATGGCGGCCGTCGATTGCCCGAGCCGCAAGGGGCCGACTATTCTCGTCGCCCGGGGGGTGGTCATCCCGCGACGACATGCGTTCGCAGGTCGGGAACGCCCCCTTTCATCCGCCGTGCAACGAGGAGGCCGTGCCGTGTCCCCGCTGAAACGCAGCCTGATGTGGATCGGGGCCATCCTGGCCGTGCTGGCCCTGGCCGTGGTCGGATTCTTCGGCTTCCTCGAGTTCGCGGCGCCGCCACACATGGCACGGACGCTGACGGTGGAGCAGGCGCGGGCGCACATAAAAGACGCGCGGAGCACCTGGAGCCTCGATCTGTATCGCCTCTCGTCGCTCCCGCCCGACGTGGCCGCCGTGCTGGCGGAGCACCCGGGGGGTCAGCTGGTGTTCGACTCCCTGCCCACGCTCTCCCCCGAGGCCGCCGCGGCCCTGGCGGCCTTCCCGCGCGACCTGCGGTTGCCCGGATTGCAAAGCCTTTCCGCGGCCACGGCCGCCGCTCTGGCCCGCCACGCGGGCAGCCTGGCGATCGAGGTCCCGACCCTCGCGTCGGAAGCGGCCGAGCCGCTCGCCGGACATCCGGGCGAGCTTATTCTCGGCGTGAAGACGATCTCCGCAGCGACGGCGGCCGCCCTGGCGCGGCACGAAGGCATCCTCGTGCTCAAACTCGAGACGCTCGAGCCGGATGCCGCCGCGGCCTTGGCGGGCCATCGCGGCGAGTTGCGGGTCATGGGCCTGAAGACGCTCCCGGCCGAGACGGCCGCGGCGCTGGTCAGGCACGAGGGGCCGCTGCGGGTGGGTGTGGCGCGGCTGAAGGAGCTGTCGGCCGGGACGGCCCGGGAGCTGGCGAAACTCAAGGACGGGGAGTTTCTGGAGTTCGAGGATCTCGAGGTCCTCTCGGATGAAGCCGCCGAATCGCTCTCGGAGTGGCCGGCGCACAACGTGCAGCTTTTCTTCCCGAACGTGCGCACGCTCTCGAAGCGGGCGGCCCAGGCGCTCGGGCAGCTGCGGGGGGCGGGTTTGCTGACCCTCGGGGGGCTGCGATCGCTCCCCGAGGAGACGGCTGCCGCCTTGACGGGCCTGGATCGGTATTCGCTGGCGCTCCCGGGCGTGAAGACGCTCTCCGACGAGGCCGCCCGGTCACTCGGCCGCTACCGTGGCCCGCAGTTGGACCTGAGCGGCCTCGAGACGCTGTCCGCCGCGGCGGCGGCGGGCTTGGCCGCGCACGGCGGCGACGAACTGATCCTCGCCGGTCTCGAGACGCTTTCCCCCGAGGCTGCGGCCGCCCTGGCGACGTACGGAGGCAACATCCTCGATCTCTCCGGCCTCAAGAAGCCTCCCCAGGAGGCGGTCGCGGCGCTCGGCGAGTTTCGCGGCCAGATGCTCAAACTCGACGCGTTGACCACGCTGTCGGCGGAGGCTGCCGCCGCGCTTGCCCGCCGTCCGGGATGGCTCGCCCTGCGCGGCCTCCAGGATCTGCCCGCGGAGGCGGCCGAGATCCTGGGGAACTTTCGCAACCGCATCGAAACGGCCGGCCTCCAGAACGCCTCGTCCCTGAACGCGGGCATGGCGACGTTCCTCGCACGGGGCTGGAACTTCGAGTCGCAAGAAGGCGAGGACATCCTCGCCCTTCGCTACCTGGAGTCCCTGGCCCCCGGCGTGGCTCGGGCCTTGGCCAAGCACCGGGGCATTCTGGTGTTCGAAAGGCTCCGGCAGCTCTCGCCCGCCGACGCGGCCGCGCTGGCGGAGCATGACGGCCCGCTGCTCTTCGACGGCCTCGAGAAGGTCGATCCTGCGGCGGCTGGAGCCTTCGTGCCGCACCACGGCCGGCTGCGGTTCAACGGCCTCGCGACGCTCGACCCGGCGGTCGCCGAAGCGCTCGCGCCGCGCGAGGGCGATCTCGAGATCGAGAACGTGCGCTCGCTCTCGCCGCGGGCGGCCGCCGCCCTGGGCCGGGGCAAGGGCTGGCTCGGCCTCAATGGCCTGAGCGATCTCCCGGCCGAAGTCGCCCGCGGCCTGGCCGGCCGGCAAGGCACCCTGTCGCTGGGCGGCCTCGCCGCCATCTCGGCCGCGGCCGCCGATGCCCTGGCGGCTCACGATGGCCTGCTCATCCTCGCCGGGGTCAAGGACCTCTCGCCCGCGGCTGCCGCCGCCCTCGCCCGCTGCCGGGGCCCGCTCGACCTCCGGGGCCTGCGGACCATCTCCGACGAAGCCGCCGCGGCGATCGCCGCCCACGAGGGCGAGCTGCGGCTCTCCGGCCTGACGGAGCTGTCGCCGGGTGTCGCGCGGGCCCTGGCGACCCGCAAGGAGATGCTGAGCCTCAACGACGTCACCACGCTCTCGGATCAGGCCGCCGCGGCGCTGGCGGCCCACGAGGGAATCAAGGCGCTCAACGGCCTCACGAGCCTGTCGGTTCCCGCGGCCGAAGCCTTGGGGCGGAGCAAGGGTCCGCTTGGATTGGCGGGCGTCCGGCACATCTCGGCCGACGTGGCCCGGGCCCTCGCGGTCCACGAGGACGAGTTGAACCTGTCCGGCCTCGAGACGCTCTCGGCCGACGTGGCCGCGGCCCTCGCGACCCACCAGGGGCCGCTGTTTCTCGACGGCCTGAAGACCCTGGACGACGCGGCCGCCACGACGCTGGCCGGCCACGGGGGCGGCTTGACGCTCGCCGGGCTCACGACGCTGTCAGACCCTGCGGCCGAGGCCTTGGGCCGCGGCCGAGGCGAACTCGACCTGAATGGCTTGAAGGAGATCTCGGAGGCCGCGGCCCGCTCCTTGGCCGGCCGCGACGGGCTGCTGGCGCTCAACGGCCTGGAGAGCCTGTCGGATGCGGCGGCGGATGCCTTGGGCCGTGGCAAGGGCGAACTCGGCCTGAACGGCCTGCGGGAAATCTCGGATGCCGCGGCCCGCTCCCTCGCTGCCAACGAGGGATCACTGGGGCTCAACGGCCTGACGATCCTGTCGGAGGCCGCGGCGGAGGCCTTGGGCCAGGGCAAGGGCGGCCTCGGCCTGAACGGCCTGCGGGAAATCTCCGCTGCATCGGCCCGATCGCTGGCCGGCCGGCAGGGATTGCTGGCGCTCAACGGTCTGCAATTCCTTTCCCCGGAAGCTGCCGCCGCACTCGGAGCCCACACCGGGCCGCTCGGTCTCGACGGCCTGCAGTCGCTCGACGACGAGGCCGCCCGAGGCCTGGCGGCCCATCGCGGCCGCGTGCGACTGGCGCGGCTTTGGATCCTGTCGCCCGAGGGTGCCGCCGCCCTGCGGGCCAATGCCGAAATCGAGTTTCGGCAACCGTGAGCCACCTCCGCGGCGCGGCCGCAGGGGCGGCGCTCGAGGACGGGATCGGCGACCTCGGCCTGGCCCGCCGCATCACGGCGTGCACGGTGTGGGTCGATGCGGCCGACGATGCGACTCGCGCCAACGCAGGCATCGACTCCGTCTCCCGCGCTGGCTGATGGATCGGAGGCCGGAGTCGACCGTGCCGGTTCGCGGCAGGCTCGCAGACTCGCGGCCGGGCTCGTGATAGGATCGTGCGACGGTCGATCGCCGTCGACCCGCTACCATTCCCCACACGTCCCGGCACCGCAGCGATGCACCGACGTCTGCCGCCCCGCGCCCTCCTGCGACTCTTCGCCGGCTGCCTGGCGGCCGCAGCGGCGGTCGCAGTCGCCGCCCCGGCCGAGCCGCCGACGGCCACCGCCACGTTCGTCGACGGCACGGAGGTGCGCGGGGCCGTGACCGACCTCGGCGACCCGGCACAGGCCGCCATCGACAAGCGGCGGCTCTTCGGCCCCGAGAGTCCCGTGCGGGTGCTGGCCACGGGCGTCCCGCGGCTCCCGCCCCCCCCGGCGTTCATCGAGTTCGACAACGGGGACCGGCTGCCGGGGAGGGTCGTCGCCCATCGCCCGGAGCGGTTCGAGTGGCAGGATCTGCCGCTGATCTCGGAGCCGGCCAACCACCCCCGCTCGTACCCCGCCACGCTCGCAGTCGAGGGCGGCGACGGCACGGCCTGGCCCAGCGGCTGGCCATGGCCGGCTGGCACGCATCTTCCGGCGCCGCTGGTCCGCCGCGACCGCGTGCGGCGGATCGCCTGGCAGGCCGTCGTCGGTCGGCCGTATGCGCCGCGCACGATCTTCCTCGCCGACGGTGGCGTGATCCCGTTCCGCAGCCTGCGCTGGAACGACGACGCGGTCGTCGCCCTCCGCGAGGACGGGAGCACGCAGCGGCACGAGTTCGCTGCGATCGCCGAACTCCACCTGGCGCCGCGGCCCGACCCGTGGAACGCGTGGTTCGAATCGCTCGACGACGTGTCGGGGCTGGCCACGATCGAAACGCAGTCGGGCTTTCGGGCGACGGCGCCGCTGTCCCGCTGGCACCCGCGCGACAAGTGGATCATGGTTCAGCCGTCGTGGAGTCTGATGCCGCTGTTCCCGGCACTGGCCGGCGTCACGCGGATTTTTCCGCTGCAGGCGGCCGAGCCGCCGCTCGAGTGCGTCGAGCCCACGCGGGTCGCGCAGCGGTCGGCGCTCGGCCAGAGCTGGGCTTGGCGGCGGAATCGCAACGTGCAGGGCGGGCCGCTGGAGCCGCATGGCCCGCCCGCCGCCTGGGGGCTGGGCGTGCAGGCGCGGACGGAACTGTCGTTCCCGCTGTGCGTTGGCACGCAGGGCTTTCGCGGCCGCGTGGGGCTCGACCGGGTCGTGGCCGCGGGCGGCTGTTTCCAGGCCTCGATCCATGCCGGCGCCGCCACGGCCCCCGCCCTCTGGCAGAGCGGGGTGCTCGTGGGCTCGGGCACGATCGCCGACTGCGGCACGGTGCCGCTCGGCGGGCCGGAAGCGGGCCAGCAGGAACTGGTGCTCGTGGCCGATGACGCCCACGCCGACCGGCCGCCGGGCGCGGATGCCCACGACATCCGCGACGTCGTGGACTGGGTCGATCCCCGGCTCGTGCTCGATCCCGCAGCAGCAAGCCGCCAGGCGGCGGCGCGGCTGCCGTTCGTCATACCCGCCTGGAGCGGATGGACGCAGACGGCGGGGCCGGAGACGAGCGTCAGGCTGGTGCGAGCGTTCGACCCAGTGCTCCGGAACGGCGACGCCGGCTGGGCCGCCGCGACGGTGGCCGAAGGCGGGCCCCTGCGGCTCACCCGAGAATGGCCCGCGCTGCGGCCCAACGATGAGAACCTGCTGATCGCCGCCGCTGCCGTCGGCGGCGACAAGCCGGTCATCGAGGTGCGGGTCGACGGCTCGCGTTGGGAGCTGCCGCTGGTGCCGCAGCCGAGCGGACAGCCGGCGATCCCGTTCGTGCTGCCGCTGGCGGGCCGGCCGGCGGGTCCGCTCGCCGTGGAGATCGTCGTGCCCGCGAAGACCGTGGTGCAGTGGCAGGCCCTGGGCCTGACGGGCCCGCTCGACAGCGACTGGTTTCCGCTGCAGCCGCTGGCGATCGAGTCGTCGTCCAAGTCCCAGTTCACGATCCGCGAAGACGGCTCGGTGCTGACCACAACGCCGCCGCCCGCCGCCGACGCCTACACGATCCGGCTCCGCAGCCCAGGCCGTGACATCCGGGCCGTGCGGATCGACGCCCTCACCGATCCGGCGCTGCCGAAGCCGCACCACGGGCCAGGTCGCACGTCGGCCGGATACTTCATGATGTCGAAACTGGTGCTCGAGGCCGGCGGTGAAGGGGGATCGCAGCCGCTGGAGGCGATCGCGATGGGCGTGCGGCCGCTGCAGTACGTCGGCAATGGGACCTTTCAGGCGTTGGTCGCGACGACCGGCTGGACCTCGACACCGGCCAAGCCCAACCTGGCCGCCTTCCGCCTGCCCGGCGCCGGCCCGGCTCCACGGGAACTCCTCGTCCGCATGGAGTTCTCCCTGCCGCGTGGCAAGCAGCTCTCGCTGGGCTGCTTCCGTGTACTCGCCAGCGAAGACCCCGCCGCTCGCCTGCCGCTGCCGGCG
>Ga0315901_10001881_pt1 | contig 29802 bp, 41 predicted proteins | sample LakEriMetagenome_10_FD_203761 | JGI IMG/M metagenome (GOLD analysis project Ga0315901, IMG submission 203761) | Freshwater fungal communities from buoy surface, Lake Erie, Ohio, United States - Buoy 2 MA116 | ecosystem: Environmental > Aquatic > Freshwater > Lake | place: USA: Lake Erie, Ohio...
GAAATCAGGAAGTTTGTAACACCTCCGAGATAAGGACCAACGGCCCACTTGGTAGTTCCAGAATCGTTTGAGAGAGTGAGCTTGGTGTTCCAAGACCCATTCAAACCAGTCGTCCCCACCAACAAATTCCCACTCGCATCCAGCCTAGCACCCTCAATCGGAGAAGCTGAAGTAGCTTGGTTGTAATAATACAACGCAAGAGCAGAAGTCCTGCTTCCACCAGTCCTGCTTGTAGCGATTCCAGCAATGCCGCAACCGGCATCTCCAGTCTGAGAAAGGAACAATCCAGCGGCATTGTTTACCGTCGCATTGTTGTTCTCGATCTTAAGCGCGTTAGCTTCAGCAAGACCAGATGTCGCTGTGCTTGTAATTCCAACATGGAGTTTTGAAACACTCGGCTGAACCCCGATGCCGAGATTCCCACTCGCATCCAGCGTCATCGCCTGAACCGAATTGATGAATGCCGCAAGATTGTTTCCGCTAGATCCGATTTGGACTCGGGTGTAGCTGCTAGTGCCAGCATCAGCAAACGAGAGAAGAGCATTCGCTCCTGAGGTTTCGATGATTCCACCCTGTGTTACCGCACCAGCTTTTGAATGGAATCTCGCACTCGGCGTAACCCCGATGCCGACGTTGCCGCCAAGATCCTGCAACACCAAGTCACGCGCACCATTCCCGGAACCGTTGTCGAACGAAGTGATTGCTGCGTAACGATTTGCTCCGGTGGCATCCGTCTTGAGTCTGAAGTAAATGCCGAAGTCATCCGCATCGGTCGTTGTGATTCCTGCAACAGTAGCAAGAGAAGCGGTCGTCGCTTTGGTTCCAGAAGATGCTTGTAAACGATACAAAGGAGAACGCCCCACGCCCAAGCCGGTGGAGTTGAGGGTCATCCCGAGGGTACCGTTCTGATAAAACGTCAATGCTCGGCTTGTGTCTGCAAACAGGCGAACCTCAGATGTATCCCAATAAACGTAACCTGCACGAACATTGTTGTTGCGAAGTTCAAAACGGCTATCGGCAGCAGATGCTGTATTGAAAATAGTGTTGATGCCAGCAGCAACAACCTCGAAAGCCTGCTGCGGACTCGCCGTATTAATACCCACCCGATTATTCGCGCTGTCCACCTTCAGCGTCGAGGTGTCCACCGTCAGGTCGCCGGTGATGGTGGCGGAGGCGAGCGTGGCGGTGCCGGATGCGCCGAGAAGCTGGTTCAGCGTCACCTTCTTCGTCGTGCCGGTCGCAGCCATCGACGTATCGGAAACATCGACGATGACCAACGGATCGTTTGCCGGATCGGTTGAAGTCGAGATCGACGTTAGGGCTGTAATCTTGGAGTCGGGCATGGGTCGAGAGCGTTAGTCGGTTGAGAGTGAGAAAATGATCTTCGAAGTGCCGTCCTCTTGCAGGACGAATGAAGCGCCGTCCTCCTGCATCATCCAGCGGTCCATGGCTGGATAGATGACCTCAATGACATCATCCGATGTCGATAGGTTGAGGGACAGCGCGAGCGTCATGGTTTAGGCGCGAGCGAAGTAGGCAATCACCGATCCGCTGGTGAGCTGGAACGATGAGATTTTGCCGACAATCGTGAAGCCAGCAGGAATCGTCGTGCCGCTCCAAGTGCCGGTGATTCCCTGACCGCTAATGGAAGTAAAGACGGCAGCGGACACAATCTGCAACGCGATGTATCCAGCGGACTGTGCGGAGGTTCCGGTGACCAGAGTGAACCCCTGATGACCCATTGAATCCTGCGTCGCAATGTCGGTTTGAACGGCCATTTTGTTTTTCGGTTAGAGGGGAGGCCACCGGCCTATCCGATGGCCTCCCCAATTTTGTCTGTCAACCTTTTCGAGTCTTCGGCGCTAAGGCTCCCTGTATCCACAGGACGAGCTTGCCTCCTTCAGGAACGGGAGCGGTGTTGAAGCTGGTGCGCTGGAGAGTCGCATCAACTTCGGGACCAGAAACGAGCTTTGACTTGCCGTTCTTGTCCACCGCAACAGTAGTCGCAATCCTCATGGTCTTAAGGATTAGGCGGTGATGAGGACTTCGGCCTGAGTCTTGTCGCCAGCCGCAACGCCAAACATGATGTCGTAGGACGCCATGTGAGCGCGGGTGGCGCGGCTGTACCAGACCGACAGCAGGACCGAGAGACCGTTGGTGGACTCGACGGTGCGCTGCTCGACGAACTCGCCAGCGATCATACCCACCGGCAGACCGGAGGCGATGGCAATAGCGTCACGACCGCAAACAAAGCCCGCGGTGTTGGCAATCGCGCCCGTCCAGTCGTTCTGCTCCAAGATGGCCTCAAAGCCGAACAGACCGTTGTTCAACGGGCCGTAACGAGCATCAGGGAAGGTGTTCGCAGCCGCCGAGAACTGGAGGCGAGCGAGATGCCCACCGTCCAGCAACAGCAGCTTCTGGCGGTAGTTCTTGGCGAGAGCCAAGATCGCAGGAAGATCGCTAGTGTCGAAGTTGGCAGCGGTGCCGATGGTGGTTCCAGCACCGTAGTTCGCGGAGGTCATCACAGCGGTGATCTTCTTGGAGATACCGAGCGCGAAGACATCAGCGGAACCGGCAGCGAGATCGGCCAGAGCGAATCCCTGATTTAGCTCCTGCTGGGTAACCGTGAACAGCTTGCTGATCTGGTTGACCGTGACAGCGGTGGCGGCAAGCTCGGAGTCGTTGCTGGTCTCAAAGTTGGTCGCGTTATCGACCGTCGCAGAAGAGCCAGCTTGAACGAACTTCTTGACCTGCACGGTCGCGCGGGGGCGGAGGTTATCCAGACCCACGTTGCGCGTGAAGTTTCCAACCATCGCCAGCTTGGTCCCCATCTCGGTGATGACCGCATCGGCCAGATAGTCGACGACCAGACCGGCAGCGAAGGTGTTGCCGTTCTGCGGAGCGATCAGCCTGTTCTGGCGGATCAACTCGCTGTGGTTCTCAATCAGCCACTTGCGGCGGTCAGCGCCAGCCTTCATCTTCCGGTGCTGCTCCAGAAGCGGATTGCCGAGGTTCTCGATGACGGGGCGGACCGGCTCAGGAGCGGGAGCGGCGGCAGGAGCCTTCAAGCTGGCCTCCAAAGCGGAAAGCTTGGCGAGGATGGCGTTGAGGTCCACAGAAGCGGCAGGAGCCGCAGCAGGAGCCGCAGCCGCCACAGGAGTGTTGTCGGACATATGTGTGTCGGTTTGTTGTGTTGGTTGCGGCGTGTTGGTCACGCCATTCTGTCCGCTAGCGTTGGTGCTATCGGGAGAAATCTTTTTGGAGTCGTCAATCGACTCATCTTCGCCTTCCTCGCGCTCAATCTGAGCATAGAGAGCGCGAAACCAATCGCGGCCAGCAGCACCGCCCCAGAGGTTCGCGGCAACATCGGCAGGAGTGTTGGGCTCGGCTTCAAGAAAACGCTCGTTCCTGCCCCACCAAGCGTTAGCCTTTTCGACCTTCGCTTCGGTGGGAGCTTCGCCAGCAACTAGCGATTCGGCCTCAAGCACAGTTGCCTTCTCAAGACCTTCACCAGCAAGACCTTCAGCGTATTGCTCAAGTCCGCGACGAAGGTTGTTTTTGACCGTCTCGGGAGCGGTCTTAGTGACAGCGCGAGGATGCCACTTCGCAGCCATAGCAAGCTGTTTGATTGGCTTATCCACAAGACCGAAGGCAATCGCTTCTTGGGTCGTGAACCAAGTTTCAGCCTTCATCGCAGCGCGAATCGCTTCGGGAGACTTTCCGGTCTTTTTGGCATACACTCCAACCAAGACTTCGGCGTGTTGGTCGAGAGCATCGGCCATCTTCCGCATATCTTCCGAAGTGCCAGAAGCCATGCCGGACGGGTCGTGGATCATCATCAACGCAGCGTCCGCCATCTCAACCTTATCGCCAGCAAGCGCGATGATCGACGCGATGGAAGCAGCGATGCCAACGACGCGAGTGGTCACCGGAGCGCGACGACCGCGAAGCTGGTTGTAAATGCTCAGACCATCCCAAACGTTGCCGCCGGGAGAGTTGATCTCGACCAAGAGCGGACCATTGCCCACTTCGTTGAGAACGTCCGAGAACTGCTTGCCGGACAAGCCGCTGCCGCCAAACCAGTCTTCGCCAATCTGGTCGAAGATTTGGATGGTCGCAGTCTCACCAGCGGAAGCCGCTGGAGCGTAATACAACCAGTCTGTTTTCTTGGTCAGATTCATTCGGACTTCTTGGCTCTTGGTTTGCGAGTCTTCTTGGCTTTAGCAACAACGGCTGTGTCATCTACAACAACCGAAGTGTCGCCACCTTCCGGTGCCGCAACTGGCTCGGGAGCGTTTTGATTTTCCGAGCTTGTGTCAATAGCAGCCACAGGAACGCTCGGGGCTTTTTCCTTCTGAACGGTGGAAATCTCTGAGACGTCGAGTCCGTATTTGTCTGCCAATTGGCGAACAAACAAAGCTTGCTGCGCTTTGGCCTCTAACGATGAACGCCAATCGAGACCTCTGGAACCGTAAACCTCATCATATGTGATGATACCGGCTTCCAGTTCCTTCAACTGAGCAGCCGAATTGCGCCCGACATCAACATTTGGAGCGCGAGGAGCGGTAATTGCGACCTCATACCAATCGGACGGAGCATCGTTCAATGTCGGATCGGTCTTGATCGCGTATTCCATGACGTATTCATAAATACGTCTGGCAGCGGTCGCCATAACGTGATGACGAGACTTGAACCAAACCGCAGACATATCCAGCGCACCGCGATAGACCGTTCCCTGCATTGACTCAGGGAAAACAAGAACATACGGAATACCAACACCAGCGCAGACCTTCTCGGTAAGCTGCCGCCAGTATTCCCGCATATTCACGCCGGGACGCTCGGTGGCGAATTGCTGGAACTCGTCTCCGTGTTTCAGCACTTTGACTGCACTTCCGAAGACCTGCTCGTAATAATTCTCAGCGGTGTTTGCTGTGGTCGAAGCAGTACCGGCTCGCAAGTTTGAGGCTTGTACCTCACCGGAGACCGTCTTGACGATCTGAGCGACGGAAGCGCCGAGCTTGCAAGCCTCCATTTCAAGCTTCTGGAGGTCGTCGAGATCGTGCAGGTCGTTGATGACGCAGCTTACAAATGGAATCCCGCGAAGCTGACCAGCGCGATTTGGCTCGTAAATGTGGACGACTGAATCCGAAGGAATGGCTCGGACGTCCACCAGATTTCCCTGCGTCTTCTCGGAACCGACAAAATAGCTAACCGCTCGACCAGTCCGAGGATCAAAGCGGATGCCGTCGAATACGGTCTGGTCAGACTCCATCCCCACCGGAGTCGCTACCGATTGAGCTTCCAGCAGTTGCAATCGCGGTTTGCCGCTCTCGCCTTTGGTTAGCAGAATGAAGCTTTCGCCATCGAAGAACCATCCCCGAGCGGCTTGACCCATCAAAGTACCGAAAGACTGGCGGGAACCGATGTCTGGATACCGACACCAGATGTCGAACCACTTCTTTGCTTTGAGATTCCATGCCGGATCGCTAGATGCGGGTTGGACCGAGAACGACGACCCAACGGTGTAAGACTCAAAGAGGTCTCCAAGCCTATTGAGGATAGCGTTGTTCTGCTCAAAATACCGGCTCTTCCGGACAATTGCTTGTCGGGTCGAACTGGTGACATCAAACCGAGCCGAAGTGTAAGACGTATCAAGATACGAACGACGCAAGCTCTGTTGCGCTCCTTCGTATTTGTTCTCAGGAGCAGGGAACAGAACGTCTCGGATTTTTGAGAGGATTCCCATTAGCTCATCCTAACGGTGGCCTCACGCCGGTACTGCGTGAAGTCTCCATAATAACGGGTCGTCGCAATAAGGACTGACCCGAGCATCTTTGCGTAAATCTGGGCATCCGTTGGGCTGGTAATACCATCACCAGACAACAGCGTGACCGCGTAATCGTAGTCACTCAGCAGAGACTCCCACATTTCCAACATCTCACCGGGACTTGCGCTTCCCTTTCCGGGTTCAGCGAACTCAACGGAGACATCAGAAGAAGACGTTTGCCGAACCAGATTGCCGCTCTCAAGAGCATTGGCGGAAACGGTCAGCTTTGCGGTCAGAGCATCCAACAGAGACAAAGCGCCTTTGCTCGCGTAAGTGGTACGCAAGTAAGACCGCTTTGTTGCTACTGTGTAAGTGACCACTCGGGCGGACTATTCACAGAGCGTCCGGCTTGTCAACCGCCAGTTGTATCAACAACGGGATTTGGAATGAGATCGTTCCAGAGCGTTACCATCGCAATCTGCATGATCTCGCAGTCGTGCAGGTGGTCCGGCCAGCGCGTGTTTCGCTTGAACCACAGATGCTTGATGCGTCCAGCGCGGTTGGCGGTAGGCTTTAGAATATGGCTGTCGAGGTGCTTCCAATAGGTATCGGCATCGCTCGCAAACGCTCCTTCTGCGTCGAGTTGCGCTGGCAGCGAGCAAACAGACCATGAGTGGTTTTCGCTGCCTCTGCGGAGCTTCTGGAGCATTTCCCGAAGATGCTCTGTGTCAAAGATCATCAGCGGCTGGACGACATCGGTTCGCATGGACGTCGAAGTCGTGATGCCGCAGGGAAGAATTGAACCAGTCTTGCTTGTGAATCGCGCACCACTCTCTCGGCCTTTGAGTGGCAACCAACCGACAAGCATCGGCTTTCGCAAGCCTCCTTCCGGCGGATATCTCAAGCCGCATGGATAATTGATCGCGCCATTGCTGGTCTGGCTGTATTGAGCGCAAGCATCGTACACCGCTTGGGTGTTGAAACCGGAGTCAACGCCAACGTCCATGTCGTGTACGTTGTAGTACAGTTGGACCCGTCGCAGAGCGGCAAAATCATCCGCGTGACCGGCTGCGACCAGCCGCGAATTTCCGGCGCTCCACTCGCGGCAGACCCACCACAAGAACGGAGCGGCAGCTTGTACGTCTGCGGTCAGATACCTCCGAGCTTCTGGCATCTCGGTGTCCGAGACGACCTCCACACGCTCCGGTTGCGAGTCTTGGTTTTCCCACGGTTCCGCGAGCATACCGTTGACGAAGCTTTGCAGCCCCATCATGGAGTTCTTGGCCTCCAGAAAGGCGACCGCGAGATTTGCCCAAGTGCATTTGCGGTCTGGCGAATAGAGGCTCGACAAGTGATAAGACCGGACGCTCGGGATGCTGGCGACGTTGTGGGAGATCCATTTGCCGTGACGCAAGCCAGCGACCTTCTGACTGTCGCTGATCTTACCATGGCAGAGTTGGCAAACGTAGTGAGCAGAAGTCCGGATTGTCTGCCAGTCCGGCTTGCCGTCCTCAAGCTTCGCGTTGTCCCATGTTACCTGCTTCCATTCCAGCCGGATGAACTCACGGCAATGCGGACACGGTATGTGGTAGTACCTTTGGTCCCCACGCAGGAACTTCTGCCAGATTCTGCCTTCGGTAGTTGTCGGAGTGCTGGTGAAAAATGCTTTTGAACTGGAGAACGCTTTGAGCCGCTGTTCTGCAAGATCCAGAGCGTCGGCTTCTTTGGCGGTCGCTTCCGCAAACTTGTCCACCTCATCCGCAACCAGAATGCGGACGGGTCGGGACGCCAGATTTGCCGGTGAGTTTGAGCCAACGAAGCTCAACGTGCATCGGTCAAATTGCTGCTCCAGATTTGTGATCTGGTCACGATCCGCAGGGAACCGAGCCACAAGAGCCGGTGAGTCTTCAAGCATTGGGAGCCAGCGGGACTTAGAGAAACTCCGAGCAAGATTCTCGGACGGCATGAGCCACAAAGCCGGACTCGGTTCGACGTCGATTGCCCACGCCAGACCTGCCATGAGCGTTGTCGTCTTGCTGGTCTGCGATCCCCAACAGAGCGTGACTTCAGAGACTGACGGATCTTTCCAAGTCTCCAATGGCTCTCTGCAATAAGGTCTGACCGCCGTCGAGAATGGGCCGGGATGCTCGGTCTGTCGTTGCGTCAATGTCAGGTTGGATTCAGCCCACTCAACCACAGACTGCCGTGGAGTCGGTCGCCACAGTTGCCGCCGGAACTCCAGAATCTCACGCTCAAGATCGGTCATCGGAAAAGCTGAGTCTGGATGATCTCATTGCTCGGGCGGATCTTGTATGTCTTTGCCGAGTCCATGTGGACGAACGCCATTCTCTCTGGCCTCCCATCGTTCCATTGATCCAACAGCTCCACGTTGCAAGCCCACGTTGCGCGAGCGTTGAAGATTTCAACCATCATCACCAGATTGTCCGGCTTTAGGTGCAGCACTCCGTAGAAAGGCAGCTTCGTATGCTTGGTCACTTCAAGTGCCGCTTGAAGCTTTGACCAATCAATCATCCACTTGTTTTTGTAGGTCGTTTGGAGCTTGTGCAGATCATACAACCGAGACTTGATCTCGTAGCTTCCGACAATCACTCCCGCGTTGGTGTCATAGACGAAGCCATCAATCCGAGACGGCTCCGTGTCCGGCAAACCAATCATCCGGAAATCGGTCTGCGATTCTATGGCGTTGAGCGCGATTCGGTTCTGGCGCAGAGCTTCAATGCCTCTCGGTTTGTGGATTTCGAGTGTTTCAATCATTGGATTCTGGCTTTTCGAGACGAGCCTTCTTGCCGGTGAAATCCTCCCATCGTTTGACGATGACGTCGCAGTACTTCGGATCTAGCTCCATCAATCGAGCTTTGCGTCCGGTTTTCTCGCAAGCGATTGCCGTAGTTCCAGATCCTCCAAAAAGATCCAAAACAACATCCAAAGGCTTGCTGCTGTTTTTGATTTGGTATTCAAACAACTCAACCGGCTTCATGGTTGGGTGTTCGCCATTTCTTCTGGGCTTGTTGAAATCCAGAACCGTGGTTTGTGTTCTGTCAGATCCCCAGTAGTGGGCAGCACCCTCCTTCCATCCATAGAGGCATGGCTCGTGTTTCCAATGGTAGTCTTGCCTACCTAAGATCAATGCATTTTTGTTCCAAATGAGGCATTGACGAAGTTTCCATCCAACTTCAAAAACAGCTTTGGAAAAGTTGTAAACCTCTGAAGGTGCATGCCAAATGTAAAATACAGCCCCTTCCTTCATAACCGTGTCAGCAGTCGAGTATGCGTCTCGCAGAAACTGCGCGAACGACTCGTTGCCCATTGAGTCGTTTTGAATGGTCAAAGCATCCTCCGTTTTGCCCTCGTAAGCCACATTGTATGGAGGGTCGGTAAGCAGCAGGTTTGCGTGTTCTCCTCCCATCAGACGATTTACGGAGTCAATGCTTGTGGAATCTCCGCACATAAGCCGGTGATTCCCAAGAATCCAGATGTCTCCGAGCTTAGTGATTGGCTCAACTGGAGGTTCTGGAACTTCGTCTGGATCAGTCTCTCCTTCTACGGTCTCAACGGTCAGCAAAGCGTTGAGTTCATCGTCAGAGAATCCAGTCAGGTCCGTGTTGAAGCCCTCTTCCTGTAGGGTTAGCAACTCGGCTTTGAGCATCTCATCGTCCCAACCGGCATTGAGAGCGATCTTGTTGTCCGCGATGACGTAAGCTCGGATCTGCGATGGAGTCAGGTGTCCGAGCCGCAGACACGGGACTTCAATGAGTCCGAGCTTCTTTGCCGCCAGAACTCGACCGTGACCGGCTATGATCGTCCCGTTAGCATCAATCAGAACGGGATTGGTGAATCCGAACTCGCGGATGGAAGCTGCAATTTGCGTTACTTGCTCATCAGAGTGAGTCCGAGAATTACGAGCGTATGGGATAAGGCTGGAGACCAGCAGGAGTTCAATTTGAGTCACTTCCATGGATCGGTTGAGTGCAGAGTCTTGAGACATACTTCTTGGACCCAACGATCCAATTCCCGTTCAGCGTGTTCTGGATCGTGCGGAGCGATACGTCCGGCAAGTTGCTTCGGCATTGCTTTGAGAAGGCTGGCAACGGCTCCATCGTGTTCTTGCATCACCTTCTTGACCCAAGAGCCAGAGACAAGCGACCGCTCCTTTTCGGCAAGCGCGAGGACGTCTTGACGGGCGTTGATAAGGTTCTTCGCTGCGGCAGCGTGGACGGTTACCATGCGTCCTGCGTCCATCGTCTTGTTGCGGAGAGCTTGAACCGCCAAACCATATGAGGCTCGCTCAATCTGCTTTTGGCGCTCGTAGGCTCCCGCAGGAGTGTCCGATGCGACCAGAGACGCATTGACCGCAGTTGCCGCTTCCGGCGGTCTGTACGGTCCTTCCGTCAGCGATGACGCGACCTCTTGGAATTTTACCTCCTGCTGCTGGTGGGCTTCCGCAAGCTGCTTGTGGCTTTGCCTCCCACCAATGCCTTTGCGGCTTCCTCTCCAAGCGTCAGCCTCCTCCGGTGAGGTGAGCGGCATCCCGTGTTTGACCAAAATGGAGACTCGTCCTTTGGAAAGACCAGAGTGTTTGACGTATTCGGTTTGAGTCATCGCATCTCAATGGGCAGCTCTTCCGGCTTCATCTTGAGCAACTCGCGCAAGCCTTTCTGAATCGTGTTGTATTCCGGAAGATTCGGGTTGGGGCAGTAGAAGCTGGCAACCTGCTCAACGGTAAAAGTACCGTTGCGGATGCGCGCCAAGTGCCACTTCAAGACACGGTGGCCGATTTGCAATAAAAGATAATTGACGGCTATCGACATAGGGTTTATAATACAATAGCGGGTTTGCTCGCGCTGGACGATTGGCCCCGCGCGATCACCCGCGTATTAGAGATAGGCGGGAGCCTCCTAACGTAATTGCAATACGCATTGGCGTTTGCATTTGGTTGCAATAGTAATATCACTTGCGCTTAGTGTTATTGCGTTGTTGTTTAGTGTTAGAAGCAGCAATTGCCTTTTGCTCTTCTTGTCGCTTTAGCAGTTTCGCGCTGACCTCATCAAGACGCTGTTGTATTGCTAAGTCTTGGCCTCTTTGGAGGACTGCTTTGATGCGGTCGTGAGCGCACCGAAGGAATTGGCAGAGGTCTTTGATGCTCATGCCGTTCTGTCGGAGCTGGTATGCCTTCAAGCAATCGTAATTGCCCACAAACTTTGACGGGTTTGGCTTAGGCTTCGGCGCTTGGACTTTGTGTGGATAGGAGATCCAGCCGCGAGCCAGCGCGTTTGTGATGATGTTGGGCGCTTCGTTTAGGAGAGAGATCCGGCGTTGAACCTCAAACGGATCAAGCTTCTGGATCTCTCCTTCGGCAACCTTCTTACAGAGATAAGCGTTACGTCCACCCATAGTATCAGAACGGGATGTCATCGTCTGGGAGGTTGTCGAGTGGCACAGACTTCTTGGGCTGTTGTTCCTGTTTGGATTCCATCTCAACGTAATTGCCGAGTATTGGTCCACGCTTGCCTTCTTGTCTGGCTTGTTTGGAGATTGATTGAACAATCATTCCATCATTGCCGTACTGATCGCGTCCGGTCTTGTTGGGGATGAGCGCAATGTCTAAGTATGTTCCGGCTTTGCCTTTGAAGAGAAACGCTTTGTCGATTTTGGTGCAGTCAATCTTTCCGATGGTCATGGTCTTGAATGGATGGTCGTCTGGGAAAACCTAACGTTGGGTTTCTGGGGTTGCAAACAAATTGTTTACGGGTCGATGGATGCGTCAGAAAACCGGCAGAACCCGCCGTCGTACCAGAGCTTCACGATGCCGCACTCGCCGTCTCGTTGCTTTGCGATGATGATTGAAGCTTCGCCTTTCGGCTCTCTACGATCTCGATCCAACAGCATTACGCAGTCAGCATCCCGCTCCAGTTGTCCGCTATCGGCTAAGTCGCTCAATCGCGGTGATCGCCCCTTCTCCTTTTCGTTCTCGCGGTTCAACTGAGCCAAACACAACATTGCCACTCCGGTCTGCACGGCAATGTCTTTCAATTTTCCAGAGACCTCCGCGACCTCATAAGTCCTTTTTTCGGCTTTGTCTGCTGCTTTGACCTTCTGGATGTAGTCCACGATGACCAGCCGGACACCGTGCTTCCTGACCGCTCGACGGACGTTTGCAGTAATGGATGCAATGCTTTGAGAACTTGAGCCATCTAAGAACCACAACGGAGCCGCCGAGATCTTGCCGGTTGCCGCAGACATCGAGCGCATATCGGCTTCGGTAAGGTTGCCGCTCTTCAAGTTCTGCATCGAGACGCTTCCAATGGATGCAACAGAGCGTCGGAAGATTGCCTCCTTTGACATCTCCAAAGAAATGAAGAGTGTTGGAACTTTGGCTTTTACCGCTGCGGCTTCTGCGATGGCTATGGCAATGGCTGTCTTACCCACAGATGGACGAGCCGCAATCAAAGCCATCTCTCGGAACTGTAGACCGTCAGTCATTTTGTCCAACCAATGAAAACCGGTCGTGACCCCGCTCAATGTACCTTTGCGAGAGAAACGCTCCTGCATTTGGTCAACGAATGATCCTGCAACCTGCTTTGACGTTGAGAGTGTCTCACGGGATAGCTCAATGCTGAGGCTGGCTTCGGCATTGGCGACGATTTGATCTGGCGGGAGGGTCAGGACAGCGGACTCGCGGATCAAACGGTCTCCTGCGGCTCGTAGCTGGCGACGGTGAGCAGCCTCAATGACTCCCTTAGCGTAGCTCGGAAGGTTGGCTGGTGATGGGCAGGCTTCCATGGCGCGGTTCCAGTCCTCAAATGGAATTGGCTGGCTACCGTTGAGCTTCTTCCACTCCTTCCCAAGTTCTTGGATGGTAGGAGTGCGGTTCTGTGCGACCAGCGATCTAATCGTCTCGTATGTATCGCGGAGCGAATCGGTCTCGATCCATTCGCTTTTGACTTCAGCAAATGCATCGGAACAAGCGTCAATTGATCCGGTGAGACAAGCTCCGATCAGACCAAATTCATCCTCTTGAGCAAAGAAAGGGTCGTTCACAGCGAATCCCTCCAGTCGATTTGCTTCTTGGCTCCAGATTGGATTGGGAGTGATTGCTGCGATTCGTCATCACCGGACTTGCAACGATCAATCTCGGTATTCCAATTGTTTAGAAGTGTGAGAATATCCTTTCTGCGATACTTGTTCTTAGACTCATAGCGAGCATCCAGAAGTTGAAGGTCTGATTCTGGCGTGTTTAGCTTTACCACCATCTTGAGAGCTTTTAGCTCCTTCTCAGACCATTCGGTGTTTCCTCTACGAGAGAACCATTTGTTTATCCGCGAGCGCAGCGAGTCGGATTCAGGGTCTTCGATTTTGGCTGGCTCGCAAGAAGAGTTTATCTTCTCTATCTTCTCTTCTCTATCGGTTACCCCGTGGGTTACCTGTGGGATAACCTCTGGGTTATCCCGTGGGTTATCCCGTGGGTTATCCCGTGGGTTATCCCGTGGGTTAGCTCTGGGTTTCTTTGGTCTTCCCCCAAGCGATCCGTTTGACCAAGACGCGATTAGGCTGGCGTTTACCTCATCCCATTGATGGGCGACGAAAAACCCGTCTTCGACTCTTCCAAATGTCTGCATCATTGCCGACCAGAATACATTTGCATCTCCAGTCCATTTGCAAACGGCAGAGAGGATTTCCGGGGTCCATTCTTGGAATCTATTTGTCTTCCGAGTTTGGCAATGTGACCAAAGCCGCAAGACATGAATCGGCGCTGTCTCAGTATCTAGAAGCCGAACGAGAAGTCTTGTTTTCCAATGATCTAAGAAGTCGGTTTCAACTATCATGTTACAAACAGAAACCCCACCCAATCTGTGGTAGGAACTCCCGCACAAGCAACGGGACGCACACAGAAAGGGTGGGGATAAATTGGTTGAACATGGCTTGTGGTATGGTTTGTCAACGCTCGCTTCCTACGGCTTGCGCTGACTGCCTGTTCTTAGCTCGGCGGCGGTGTCGGATCAAGCGCGAACTTCTCATGGAATTCGGCTTTTGGTCTGACGTACAGGTACTGGTCCTTCCGGTAGATCACCGCAAGCCGCTTTGTCTCCGCAATTCGGAGTTGGGCTTCTGCGACGAACTCGACGACGATTGATGGATTGGCTTTAGATCGGAACTTCATTTGGTCTTCCGGATCTTGTGTTTCCGGACATTCCAGATCCAACAAATTGAGACTCCGTACTTCTCGGAAAGCTCCTTATCGGACCACCAATGCTTCTCTTTGCGGACCTTTTGGACGGTAGCCCACGGGATATGATGCCCCTTCGGTCTGCCGATCTTTTTTGGATTGAGTGTGCGGACCTGCGGTGTTGGCTTGAGCCCGAGAAGTCGCTGGATTGACTCCTTTGTTATTCCGATTCGTTGTAATATGCTCATGCAATAGCTCTGGATGGAATGTTACTATGTGGAAATCAAGAACGTGTCTGAGATATGCTCCCCAAGATTTGAAACCGAGTTTTCTTGCCTGTTGTTGTAGTGCTGTAAGTACTGTGTAATCTAGCTCAAAGGACGTATTGGTATTTCGTCTGTCACTATCCAGTCGAAGTTGTTCTGCCATGAATCATTCAGTTGGTTGTATGTATTGTCTTTGATCTTCCAAGTGGAAGGGTCTCGTTTGGATTTTGTGTGTCGGCATACGATGGTTGCTCCGATGCTTCGGATAGGTGCATTCCGGAGGTGGTGGTCCGGCGGTAGTTCGTGAAGCTTCACAGCTCCTCCTCCTCCTGCCATTGCTCCATGTGTTCCGGTCGTGTGGTTTCCAGCCCCAGCCGGATCAGGTATTGGATGCGGGCGTCGAGCTTCTTGAGCTTCTGCCTGAGGTATTCGTTGCAGGCTTTCAGTTCCATCACCTCTTGCTCCAGTTTGGAGGGATGGGATTGCGTTGCGTGTTCCTTGCTCATGGTTTGATTCTCTCCCTGTGTTTACAGATGGTGCAGACCCAGCTCTTGCCGCTCTTTGACGGGCGACAGGATCGGAGGCATTTGGCGCATTGGATGGATGCGCTCACGGCTTGTCCTCCTTTGATTTGAGTTCGTTGATAATGTCGCAGATTCCAATAAGCATCACCATGTTGGCATCTGGATTCATGAGTTCGTTGCGCTTGCAGATTTCGGCTCCTCGTTTCATCGCATCCTGACCAATGTCACGCCATGGATCGTTGATAAAATCGCTGATCTTCATGCTGCTCACAGCTTGTCCTCCTTTGCTTTGATCCATTTGTTGACCGCATCGGCCCATCCACCGAAGTACCCTGCTGCTTTGAGTGCATCCCCCGCCTCCTCCAGCCGCTTGATGCGGTCATTGGCTGCGTTGAGTTCGCGTTCGATGTCGCAACCAACACGCCAGACATCACCTGTGCCGTGTTCCATCGCAGCCTTCTGCGCTGCATTCATTCGTGGTGTGTCGCTCATTTGGCCTCCTTCAACGCCTCAAAGGCGATCTGAGATTCGGTCGAACGGTTTCCGCGGTAGTCCTGATTGGCGATGCGGCGAAGAGCATCCTCCAACCGCTTGATTCGCTTGTTTGCTGCTTTGAGTTGTCGTTCCAGTTCTTCGATCTTTTCCTCCTGCTGTTGGGAAACATAATCGTCCCAAGCTGCGGCGGCTTTGTCGTCTGCGCTCACGGCTTGGCCTCCTCACTCTTCTCGATAATGGGCCTCTTCTCCATCCACTCGCGCAGGATCTTGTCCGCGAGATGCTGCATGATGATTCCTTCTTTATTACAATACTCGCGCAGCTTGTTGTGTGTCTCTTCTGTGATGTTGAGCGTTTTGTGTTTCATAGATGCTTTTTGACTTTGTTCCAGTAAGGGATGGTCGCTGACTTCTTGTCTCCGGTTGGGCCACCGTTCCATTTGCGAGCCAGTTGCTCGGTCGAGCAGCCTTTTCCGTAGTGCGTCAGATAGACTTCGCAGACTTTACGAGCGACGGCTCGGTTGGTCATCTGCTGGTGGGTGTAGCTGGTGCCAGCGATGCGGTTGGCGTCGATCACAACGCTCTTGTGGATCTGGAGCGGTCCAATGGCTCGGCCACCGTCTCCAATCGCCATGTCGTTGCCGCTGCTCTCGACGATGATGAGAGCCGCAATGAGTCGTTCCAGATTCATCGGAGACCTTTCAGCCAGACGGCGGCTTTTGCCTGATAGAGTTCTTCGGCGCTCAGGAGCCTTCCGGTGCTGTCAGCAATGCCGACAAGCTCCCGAGTGTGCAGCCAGACCTCCCGCGCTCTCAGAGCCTCCGAGACGCTGCTGTGGCTGCTCAGGGTTCGATTCTCTCGGTCTTTACAATGGTATTTCATGGGTGTTGAGGGTTTGAGCGTTTGAGCGTTTGGCGTATGCGCTCCCCACGTTGGTGATTCAGTTGGCTAAAAGCTCGCGGTCTTCTTGACGAAGTTCTCGTTGCCTCACTGTGTGAAGTTGTCCCGAGTTCAAGTGCAAAAACTCAACAGCAACGATGCGATCCCCAACGTCAATGAATTGGATCGTGTAGATTCGCAGCCCTGACAAGAATCGTGCTGGATGCGTCAACTCAACGGTCTTGATAAGCTTTGGAAAAGTCATGGTATTTGATGGTTAGAGGTGAAGTAGCGCGTTGGAGAGTCGCGCCACCGGGTGAGGATTAGTTTTTCAGAGCGCGAAGCTTGTCGTTGAGCGCGCGATTGCGCTCAACAATTCCGCGAGCAGTTCCGAGCGCAAACTTGGTGTCGATCACGATGGACATTGCGTCCAACCGTCCTTGGCTAACGATGTGATCGGCAATGTCGTCCCAACCGCCAGCGATGATTTGCCGAGCTGCTGCGCCTTTGCCCGGATAGGCGGCTTCGGCGGCTGCGGCGTAAAGGTCGAGGGTGATTTCTTTGTTGTTCATTTTGATTCGGTCTGTTTCTCGTCGGCTTGATTGCCGTCGATGGAGATAGCTAAACCCAACGCTCGGTTTCCGTCAACAGGAAATCGCTTTTTTCTCCAAAAATCTTTCGGAGGCTCCAAAACCTGCGGAAATCCCAAGGAAATGCGGTGTTTCGATGAGGCAACCACTTAGCCCGTCGCAGGATCTCCCTGCGCACCATGCCGCATTTCCAAAGGTTTCAGAACTCAATCCGCACCGCGCATCCGGAGAACTGGAGCGCGTAGGTCTTGGTGGCTGTGATCTCGTAGATTTGCGAGTCGTCCAGCCAGACTCGCTGAGTGTCGGTGATCGCGTCCGTCACCGCTTTGATGAGGTTGTCCAAGTCTGGCTTCTTTGGGTGCCAGACCGGCGCTTTCGGCTTCGGGATGCCGTGCTTGTCCAGATGCGCTTTTGGCCGTCTCAGGAAGAAGTCTAGCCTCAACCTGATCGGAGCCGTTGTGGGGCATTCTGGAGCGTTTATGGAGGCTTCCTGACGCACCAGATACTTCCAGCCTTCGGCGGTCTCTGGCGTGTAGACTCCCGCATGAGATCCACGCCGGAAGGCTTTGACTCGCGGTTGAGCTTTTGGCTCTCCGCGAACGTGGAACTCAATCTGCATGAGATGGAGTGATCTCCTGCAATCTGCCGGTGATGCGCACGTTTGCGTACCACCAGCCAGTCGATGATTTGTCCGTCACCGCATCGGTCTCTCCATCGACCATGATCCAAGTACCTTTTCGCAACTGGTCGACAACCGCAATGTCGTCTTCATCGAATGATCGGAAGACCACCCGTTGCGCGTAGGTCTTGCCTGTGTGAAGCGTCCGCTTGTCGTTCTCAATAGTCGCAAGCATGAACCGCTTGCCGTCATCGGTCGTGTGGACTTCGGCATCGCACCAGAGTCGCCCAAAGGCTCTTGCCCAAACGTATCTCATCGCGTGTAGCCCTCCAGCCGAGCCGGTGAATAGCTCGGAGATTTCACGATCTTGCCGTCGTTCCTGCGGACAATATGCCGATTGTCCGCGACTCGGTGGGATCGACAGTCAGCCGGAATCCCTTCGATCTCGTCGTCACTCCAGCACTTGCTCATGTTGGATCGGTGAATCTCGACAACGGCAGCGTCGATCTGGTGCGGACTGAATCCAGCAGCCAGAGCCGCTCCATAAACGACGTACAGGAGGTCGCCAATCGCGTCGAGGTACTCGACCGCGCTCGTCGCTTCGGCAAGCTCCTGAGCCTCTTCGTCAATGAGCCGATACCGCAGATTCTGCGTGAGCGAATCCGGCAAAGCTGGTCGATCCGGAATGAATTGCTGGAAGGTCAGCATGAACTCGCGGACGAGTTCCATTGGGTGAGTTTGGTTCATTTGATGCGCGTGAGCGTGGGTTGAGACGGCTTGGACTCGGTGCAACCAGCTAGCAGAGCCGCCAGCTTGTCCTCCAGCTCTTTGCCTTTGGCTCCGGTCGATGCTTTCAGCGCGTCCTTCAGCTTGGCCTTCGCAAGCGTCACGGCTGGCATGATCTGCTCGTATGTCCCGCCGCCTTCGATGAATCGCAGGTACACCGTCTCCGTGTTTTTGATCGACTCGCGCACCGCTCCTTCTTTGAGCGTCCAGCCTTCGATGGCTTCGCCTTCGGCAATGCGTCGTCGAGCTTCAGCGCGGCAAGCGTCGATGACTGCTTCGGCCTGTGATGCTCGGTTGAGAAACGCTGCGAGCGTGTCGTTGGTTAGCGTTGCGGCAATCGCGTCAGGAGTGACCCCGACAGGTAGATTGGTCAACGGTGGGGCAACCGCAGCCTCCCGAGCTTCCGCACAGAACGGCTTGCCTTTGCAGTACCGACAGGCGGATTCGGAAGGTGTTCTCGGTTGTCCGAGCTTCTGGATCGCTGACATCAACTCGTCGCTCTCTTGAATTGCGTCGTGAATATCCTCCGACTCGTAGACCGAGACGCTTGGACCTCCCGCGAGAGGCTGGATGATTGCAACGATGATCCGGTCGAAGCTGAAGCCCCACGACTCATCCAACAGCGCAACCAGACAGCGCAACTGGAGGTTTTGCGAAGCATCTTCGACCTCACCGCGACCGCTTTTGTAATCGATGATGAGACCCCACAGCTTGTCCTGCACTTCTGCGGTGTAGATGACATCCGGCTTGCCGCTCCACAGCTTGTTGCCGTCAGCGTCCAAAGACCACAGCCGCTTCTCTCGGAAGCAATTGGTGTCGTGTCCGCCAAAGGTGTTTGCCACCAGTTCCGCCTCCTGCTCGCGGCAGCGGTCAATGATCCATGTCTCATCGGTTGTCAGATCTGTGACCGGTTCAAGCGCGAGTGCCGCGTGGATGCGGTTTCCGGTTTGAGCATCGGCGCTCGTCTCTTGCTCGACGACCTGCCGCTCCAGTTGATAGCTCCCGAGACAGGCTGCGTAACGGCTCGCAGCGGATGCGGACGGGAGACCATTGCGCTCGTCACTCACCGGCCACCTCCTGCGTCTCAGTTGCGGGAGTCTCGGAGACGGATACAACCGGATTGACGACCGGAGGCAGCTCATGCGGCTGGATCTCAACCTTCGGCTCCAGCTTGCTGCGGAAGATTGGGCGGGACGGCGTGACGTTGACGCTGACGGACGGAGCGGCTTCCTCCTCATCGGAGATGCCAGAAAAGCCAAACGCGATCCGAGCGCATTGGATCAACGCTTTGTGGCGAAGCATCCGTCGCGGATTGACCTTCCACGGCTCGGTGTTGCGACTGCACTCGCTGAAGTACTCGGTGACCTCCACAGGGCGGCTGCGGTCTTTGAGGTAGATCGTCGCGGTCACAGAGAACGGCTTGTTCTCGCGGTCTTCGGTCTTGAACTGGATGCCGTCGAACTGCGGATGCCGATTCATCAGCTTGATCCAGCCGTCCACCGAGACGACCGGATTGATCCCGCCGGATCGTCCGGGGAATGCGTAAATCTCTTTTGTGAACGGGTTGAGATCGTACTGGTTGGCGGTCACCACAAACGCCAGAAGCTCCTCATTGGAAGCCTTCGGCATCAGGGTTGCGCGGAGAGTCTCCAGCAGCTTCGGAGGCTCAACGCTGAACTTGCTTGCCATGACCGCGAGTGCGGACTGCTTTTGGGTCGGGATTAGTTCTTTGCTCATTGGACTTTCTCGGCCTTCCACCGCGAGCGCCGTTCTGGCGAGCGATTTGGGCCTTTTTCTGCGACCGGACTTGCCCCATCTCCACCGCGATGTCGCGGAGGCTTGCGGCAAAAATGGAGTTGCAGACGGGGCATTTCATCGGTCGGCCCCCATAAAAACCCAACGTTGGGTTTTGGTCAAGCTCCAAGCTCGTTGGGAAGTCTCAAGTCGATGTACCGGATGGCTCGAAAGAACTGCGTCCCGCCAGCTGCATACGAAGCCATTTGCGTCGTGTCTCCGGTTCCGTAGGACCTGACCGGAACAAATTGAGTACCAGCGACATCGACGGTCTCGTCCCCAAACAAGACTTGATTGTTGCAATCAAAGTTGTAGGCGCTGAATCCCTGTCGGGTCGAGTAGGTCGCAAGCTCGTAGGCGCTGACAACGTAGTAATCCAGAGCGGTGACTGGATCGTAGAGCTTCTTGGCTTGGATTCCGTTTGCGATCAGCGAATCGTACTGGGACGGGTTGAGCCACAGAGAAGGACCTTCGGAGGTCATGGAAGTCACCCAAAGGTCTCGCGGGTAAAAGTCCCCAAAGTTGGTCGGCTGCAACGCTCCTCCTGCGTCGAACGCAAAGAGCGGGAAGTTGTCGTTGCCAAGCCCTCTTGGAACCGCTCGCGTCCAGCCTCTGACCTGTGACTCCAAGAGGTTCCAAAGAAACGCGCTCTTGGGAATCTTGTGGTAGAAAGGTCCGCCACCGGCAGCGGTTCGAGTCGTGTCGTTGGTTGCAATGAACGGCCACTCAAAATAGGTGTCTGCGACGAATCTGATCTCTGCAATCTCGGCTTGCTCGGAAGTGCTGACTGGCGGCTGAGTCACCCACGGGCAGAGAGCAGCCATTCCGGCTGTATTTTGATCGTAAAAGACGTCATCGACTGCGCCTGTGCTTTGGACGGTCTTGTTGGGCTGACCAAGAATGCGGACGGAGGCATCAACGCCGCCTTTTCCGCCCCACTTGTTGACCCAGAAGTCAGACCCGAAGACTCCGGTGAGCGCCGGACTTGCCGGATTTGTGGTCAGTACTCGCTGGAGGTTTGGATCAAAGACGCTGCTGGAGAATCCCCACGGGCCACCGAGCGGAACATACCCACAGTTTATTGCTGGCTTGGATGCCGGAAAATTTGAGTCAGTCGAAATCTGCGGGAAAACGTGACCATACCAACCGCTGACGTTGCTCGGTTGCGTCAGCAGATAAGTCTTGTTGCTGGAGCAGTACCGGCTGTTTGCGTAAATGCCTGAGCCGAATCCCGCTTCTCTAACAGTAGTCCTCAACTCCATTGAGTTTGCGGATCTCTCATGGTCGGGAATCAGAGAGAACGCATTGGCATCATAAACTGTGATATCCTGACTGGATGCCGCTTGGCACATAAGCCCAAGAGGCGTCAGAGAAACAAGACTCACCTTTTCTTCTGGAATATCAGTAACATCATCAAAGTTGCTGATAAATCCTTCCTCTACAGCAATTCGACGACGCAATGTCCTTATGTTCTCAAGCCAAGAAGGCTCATTGCCGCCAATCCAAGATTTTGCTGCAAACGGATTTGAGTTGTCCTGCGTGTAATATCTCAGAGGATACGTAACATCAAAATCACCAACCGTCGGAGTGATTAGCCAGTAGGGATTGTTGGGTGTAAAAAATACGTTGCAGTCTATTGGGTAGATCTTGATGGCTGTATTTGGAAGTTTGCTTGATAGCTCAAGAGAAGTGCCGTTGATAGTCACATTGACTCCAACAGCCTCAAGATTTTGAACGAACGATGCGGAGCTTTGAAAAATCTTGAAGTAATCTTGCGATACGATGTTTGTCGTTGTGTTGTAGACAGTTACTCGCGCTCTTCCCCATGTGAATATGCAGTCACCAATGATCGTGTTGGCTTCCGTTGGATCTGCGTACTCAGGATACATCTGCCGCAGATTGAGACCGAGAAGACCGTCAACCCAAGAGTCCAACGCTCTCATCCATTGGGTCAGGATGAACGGGTTGGCAACATTGTTTGCCTTTGCTGATCGCTCCAGACAGACGGCCAGAGAATCGAGCTGACCATACATCGGAGGACCGCCAGCAAAGTAGGGAACGTCTCCCGTGAAGTATGGGAAGAAGTAGTAACACGCAGAGCCATTGGGCCAAGTCGTTGCCCATGTCCCATCACTCCTGCGTCGGAAGGATCGGCATCCTTTGGCTGCGATGTACTCGCGTTGAGCAGATCCGTCTGGCAGTTGTAATCTTACCTCAAGACTTTTCCTGCCGAAATTGTGGACTCTCCAGCAATCATATCGCTGATAGCTGTTCAAGATGCTGAATGTCGTTAGACCTTCAATCCTGATTTCCGCGACAGCCAGCTTGTGTTTATGAATGCGACCGGGAGGCAATGTTGGAACAGAGCCTATGTCGTCAAAGTACTGTCTGACATAAGACGACAAGCCCGTGTTTGGACTGTCCCAACCCAAGTGAACATCATAGTCGATGCCGTTGATGTTTCTCTTGTGTAGCTTGAAGCTCTTCTGGATTGACGCTACGTCACAAAATGTTCCATCAAAAGATGCGACATATGTATCAACAAAGACCTCACCTGCGACGGGATCAATCTGCTTGTTCTCTAACTTAGATAACTCAATCTCAATCTTTGTATCGCTAGCGGTCTGTCCGGTTATGTAAAAGCTGGTATCCGGATCAACGCAATAATCATAGAGAACTCCTGAAGGAATGTTGCCTGTACCGTATCCACAAGCAAAAGGAGTCTTGCCATCAAAGACCCGAGCAACCTTTTGATCGAACCGAGCATACAATCCGTTGAGATTGTCTGCCGTCCACATTCGATCCTTCCGATCAATTGCGACGGGCATAGCTCAGTAGAACCAAGAGTCTTCGGATGTCTGGACAACGGTCTTGCCAGCGGGTTGACGGATCTTGAGAACCGTCCCGTTTGGCGTTTGCTCAATGGCTTGATCCGGTCCAGCGACAAGCTGGATCTTGCGGACCGCTTCGATCAACTGATTGATCGTGCGAGCGTGATCCGCATTGATCCCCTTTTCAGCCAGCTTTCTTGGTAGCGAGACAGCCATTAGATTTCACAGAACTGAGCAAAGATTTTGCAGGTGCTGTTCAAAGCCATGACGTACAACGTCGCATTGACTCTTGGCAGCAAAATGAACTCTCGCGGCGGGATCTCAAACTCAAACGGTGAAGCCGTGCCGACCTTCACGCTGTTTTGAAGGTCCATGTTGTAAATCAAGACTTTGTAAGGAGTCGCAAGATCAGCGGTTAGATCCAGCGTTTCCTGCGTAGTCCCAACGTCCTGCGTCTGCTGTCCCATGTCTCGCCCCGTCATGTTGACGACAGCGGTCCATGTCTGCGGATTGATGCTCGCCCCATCTTTTGCGGCATAGAGCCGAGCAGACATTTCGATCTCGTTTGCCATAGGTCGTTAGGTTAGATCTCGCAGAAGGTCGCTTGAATCGTCACGTTCGACGTGTTGGCGATCAAATACAGCGACGTATTGATGTACGGCACCAACATGGTTTCACCAGCCGGCAATCGCATGGTTCCAGCACCGGCAGCGAAGCCGCTCGTAAACGACAGCTCAACGTAGTTGGTGGAGTCGAGGTTGGAGATCAGCAGCTTGTAAGGACTAGTGACATCAACAGGAACGTCCAGAATCTCAGAAGCTCCGGTGCCGATGAGTTGGGTCTGGCTGCCCATATCGGTGCCAACCATCGTTGCGCTTTTGGTGTAGGTAACGGCGGGAAGATACGCGCCGTTCTTGCTCGCATAGAGGCGAGCGGTCATCTGGATTTCGTCAGCCATGTTGTGTTAGGTTGTGGGGTTGTAAGGATATGCGAAAAGATCCCAAGCGGCAAACGTCCAAGTCTCGTTGCGCTCAACTTGGTTTGTCTTGATGAGCAACGAAGTTGAATCGTTGGTCTTTAGCCAAGACCAGACTGTTCCGTCAGGTGTAAGGTTTGGATCAAACGGAGGTCTCGGCATCACCAGACGGACGGACTCCGGAAAGCCGTTGCGAGCAGCCAGAATGTCACCCGAATAGACCGCTGAAATGATCGGCGGTGTTGCCGGAAGACCGTTACGAGCCGAGAAGGACGAGATCCGAGTCAGGCTGACGCGACTGGTTTGGAATGAGTCTTGGCCTCTGGAAAACTTGACAACAAGTTGATGAGCAAGCGGAAATTGGCTTTCTGGAAATATGTTTGCCGGTGTAGTCACCCCGCCCACGGTGACTTGATTCAGCTTGTTATTTTTCGGATCTTCACCTGCAAGCTTGATCGCTGCATAGTAGTCAGCCTCTGTTATGTTGATTGTTGAATATGTCTGAACCCACTTTTTCGCTTCCGCTCTGACATACGGGAGCGCAAATAACGATGCGTCGAGATATTCCGTCCGGAACTCAAACCGAGTCGATGGCTCCTCTTCTTCTGGAACTACAGGAGCGGTCGGATTGTTTGGATCAATTTGAGAGCCAGCAAAAGTGACAGTCGCCTCGGAATACGGCCCGTCTTCGTTGATCTGATACTTGCCACCAGCGGCAACCCAATCCGCAGAAGCCGCTCTAAGAGCATCTTTGCTGCCGCGATACTTGAAGGTAATGTAACGGCCAGTCCCATCCCCATTCTGGTATTGCCTGCTTACTTCTGTGTAAGCAAGACCGCCGATTGAACTGTAGAATACTGGCTCTGGTACTGGCGTACCAATCCGAACCGGAAACAGCGTTGATGTTTTGATCGTTGCCATATCAATCAACCAGCGTGTCTGCGGTCCTCTTGGTGTTCTGTGAAATCACCTTCAACTGCAACGTTTGTTCGACCGCTTGCTTTATGAGCGAATCCTGTGCGGTCTGGAATCCGGTAAATCCGCCGATTCTTGCAAGCGGGTCCTGCGATCCACCAAGCGCAAACTTTTCGCCCCTGATTGCCGCCAACATCAATTCTGGCGGAATAAATCTGTCGCCAGCTTTTCCGGTTAGTCCTGATTTGGTTGTTGTTTCTCCAGAATCCTTTGAAAGCAATCGAGATTTATCAGAAAATAAATCCAAAGCAACGGTCGCTGGCATATTTGAAATCATGGATGCAGCTTTAAGTGCTTTTCCGGTTTTTGTTAGATTGAACAGCCCGAAAGCCAGAGACATCATGTTGTAAACAGATTTGCCTGCTGCAACAGATTGAACCTGAGTCTTTTTGATGAGAAGATCCATCTGATCGTTGAACTTCTCAATGTTCTTGATGTCTTCAGCTTTGAACAAATCAATTGGACCCAAGTCTTTGATTGTTCCTGCCGCCATTGCAGCTTTTACAAGCTTCAAGCCGAGAAGGTCAACCGCTGCCGACATCATAACGGCGTCATTGCGATTTGCGTTGAGCTTTTCCCCCAATGCAACCAAGACCTCTTCGCTCCCAAGAGTTCTTTCAGAAAGCTTCTCAACTGTAAACCCGAGACGTTCAAAAGCGGCTCTCTGTGCGCCCTCATTCGCAATTGCTTGCGTTCTTGCGTCGTTGATTCGGTTTATCGCTGATGCAACAGCTTCAAATTGGACTCCGTAAAGCTTTGATGCCATTTGCAGTTTCTGAACATCGTCAGTCGAAATGTTCAATTGATCTGCAAGCTCTCCGACAGCATCCGCTGCATGAACGACCGATCTAGCAAATCCTGTGATTGCTGCAACAGACAACGCTTGCCCAAGACGACTTGTGACAGCTGACTTGAAGTTGTTTCCAAACTTCTCGCCAAGCGACTGCATCCGCTTCAGATTCAACTCAAAAGCAGTTGAATCCACGCCGATCTTGAACAGCATTGAGAGGATGCCCATATCAGTTGTCTCTCTGGCTCTGCCAAATCGCTTCGGCGTTGTCGTCCCAAAGCTCGGCCTGACCATGCATTTCCGCATGGGTCAAGATCAAGCGTTCAGCGTCTCCAATCGGTAGTTTGATAGCGTCGTCGGCATCAATACCTATGTTGACGCATCCGACAAGCACTCGCTCGGGCCATGGCATCGCTGGCCTCTTCGACTGCTTGCCGCTTTCCATCAAGACCTCCGGAGCGGTTGACTGCTCGTTCAGCCACAGTTGAAAGGTCTGTGATTCCTTCAATAAATCGAGTCTGGCAATGCGCTTGCCCCACAACCAAAGAGCAAGATCACGCCAGACGGACTTGATTGATTTGATCGACTCAAGCGGAGGCTGAGAGCAAACCACAACAGCCTCCACCAGATCGTTTGGAGTAATCTGTCCGCCCAACACATAGGGCGAGCGAAGACGTTGCAGGACTATCGCGTGACCGAGCGTGTATGGCACAAGCTGAACCCCAAGCACCAAAGGCGCTTGAGGTCCGGTCTCTGCGAGAATCTTTGCAAGATCTGACACAGATTACAGCGTGAACACGGTAGCGGTTCCACCGAGCGAAGGATACTTGGTCACAGTGATGGTCACCATGCATTTGCCGGAAGAGGTGAACTTGACGCTGCCGCCGCCGGAATAAACGTAATCACCATCAAGCGAAACACCACCGTATGTGGTCGCATCGGTCGAAGCAATCGTGACATACCCGTTGACGGCAGGAAGGCTCGCAGCCGTCTTTGCGGCGGCAAAGTCAGTACCTGACGGAATAAACGTCACGTTGAGGCTGATGCGCTCATTGGCGGAGACCTGAGCGACGACCTCACCGGCAGAGTTCTTGATCTGCTCAACGTCCGCTTCATGCGTGACATCGTAGCTCTCAATGGTCGTGATGACGCCAGAAAGCGCCGTGCCGGGAGCCGCGCCAGTTTGATTGTAAAGACGGATGGTTCCCTTAGAACCATAGACTAGTCCGAGTCCTTTTGAAGTAGCCATGTTGGTTGTGTTTTACGAGTTTGCTGCTGCGAAAAGTGTCATGGTGCGCGTGAATGTTCTAGCCCTTTCGCTTGTATCACTCACGCCGAAATCTACAGGGACCGCGAACTGAGCATCGAAGCCTCCGTATGGGCTGTCATCTCCAGCACTCAATTCGCTGACGTTATCGTCAACAAACAGATATTGGAGCAAGTCCTCAAAGACTTGAACGGTCTTGAGCAGATTGTTCTCGGTCGTGTCATCAGCCGAAATCTGCAACACCGCAGACAGGTCGATCTCGCAAGTCCGATCAATCGGATGAACCGGAACCGTGGACGATGCTCTCACAATGATCCGTGGAAAATCCGGCATCTCATCTTCGCGGTCAAAGTCAGCAAAAGCACCGTGACCGTAGCTCGTCAAACAGGTCGGAGTTCCGGTGCCGGATGCGCTCCAGTCTTGAGCCGCCAGCCAATCGGCCAACGCTCTCTCGGCTCTAAGTGCGACGGCGTTCATTTGACGACAACTCCAAGTTTCTCAAGCCCATCAGCGGCTTGTTCCAGTTTCGCTTGAATGTGCAGAGACATTTCACGCGCTTCGTCATCGTAGGCTTTTTGCATCGCCTTTGAGTAGATCGACTCGACGTTGCCGATCTGATTGTCCGCAAGTCCAATGTTCATGCGAACGTGAGTGTATGGATTGATCGAAGGCCGCGCCCAATATGCGTAGGCGCTGCTCCCGCGATGCACAGAGACGTTCTCTTGCGGCAATCCGTATTGGTTCGCCAGATTGATGAGAGCTTGATTGCCGGAAACGATCCGCACTTGAGCGGAGCCCTTCTTTGCTCGTCGTGTGCCGCCGAATTGCTGAAAGCTCGGAGACAGCTTCTTGATGGCTTTGACGACGGCGCTCTTGAGATAACCAACGCTGCCAGCAGCGCGACGACGCAGGCTCGCAGCGGCAAGCCTCATCTCTCTGCCGTACAGTCCCGGCTTGCCTTCCTTCCGGTTCTTGGCTTGAGCGATCAGATGGACCAACCGGAGTTGCCGAGACCTTCCGACACGCTTTCCGGTCCTCCTATCAATGCGAGCCTCACCAATCGGTCGATTGAAGTAATCAAGAATCCTGTTCCGAGCGGCTTGCGGACTCTTGGGCGGCAGCAAGATGTACATCCGGAGCATCAAGAAAAACGTCCGCGAGTTGATTGCCTCAGACAATGAGCGTCTGCTCTGCGCGAGATAGATCCTCCACGCAGCGTCGAAGTTTCGAGTGTCAACCGTGATCGTGGGCCTCATTTGGTCTTGGCCCCAAGCTCAAGCGCGTAGTAAGCGCCCGAGCCATCGCGCTTGGCGGACATTATCCGAAGTTGGCGTCCATCATAGGTGACTAGACGGCCAACCACCGGAATCATTCTGCCGAAGGTCGTTAGCAATCGGTCGGTGTTTTCCTGCAAGATAAGGCTTCCGTTCTCCTGCAAGAGCCGGTCGGCGTTTGACCCAACATCCGCACTCCACACAGTCGCGTCCACGGTGACCAAAGTGCTGTCAGCAAGACGCCAGTCCGAGAACTTGACCAAGATACGCGCTTGAACATTGTCTTGGAAGCCGCCGGAGATGACTGAGTTTGTGTCCGTGATTGCAGCCGGAAGGCAGCGGACAAGCTGACCCTGCCAGATGAACGACGGATTTCCCATCGCCCCCTGTAGGACGCTCATCCCGAGCTGGAGGCTGGTTGCAATCAGGTTCACGCTGTGAAGTAGACACCGGAGACAACGAGCCGTGAAGTCGCTTGAAGATGACCGCCGAGACTGGAGGTCGTGCCGGTCTCAAACGCTGAGAGTTCGCAGTAGCTAGTCCCGCCGATGACTTTTCCAATCAGAGCAGTCTTGGCTTGATTGGTTCCGTTGGTCAGCCACAGCGAGACTGCGGCATCATAAGTCACCGCATCCGGCAATCCCAAGCGGAGGTTTCCGGTTGAGCTTCCAGTCACCGAGTTGATCGTCAGATCCACGGTGAAAGTGGATACGAAACCGATGCTGGTATGGCGAGCGGTGTTGACCGTGAAGGCAAACGTCCTCCCACCGCCGGAATCAACGAGAGTCGGAACCCACGTTGACGGAGCGGTCAGCGGCAATGCCGCATAAATCTCATCAAAGTTGGCGTTGGCCTTCGTCCAGCTAGTGCGGAGCGTGTCGCCCGTGTTGTCGTTGGCGGTTGATCCGGTGTTGATGACTTGTTGTGACATATCAGTCCTTCGGCAATGCGTACCAACCTTCTGGAATCGTCACTTTGTTTCGGCTTTTGATGACTTTCCCTTCGGAGTCTTTAGCCCAAACGTGAGCCTTTATCGGCTCCGCAAGTCTTACCGGAGTCCCCGCCGGAACCATCACCACTCGCGTCGGAGTGCAAGCCGGAAGCATCAATGCGAGCGGCAAGACGAGCGGCAAGAGATTTGTCGGCCATGCCGTCTTCACTTGTTTGATCCTTCTGCTCCAGCAGCTTGTCCAGAGCAGCTCGCATCAATCCCTGAGTGATGCTTGTTAGTGGGTCCATGCAGATCCTTCTTGATGAGCTTTGAGTGGAAAATCACAGCCCAAACGAAGAGGCCAGCGAGTCCACAATTGAGCAGGATTTCAGACGGCGGTGGCGTGGATGCAGTCAGGCAGTTGAACAGCGCGCCGGCAGCGGTTGCGGTCAACGACAGCCGAAGGAACGCATTGCCGACAATGGGCCACCGCTGAGTCACGCCTTCCGTCCGATAAAGCAGGATCATAAAACATGAAACGCCAGCGGTGAGAACACTGTTGGCGATCATGTTGATGATGGTATCTGGCTTCACTTTTTGCGGAAGCGATCAATGACGTATTCGACGCCATGCAATCCCAAGAAGCCCATGATGAAGGCTGCTGCGTATTGGGTGTTGCTGTTCTGCATCTTGAAGGCATCGACCACAAGAGGAGTGAGGTAATTGGCCGACAGAGTACCGGCCAAGAGGCTAGTCACCGTAGTGAACCAATCCTTATGGCCGTCACGTTTGACGGTCAGGAGGCTTCCAGCGAAGCCAGCCACAAGAAGCCCGATGTTGATTCCGAGTTCTCG
>Ga0315901_10001884_pt1 | contig 29787 bp, 19 predicted proteins | sample LakEriMetagenome_10_FD_203761 | JGI IMG/M metagenome (GOLD analysis project Ga0315901, IMG submission 203761) | Freshwater fungal communities from buoy surface, Lake Erie, Ohio, United States - Buoy 2 MA116 | ecosystem: Environmental > Aquatic > Freshwater > Lake | place: USA: Lake Erie, Ohio...
GCCGAGCCCTCGGCCTCGAAGGAATCGCCATCGTGTCGGAGATTCAGTACGACCCAGGCGATGACAACTACTCCGAAGACGTCGCGACTCTGACCGACGCATCAGTAGTCACCCTGATCGGCGACGATGAGAGTGGTGCGAGGTTCCTGTCGACGGCTCTCACGACGTTCGCCGACATCACCGTCATCGTGAACGACGCGCTGGCCCGCGCCGACTTGTCGTCGGATCCGATCATGGAGAGCGATGGGCGGGCTGCCATCACCGGAGTCGCCGTTGATGCAGCGGCTGGCTTCGACGATCTGTACGCCACACTGCAGAAGGCCGGACTCGAACTACCACCCACTCCGCTCGGCCCCAACGACAACCCGTTCACCGAGCCAGACGTCGCACCGATCCCGTTGGCCACGGCCACCGTCGATTGCGTGAACCTCATCGCGCTCTCGTCGTTGGCCACCTCATCCGACGACGCGCTCGTCTTCATGAACGAAGCGATTCCGACCAGTCGGGGTGGTTCGGCCTGCATCACATTCGACGAATGTGCCGCGCTGATCACCTCCGGGCTCAACATCGACTACAACGGTCCCACTCAACTCTTGGCTCTGAGCCCGAACGGTGATCCGTCGATCGCCACCTTCGTGACGTTCGGATTCGACGACACAGGTAAGGCCGAATACCGAACGGAAATCGGAGTCGTCAGCGCACCCTGACGTGGCGGCGCTCAGCCCGGGCTGTAGCGAACGGCTTGCGAGCCACGGGCGAAACCGTAGAGAACCAAGCCGGCACGTTTGGCCGTCTGCACCGCTAACGCAGTGGGAGCGCTCACCGAGATCAAGGTTCCGAATCCGGCCGCCCACGCCTTCTGCACCATCTCGAAACTCGCTCGGCCCGACACGAAAAGACCGAGCTCACCGGCCGGCAACTTCTTTTCGAGCAGAAGATGACCCACCACCTTGTCGACGGCGTTGTGGCGTCCCACGTCTTCTCGTACGACGAGAACGTTGCCGGCGGCGTCGAACGCGGCCGCCGCATGCACCGCACCGGTCTCGTTGAACAGCGCCTGGTCGCCCAGAACCTTGTCGGGAATCGAGAGAACGACGCACTGATCGATGCGCACGACCGAACCTGATTCAAGCGGAACCAGACGAGCGCTCAACTCGTCGATCGACTGAGAGCCGCACACCCCGCAACTCGACGAGGTGTTGCCGAGCCGCGGTGTCGGAACAGGAGCGCGTCCGTTCGTCTCGACCGTGACCACGTTGAAGTTGCTGTCGACGGCCGACCCGTTGGCGCAATAGCGAACTCCGGTGACCGGAAAGCCAGCGAGCAGTCCGTCGCCGTGGCAGAAACCGACGGCGAGTTCGTAATCGTGACCAGGTGTCCGCATGGTGGTGGCCACGACGTTCCCGTCGAGCTGAATGGTCATTGGCTCTTCGACCACGAGTTGATCGGGTAGACGTCGATCGCGGTCGCCGTCGATCTTCACCACGAGGACCGTGTCGGTCCGCTTTCGAGCCATGGGCTCAAGGCTACGGTCGGCCCCGAGCGGAAGAGTCAGAAAACTCCGGCCGGGTCGCCCAACGCAATCGATCGGATGATCGAGAACACGATGACGATGGAGCCGACCGTCGACAACACGATCATCACTTTCCGCTGGCGGGACAGCCCGGCAACGCCGAGGAAGAACAACGCGAGGGCCAGAATCACCGTCAAGAGGTCGAAGGCATCGGCATCGTTGTCAGCCTCGTCAGCGGCGTCGAAGAACGCTTGCGACGACTCGTCGAGAGCGGCGGCCTCCTCATACAACGCGTTCGACCATTCCGGGTTCTCTTCGACGAACGGGGAATCAAATCCGGAGTCGTCAGGCTGCTCACTCCACCACTCCACCGCGGCCGCCAACTCAGGTGACATCAGGGTGTCGAGAACGTACAGGGCCGTCTCCTCGTCGTCGGCCTGCGCAGCTTTGGCGAACTCGAGGAACAACGTCTGGTCACGGATGTCATTCGTGATGGCCGAGTTGTAGGCCTGCGAGGCCGCGTCGGCGGCGCGGATGCCTTCCGAGAAGCTCTTCTGGACGACATCGCCCAACTGGCTCGCCTGAAACGAACACCACGCCGTGACGATGGCTGCAATACCGAGGAGAATCGCGATCACGATCTCCATACGGTTCGACGAATCCTCGTCGACTGCGGGTGTCTGCGCTTCCGTGTTCATCTCGAACCCCCCTTTGATCCTCATCGATCATGACCGACGATGGCGCGTGACTCGGTGAGTCGCCAGAGCGGCCGTGATCGACACCTTAAGCGATCCGACTCGGCCACTCATTCGACTGTGATAAAAGAAAGCATGAGAAAAGCACGGTTCGTCCTGTCAGCAGCCCTCGTTCTCGCCCTTGTCGGATGCGGATCCGAGGCGACCGTCGAGCAGAGCATCGACACGGTTGTCAAGACTTCCGAAACCACCTCGGAAAGCAGTGAGGGCTTCGATTGGGAAAGCGAGTGCGTGACCCCGAACGCCGACCTTCCCACTGAGGGACTGATCTGCGCCGACTCGGGAATGCGCCCGGTCACCGACGGCTTCTCCTTCGAGAACTGGGGTGGGCCGGTGGCCGAGGACGCGGTGACTCTCAATACGGCCGCCGAACTCTTCGGTGTCGATGCCGTGTGCGCCGAGATCCAAGACGACCTGTGCACCCCCCTGCCCGCGGCCGAACAATGGATCGAGTTGATGAACGAGTCCATCGAAGGAGGGCGATGCGAGGGCATGGCCGTGGTCAGCCAGCGAATCGCCGTGGGACTCAACACTCCTGACGAGTTCCAAGAGGGGGCGACGATCGTGGCCGATCTCCAGCGTGACGCCGGCATCGTCGGTGAGACCATCTCACGCTGGTGGGTCACACAGACCCTCACCTCGGTCACCAACTTCAACTACGAAGCGCAGCAACTCTCACCCACGCAGATTGCCGAGAGGCTCGTCGACGCGCTTCGTAATCAGGACGGAGTGACCTTGGGCTTCTACTCCAACGGATCAGGTCATGCTGTGACCCCGATCGCCGTGTCGCGCACCAGTGACGGAGTTCTCGAAGTCCTCACCTACGACAACAACTACCCCGGTCAGATCACCACTGTCGTGATCGATCCGTCGACGGAGACGTGGTCCTACGACATGGCGGCCACGAACGCCGACGTCGAAGCCGACATCTGGTCCGGAAGCACCGGGACCATGGACTACACCTTGATGAGCGTTCGCGAGGAGGCGAATCCCGCCCCGTGGTCGGCTGACGATCAGTCGGGCGAAACGAAGGGATCGGCACGAATCATGATCTCCACACGAGGACGTTCCGTGCCCGGCGCCATCATCACTGTCGGCTCCGACACGATCGACACACGAGATCTATCGACCGTCTCGAACGGAATCCGGGTCTTCCCAAGCCGTGGTAGCAGGGGCACCGGAGCGATCATCGAGATTCCGGCCGGTCTCGACGGGGTGAAGATCGTTCCTGTGATCGGTGAATTGATCGATACGACCGCGACGGAGATCCCGCTCCTCTTCGCCGTCGATGAATCTGGTTCGGGCTCGCTTCTCGTGCGGGACACAGTTGATTCGTCCGATTCCTCGTACGACGATTTCGTCTACGAAGTGTCGACTGGTGACAACTTCGTCACCAGCGTCGACGTGGCACCAGACGGTGCCGTCGAGGCGGCCTATGCCTTCGGTGAAGAACTGGTCGAGGCACTACTCGAAGACGGTCAGGATCTCGACATCGTCAATCCCGCAGGTGAAGAGGCCATCGACGTCGTGGTGACCGACGAGGAGGGCACCGAACTCTTCAGCTCCTCGTTCGACGGTGTCGATGAGGACGGCACCGAAGTCACCGAACTCGACTTCAACGAGAGCACTGGTGAGATGGAGGTCTCCGATCTCCCCCTCGATGACGCGAGTTTGTCGGGAGACGGTGCCACCGAAGACGGTGCAGCGGATGCCGGCTCCGGCGACACGGGTGACGGTTCTGGTGACGGAAGCGACAGCGGCGACAGTGGTTCCGGCGAAGGTGACGCTGGCGGCGGCGAAGGCGACGGCTCCGAAAGTCCGTAAGCCACCAAGCGACTCGGAGGGTTCGCCTCCGAGTCGAGTACTCACGGCTACGGTTCGACTCGTGGCGGACAGTGAGAAGAACCCGGACGACTCGTGGGAACTCGTGCGTCCGTCGGGGCAACCAACCGTCCCGATGAATCCTGTTCACTACGCCAAACCACCGTCATCGGCCGTCACCGGTTCGGATCCCGCCGAACTCTTCGGCGCATCCGACGAATCGCGGGGGCTCAACCGACCCACCCGTCAGAACGGAGCTCCGCTGTTGGTCGGACTCACTTCGTTCGTCGGCATGGTGATCGTCGGATTGGTTCTCGTGCTGGTGTTCGATGGCGGACAGCAAACAGCAACACCCATCACTTCTCCGGTGCTGTCGTTCGGTCCACAGAGCACCACCGCGACAGTGCAGCCCGCCACCACCCCACCGAGTTCGCTCGTCGCAACAACGGCTCCAACCCGGACTACCACGACGACCGTACCCATCGCTGGCGCTCCCCTCGCCGACTCACTTCTCACCGCCGGGCCCGATGGCGTCTACGCCGTCGACCCGGGCGGCAAGACTCGCCTGATCGATGGCTCGTACGAGCGAGCCTTCGCGTTGTCGAACGACTCGTTCCTCGTGCAACCCGAGGGAGACAACGCGGTCGACCCAGACGAGACGAGCATCTATCTCGTCGAAGGAGACGCCGTACCAAAGAGGGTCATCACACCCGAACCAGGTGTGGACGAATGGCTCACTCTGCACGACGTGATTCGCCGCGGAGGTGACTGGTTCGCGCTGATCTCCGCACGTAGTGGCACCGGTCCTGACGACACCACGATCAGTATCCGATTGGTTGGAGTGTCGAGCGGTAGCGATATCTCATTCGGCGAGATCAACGGATGGGAGACCCAACTCGGCCGTCTCTCGCTCGGGAACGGCAACGTGGTCGGCGAGATTCGAACGGTCAGCAGCCACTCCCCGTTGTTCCTCGCTCTCGACGGAGCCGAGTCGCTCGAGCCCACACCGTTCGGACTGGCCGAGACGTACGACGACTGCGACGTGTGCCCACGTGCCTTCGCGATCGATGACGGTGGTCAACGAATGGCCTGGATCGAAGGCGATGTCGTGGTCGTCATCGACATCGCCACCACCGACCGGCTGGCCACCTACACCCTCCCCGATGGAACCGGTGCGGTGATCGACTCTCTCGAACTCGGTCGATCATCGATCGTGATGAATCGACGCCAGTTCGCCAATCAGCCGATGCTCGCGGCGTGGGTCATCGGAAGCGACGGCAGCATCGCAACCGCACCTGTCTCGGGCTTCTCGTTGTTCAACGTGCGCTGAGTTCGGCGCCGATCGCGCGAGCAATGTTCGACGGCGCGTCGGGGTGCATGGCCAGGAACAGACTCGGCTCGGTGAGTTCGAGTTCGACGATCACCGGGCCATCGTCGGTAGGCAGCAGATCGATGCGCGCGTACAACAACGTTCCGAACCGCTGATCGAGCCAGGCCATCGCGCGCTCACCCAGTGCCAACTCGGCCACTGACGGCTCGCGGGGGTCGATACGTTCGCGTGCGAAAAGATCACCAGCCACATCCTTGGGAGCCGAGAGCAACGGACCCTTGGCGAACGCGTGGCTGAACGTCCCGCCCATGAACACCAATCCGGTCTCGTCGTCCGAGTCGACCCGCGACAGATACGGCTGGATCATCACGCTGCGCCCCGAATCGAGCAGGTCGCGCACGTGCCGAATCGCCGACACCGACTCGTCGTGTCGTTCGGTGTCGTTGCTGCCCGCGCTCACGCACGGCTTTACGACCACGTGCCCCGACTCGAGAAGCGTCTCGACTCGCGACATCCACGAATCATCTGTGGACGGCTCGACGAACACGGTGGGCACGATGGGCAATCCAGCCGCTTCGGCCTCGAGCAAGTAGTGCTTGTCGGTGTTCCAGCGCAACACGGCAGCCGAGTTGGCCAGCACACTCAGACGATCGACGCGATCGATCCAGGCGTGGAAGTCGTCGAGGCGCCGGTGGTAGTCCCATGTCGAACGCACCACGCTCAGTGCACACGACGCCCACGTGGCGTCGTCGAGTTCGTCGTCCCACGCGAGTTCGCGCCACGCGATGTCGGCATCGTCGAGTGCTGCCTTCAACAACGGCATGTCGTCGTCGATCCCCCACGCCGCGCGAGAGGTCACCAATGCAACAGGACCCCGGGTCGCCCCGGGGTCCTGCCGTGAACTGCTGTGGGTGGAAAGACTCAGAAGTCTTCCATGCCGCCACCGGGCATGGCCGGGGCGTCCTTCTCGGGCTTGTCGGCCACCACGGCTTCGGTGGTGAGGAACAGCGCAGCAATGGATGCGGCGTTCTGCAGTGCCGAACGCGTCACCTTCGCGGCGTCGATCACGCCGAGCTTCACGAGATCGGTGTACTCACCGGTGGCCGCATTGAGGCCCTCGGCACCCTTCAGGTTGCGCACCTTCTCGACCACGACGCCACCTTCGAGACCGGCGTTCTCGGCGATCTGCTTGAGCGGAGCCTCGAGCGACTTGGCGACCAAGCGAGCACCGGTTGCCTCGTCACCGCTGAGCTTCTCGACAGCGGCGAGAACCGCGGCCTGCGAACGGAGCAACGCGACTCCGCCACCCGGAACGACACCTTCTTCGATGGCGGCCTTGGTGGTGCTCACCGCGTCTTCGATGCGGTGCTTCTTCTCCTTGAGTTCGACTTCGGTGGCGGCGCCGACCTTCAGCACGGCCACGCCACCCGACAACTTGGCCAGACGCTCTTGGAGCTTCTCGCGGTCGTAGTCGGAATCGGTGTTGTCGATCTCGGTCTTGATCTGGTTGATGCGACCCTTGATGTCGTCGTCATCGCCCGCACCTTCGACGAGAGTGGTCTCGTCCTTGGTGATGATGATCTTCTTGGCGCGGCCGAGCAGATCGAGGGTGGCGTTCTCGAGCTTGAGACCCACCTCTTCGCTGATGACCTGACCACCGGTGAGGATCGCCATGTCCTGCAGCATCGCCTTGCGGCGCTCGCCGAAACCAGGAGCCTTGACGGCCACCGACTTGAACGTGCCACGGATCTTGTTGACGACCAGAGTGGCGAGAGCTTCACCCTCGATGTCTTCGGCGATGATCACGAGCGGACGGCCGCTCTGCATGACCTTCTCGAGGACCGGGAGCATGTCGCGGACCGACGAGATCTTCGACGACACGAGCAGGATGTACGGGTCGTCGAGGACGGCCTCCATGCGCTCGGGGTCGGTCACGAAGTAGGGCGAGATGTAGCCCTTGTCGAAGCGCATGCCTTCGACGAGATCCATCTCCATGCCGAAGGTCTGGCTCTCTTCGACGGTGATGACACCGTCCTTGCCGACCTTGTCGATGGCGTCGGAAATCATGGTGCCGATCTCGTTGTCGGCAGCCGAGATCGACGCGACCTGAGCGATCTGCTCCTTGTTGTCGACTTCCTTGGCGAGCGCCTTGATCGACGCCACGGCGGCAGCGACGGCGGCCTCGATGCCCTTCTTCAGGCTCATCGGGTTGGCGCCGGCGGCGACGTTGCGCAGACCTTCGCGCACCATGCTCCAGGCGAGAACGGTGGCCGTGGTGGTTCCGTCACCGGCGACGTCGTCGGTCTTCTTGGCGACTTCCTTGACCAGTTCGGCGCCGATCTTCTCGTACGGATCTTCGAGGTCGATCTCCTTGGCGATCGACACACCGTCGTTGGTGATCGTGGGGGCGCCCCACTTCTTCTCGAGAACGACGTTGCGGCCCTTGGGTCCAAGGGTGACGCGCACCGCGTCGGCCAGCTTGTTCATGCCGGCCTCGAGGCCACGGCGGGCCTGCTCATCGAACGCAATCATCTTCGGCATCGTGAATCCCTTTCGGTAACTGACTGCTGGGGAGGTGTTCGCACTCGGGCGAACTGAGTGCTAGCACTCTACTTTCGCGAGTGCTAAAACGACAACCGCCACTCCGGGCCAGGGCGCTCGACCCGCTACGGAGCCCAACTGGCCTCTACCCTCGCATTCATGCAGGTCATCGTGGTGGGAGGCGGAGTATCCGGGCTGTCGTCGGCCCTCAAATTGAGCCGTCAGGGGCATGCCGTGACGGTGGTCGAGCGGGACGACACCCCCATGCCGGCCTCGGCCGACGAGGCCTTCGAGTGGGACCGCCGGGGCGCCCCGCAGGTGCGCCACAGCCACGCCTTCCTGGCCCGCCTGGTGGGCCTCTTGAAGACCAACGAGCCCGATGTGGTGGAAGCCCTCATGGCCGCTGGGGCGGCCGAACTGCGATTCGGCGACGACCTCCCGCCCACCATGATGGGCTTCGAGCGCGAAGAGTCCGACGACGAGCTCACGATGCTCACGTGTCGCCGCACCACGTTCGAGTGGGTGCTGCGCCGCGTGGTGCTCGACGAAGGTCGAGTTCGCTTCGCCACCGGAGTGGGAGTGAACGGACTCACCCACGAGCGAGACGACGACACCGGACTGACGCGTATCACCGGCGTTTCTCTCGAAGACGGAACCGTACGCACGGCCGATCTGGTCGTGATCGCGAGCGGCCGGCGTTCGGCACTCCCCGAGTGGCTCGAAGCGATCGGCGTCGGACCGGTGCGCGAGTTCGTCGAAGACACCGGCATCGTGTACGCGTCGCGCTTCTATCGCTTGAAGAAGGGCGAAAAGTATCCGCCGCGCAACGGTCCGATCGGCGGCGATCTCGGCTACATCAAGTACGGCGTGTTCGTGGGTGACAACGACACGTTTTCCATCACGCTCGCCGCGCCGACCGACGACAGCGAACTGCGCACTCGGTTGGCCGATCCGGCCGTGTTCGATCATGCGTGTCGTCAGTTAGTAGCTACCGAGCCCTATCTCGACGGTCGTGCCGAACCGATTCACGACGGCGTGCACGTGATGGCTGGTCTGTTGAATCGTCACCGCGAGTACGTGGTGGATGGCGCGCCATTGGTGCTCGGAATGCTGCCGGTGGGCGACGCGGTCATTTGCACCAATCCGTTGTACGGACGCGGTTGCTCCACGGGCTACTGGGGTGCACATCTGATGAGCGAGGCCTTGGCTGGTCGCGAGCCGCGTTCGGGTCGCGAGCTGTTCGACGTTGCGGTGGAGTACGACGTGGCGATCAATCGCGAGATCAAGCCGTGGTACGAGTCGGGTGTTCAGCAGGACGCCGAGGCGCGTCGTGTGGCGGCGGCGTTGTTGCGCGGCGACGACCCTGATGGTGATTCGAGTGATCCGAAGACGATGATGCGCTCGGTGTTGCGCGAGGGCTTGCTGCCAGCGTTACGGACCGACCCGCTGGTGTTGCGCGCGTTCATGCGGAACATGAACTTGCTGTCGACACCGGATGCGTTGATGAAGGACACCGAGGTGATGAACCGTGTGTTCATGGTGTGGCAGGACCGGGAGAATCGTCCGAGCGAAGTGCCGATGGGCCCGAAGAAGCGCGCCCAATTCCTCGAACTCCTCCCCGCCTGACCATTGATCCAATGGGTGCGAAACCCCGGCAAATTTGCCGGTCTGGTTCGCCGAGCAAGCGTTTCGCTCAGCCGCCAGCGACAGCCGGGATGATGCTCACGGTCTCGCCCGCAGGAACGGGCGTGTCGAGCCCCTGCAAGTAACGCACATCGTCATCGGCCACGAACAGATTCACGAAGCGGCGCTGATTGCCCTGCTCATCGAACAAGCGATCCTTGAAGCCGGGATGTGCCGCGTCGAGCGCATTGAGGACGTCGCGCAGTGTGGTGCCCTCGACCTGCACGGTGGCGTTACCGCCCGACAGCGGACGAAGGGTGGTGGGAATGCGCACGGTCACAGCCATGCGCAAAACCCTACCGACCAAGTCGGGAATTCACCAACCCGACGACGTCAGCCGAGAGCGCACTTGTTCAACGCCGCAGTGAGCTTCTGCTCGACCGAGTCGTCGATAGCTGCGTACGCCTCGTCTTCCTTGGCGTAGTCGTACGCCTCGTAGGCCTGGTACGCCTGCAACAAAAGCGTCGCGGTCTCGTTGTCGACCTTCTTGTGCTCCTTGGTCACGCAGTCAGGATTCGACGGTGAGTAAATGCGGATGTATGCCTCGGCCGCCGCGGCCTGATCACCACTCGGCTCGGAGCCTCCACCGCACGCCGTCGCGCCGGCACTCAACGCAAGCACTGCCACACCAAAGAACACGCGAGAACGAACGATCACTGTGACTCCACTTCGGGTTACGGGAACAACCCAAAGCGTAGTCGCGAGGCGACAGACTGGACCAATGCGCGTGGTCGCGGCGGTCGACAAGTTCAAGGGCACCTTGTCTGCGCACGATGCCGCCCGCGCGATCGGCCATGCGTGTTGGGACCTCGGCATCGACTGCACCGAGATCGCACTCGCCGACGGTGGCGAGGGAACTCTCGACGCACTCGGCGGCCCCAATCGCGTTTCGCCAGTGACTGGACCGTTGGGAGACGTGGTGGAAGCAGCATGGCGCTTCCACCGTGGTACCGCCGTCATCGAAATGGCGCGGGCATCCGGACTGACCCTCGTGGGCGGACCGGACGCCAACGATGCCGTCGCTGCATCCACCACCGGAACCGGTGAGTTGATCGACAAAGCCCTCGACCTCGGTGCCGAACGAATCATCGTGTGTCTCGGCGGATCGGCCACCACCGACGGTGGACTCGGTGCGGTACGCGCGATCCACGCGCCGGCCCGCCTACGCAGCATCGAGTTCATCGTCGCCTGTGACGTCGACACCCGATTCGTGGACGCCGCTCGTGTCTTCGCGCCACAGAAAGGTGCATCACCCGCACAGGTGCGCATGCTCGAGGGTCGACTCGAGCGACTGGTGCAGGTGTACAAACAGAACTACGGCGTCGACGTGTCGTCCATCGACGGTGCAGGTGCCGCCGGTGGACTCGCGGGCGGATTGGTGGCTCTCGGTGCCACTCTCGTCCCCGGATTCGAGATGGTGGCCGACGAGACGCAACTCGCCGAACACCTGAAAGGGGCCGACCTCGTGATCACGGGTGAGGGTCAACTCGACATCACCAGTTTCGAGGGCAAAGTGGTGGGCGGAGTCGCGCACCTCGCGCACGAGAACGGAGTGCCGGTGGCCGCCATCGTGGGCCGCGTTCACCCGAGTGCTCATGACGCCGACGACTACTCGCTGATTACTAGCGGCGTCATCGACCTCGTCGAAACATTCGGTGAAGCCGAAGCCCTGGCCGAACCGAAGCGGTGCGTAGAGCAAGCCGCACGCTCACTACTCGCCCGCCGCTAGGGAAACCGCCCCGGGTCAGATCGTCATCTCCGGTACGGCAACCACCACGTCGACTGGAATCGAGATCAGGGCCGAGCGGCCATTCGACAACACCACGCGAATACGCAGATCGTGCGGACCAGGGGCCTGATCGGCAGGAACTTCGAACTCAGCGTCGACGCGACCCTGAGGCGTGGTTTCCTTGACACCGAGTTGACGCGGAACCGAGTAGATCCACGTCTCGATCGGTGAACGTGCAGCCAAACCGGTCCCGATCAATGCGACCGACTCACCCACGACCAACTGCGGACGCCCGCCACGCACGGGAACGAGCTCGCCAGTCTCCAGACGTGATGCGACGGTCATCTCCACACCGAAATCGTCGTGGCCGACGACGATCCGATGATCGGCAGTGACGACCGCACGAAACTCTTCGGGGTACGAGTCGACGTAAACAGTCACGTTCTCGAGAGGAACATCACCCTCACTCACCAGTTCAGCATCACCATCGGCGGTCTCGCTCAGCGTCATACTCGGACTCCACGAGATGGCCGAGAGTCCGATGGCCACGGCCACGAGGGACGCCAGTGCACCAGTGGCGTACGACGCCCACCGATCGCGGTGGTGAATGGCCCACCTCAACGCCATAACGAAGCCCAGAGCCACGAACCCGACGACAGTCGACGTACTCACGGTGCGATGTGTGAGTGTCATGAAGGCCACCACCGTCAGACCGGCCAGGGCGCCCCAGGCGCTGCGCCGAGGGAAGCGGCGCTCGTCGAGCACATCTCCTGATGCGACCGAGTCGAGAAGTGCTCGAACCATCGACACGATCGCCACGACCCACGCGAATTCAGTGACGAACTCGTTGGTCGTCGTCTCGACCCGTGTGTACACCGGCAGCACTTCGACGAGTGCAACGAACATCGAGGTACTCACGGCCGCTCGCACTGCGGCAGGAATCAGAACGACGCGCGTCGTCGTGATTCGACTCACCGTCGAGCCGAGTATCCCGGGTAGGACCCACATCGCCGCCACGACCACGAGTGCCCGCAAGCCGTCGGTCGATTCGATGCCTCCGCCCACCACCACACCGGTGACGAAGGCGAACGACGCTGTGACTGCGGCGAGGGGGTCGAGAATCGACACGACCAACATCACCAGCATCAAGAGCGCTGACGGAGTGACCGGAGTGGCCTGGGTGGACGACGAAGCCCACGCACCGAGCACGAAGCCCACGATCGGAACCAGCCATCGGGCCGAGCCGAGGCGATGCGCCCATTCCGCATCATCGATGAGCACGGACACCGCGTCCGGTGTCCGACGTCGGTAGCGGACCTGCCCGACGCGGCCAACGGCCACGAACAGCATCACGAGGAGAATGAGCCACACGACGACGAGTGATGAGTGATCGGACGACATCGACACCGCGCGAACCGTCGTGGGTGCGGCCAGCAACGCAGTTGCGGCTTCGTCGAGTTCGCCAGCTCTGTTCATGGCTGCTGCCTCGGCATCGAACACCACGATGCCAACCGCAATCTCGGTCTCGGTGCCGTCGGATTCGACTACCTGCAACTTCAGGGTATGTCCGCCGATTTCAACTGATTCGGGCACCATGAACTCTGCTGTCACCTTGCCGTCAGAACCGGCGATCGCAGTGCCGAGGAAGGTCGGCTCGGAGAAGAGCCAGGCATCAACCGACGACCCGGCTGCCAGCCCACTCGCTTCGAACGAAATCACCTGGCCAGACTCGACACCGAAAGTTCCATCCCGCATGAGCGGCTGCGCGCTTCCATCGGACGATGCAACAATCTCGATCTCGACGTCGTTCCAACCTGCGACCGCGCCTCCATTCGGGCGGGGGGCCCAACTGAGTTCGGTCGGTTCGCCATCACGCGCCATCGCCGATGCGCCAGGGGACATTTCATTCACGGTTACAGGAGCATCCGCCTGCGCCGACTGCTGCGAAGTAGCCGATCCACCAGGGCCGCTCGAACCCGAAGACGCCGTGGATCCAGAAGACGCCGGAACCGATGAACCATCGCTTCCCTGAACGACCGACGACGTCACTCGTTGAGTGGTCACGGTGCTGGTCGACGGAGACACGGTCGTCGTCTGCCGCACGGTTGTGGTGACGATCGTGGTGGCCGTCGACGTGGAGGGTCCGGTTGTCGACGGTGAGGTCGTGGTCACCACCGTCGTCGTCACCACCGTCGTTGACGAAGGTGTTGTAGTCACGACGGTCGACTCGACGACCGCGCCACCACCCGGTGTCTGTGCGGCCACCGGAGCGGCTGGCGTCGTCACCGACATCTGGTTCGATTCGGGGCTCGTGCCGAAGGATGTGAGCGCACGCAGCTTCACGTCGTAGGCAGTAGAGCGCTCGAGTCCGTTGATCACGAGTGGTGACGTCACCGAGCCGGCTGGGAGAGCAACCCAAGTCGTTCCGCCGTCGAGTGAGTATTCGTACCCCGAGATACTCCTTCCACCGTGCGAGCCAGCGGTGAACGTGACGGCGATCCAATCGTCAGTTGCGGTGAGCGCGCTGATGGTGGGAGCGGATGGTGCCACCGCGCTCACGGAGACCGACACCGAGACCGGCGTGGCAGCCAAGTAGTTCGCGGTTTCTCCAGAGGTCGCTTCCAGTTCGCAGAGACCGGCGAACAAGAAACGGAGCTGGAAGCCGGTCACGGTGCAGATGCTCGTTGTCGATGACGTGAGCCCAACCGAAAGTCCCGAATCCGATGTCGGCGAGAGAGTGAGCGGATCTTCTGAGTAATTCTGATCGCCAGGTGACGTGAATGTGATCGTCTGCGGCTGCTTGTTCACCGTGATGGTGAGAACGTTCGACTGGGCGGCTTCGTATGTTCCATCCGACGCCTTGTTCGCGATGATCGTGCAGCTACCAGCCTTGACTCCGGCAACGGTGGCGGTCGCTGAGCCGCTCACCGGAGTGATCGAACACACACCCGGCGTGCTTTCGCTCACCAACGAGAACGTGAGTTCTCCCCCTCCCGTTCCACCCGACACAACGACATCCGTCTGATTGCCCCACACGATCGGATTGGTGGTGGCCGTGAGGCTCATGGCGCTCTGCGAGACGCCGACGATCGTGAAGGTTCCCGGGTTGAAGGTGATGTCGTAATTCGGGTTGTTGAGCGTTCCCTGAGATATGGCGTACGACCCGATCAGCTCGCCTGCTCCACGGCCCAGGGCGCCGGTCAGATCACCCGCGTTGGCAAGACTCCCTGACGTCACCTGATACGTGAATGACGGAGGGTCTGATGCTCCGGCGTACTTCTCTGCGCTGTCAGCCGTCACCGTGATCGGCCGTTTGTCGATCGTGAATGTGCCAGGAACGAACGTGATCGTGTAGTTCGTGTTGTCGAGAGTGCCCTGATTGATGGCGTAGGTTCCGAACGTCTCGCCCGCGACGCGAGCGAGCGAACCAGAGAGCGAATCGCCGACAGCCAGTGTTCCGGCGGTGACGGTGTATGTGAGAGGCGGGTCATTCTCCCCGAATGTCTTCGACGGCGAGTTGGCGGTGACGGTGATCGCCCGCGGGATCACTGTCACCGTCACTGACGACGTCACGGACAGATAGTTGAGGCTGGTGGCCTTGGCGATCTCGATCGAACAGGTCGACCCAACGTTGCCGGTAGAAGACAGAAGAGCGCCGGTCACCGAGCAGCTGGCCGTACCTGTGTCGATCACCGAGTACGTGACGTCACCGTCGCCCGAGCCACCGGTGTGATACAGCGTGAGATCGACTCCGAACACCTTCTGCGTGGACTGAATCACGAGAGGTGTTTGAGGTGCCTTGTTGATCGTGAGAGTTCCGTTCACGAACATGATGTCGTAATTCGGGTTGCGAACGTTGTCGACGGTGCCCTGACTGATCACATAGGTTCCCGCGTTGTTTCCCGCAACGCGAACTGGTGAGCCCAGAACTGAATCGCCAAACTCCAAAGAACCGGCCGGTGTCGACACGGTGAGTGTTGGCTCAGGATCGCCGAACGTGATCGTGAGATTGTTTGCGGTGACCGTGATCGGCTTGCGGACGATTGTGAGGTAGTCGCCGTAGAACGTGATGGCGTAGTTCGGGTTGTCGAGAGTTCCTCGAGTGATCACGTGTGTTCCGACATTGTTGCCCGCTACGCGGGCCAAGGCCCCGATCAACGAGTCACCGGCCTTCAGCCCGTCACCACCGACCAGATACGAGAACACTGGATCGGGATCCCCGTAGGTGATCTGCTTCGGCTGTGCAGTCACCGTGATGGGTCGCGGGAAAACATTGAGATTGCCTGCGACGAAGGTGATGTCGTAATTCGGGTTACGGACGTTGTCGACCGTCCCTTGAGTGATCGCGTAGTCCCCCACATTCTCGCCCGACACTCGAGTGAGGGACCCTGCGAGTTGGTCCCCCAACACGAGGTTTCCGGTCGTGACCGAGAACGTCAACGCCGGATCAGCGGACGAATACTTCTTCTCCTTGTTGGCCGCCGTCACGGTGATGGGCCGGCGATCGATCGTGAAATTCGCGCCGACGAACGTGATGTCGTAGTTGGGATTGGCGACGTTCGTGACACCTCCCCGGCCGATGAGATACGTACCGACGTTCGTGCCCGGCTCCCGCGTCAATGTCCCCGTCAGATTTTCTCCTGGCACCAGCGTTCCACTCGTGACCGAATACGTCAGGAGCGGGTCGTCGTCACCATAGAAACGCGAAAGGGAATCCGCGGTGATCGATACCGGTCGACGGTCGATCGACATCGTTCCGTTCACGAATGCGATCGAGTAGTTGTCGTTGGCCAGGCTTCCGCGGCGAATCGGGTAACCGCCCACGTTCACTCCCTCATCACGAGCGAGTGAGCCCGTGAGGAGATCACCGTTGACCAGACTCCCGGTCGTCACCTGGTAGGTGAGGGCGGGATCGGAATCGCCGTAGTAGCGCGACTTGTTGTCCGCCGTGACGATGATCGGACGCGCTGACAACGTGACCGTCGTGGGCTGAGTGGTGGCTGAGAAGTAGTTGCTGCTGCCAGCCATCGTGGCCGTCACGACACACGTACCCCGACTGAGCGACGTCAGAACACCGCCAGTCTCGGCACAACCGACGGCGGTGCCCGGTTGTACGTCGAAGGTAAGGCCTCCAGCCGTACTTCCTCCCGACACAGTGAGAGTGAGGGCGTCACCATACGTACCGGTCGTCGACGACAGGGCAACGGGCGCCTGGCTGGTTCTGGCCACCGTGACCGTCATCGTCACCGTGCCGCCCGAGACGTACTTGCCCGGGTCAGCCGGAGTGAACGTCGCTGACACCGTTGTCGAACCGCCACCAACAATCGTCACCATGGAGCCCGAGATCGTCACCACCGAAAGATCAGACGAGCTGTAGGTGAAAGAGCCCGCCACGTTCGCACCAGGTGCAGAAATCGAGAAGGGGTCGTCTCCGTAGGTTTTGTTGACATTCAACCAACTGAAGATCGGCGTCGCCTTGCCGATCACGAATGCTTGATCCTCCGGCGTCGCCGCGAAGAAGTAACCGTCACCGGCCTGGGACGCCGTGAGCGAACACGTCCCCGACGACAGCATCGTCACCTGATCGTCAGACACCGAGCACACGAGCGGAGTCGTCGTCGCGAACGTCACCGGTAAACCCGACGTAGCTGTTGCCGACAACGTGACCGGGGTGGCGGAGTAGATCGAATCGGCCGGATCGGTGAACGTGATCGTCTGGGAGGCCCGCTGAACAGTGATCGTCTGACTAGCGCTCGCCAACCCAGGTGACGAGAACGTGATCGAGTACGAGCCTGGCGTCCCAGTGATGCCGAGTCCGCTGAAGGTAGCGGTGCCACCTGACGCGGTCGCGTCCAATGTCGTTTGAGTCGTGCCCACCACCACGCCACTGCCGAGAGTGGCCGTCACTACGGCTGACGAGGCAACAAGGTTGCTACCCGCATCTTGCACCTGCACGACGGGCTGGGTCGTGAAGGGCTGCGCGTAGACGGCACCGGCTGCTGTGGTGGTGAGCACGATCTTGGTGGGCGCGCCAACCGTCACCGAGAAATTCGATGAGGTCGTCGGCGCCAAGCCCGACGATGAGAACGTCAGCTGATAGTTGGTTCCCGCCGTTCCGGCGAAGTTGAGATTGTTGAATGTTGCGATACCAGCGACCGCCGACACTGTGGCCGTCCCCGACAGAGAGCCGCCACTGGACACCACACCGACCGAGGCGGTGGACGTGGTAACCAGGTTCCCGCCACTGTCACGCACTTCCACGACGGGCGACGTAGCAAGAGTTGCTCCGGCTCCCGCTCCCGTCGGTTGAGTGGTGATCGCGAGTTGTGTGGCCGGACCGACGGTGACCGACACCGACGAGGTGGCCGCCGTCAGAACCACCGAATTGACTGTGGACGAGAAGGTCAGCGTGTAGGCGGTACCGGCGGTGCCGGTCAGACCCAGATTGCTGAAGGTGGCACGGCCGGTATCCGTGTCCACTGCCGCGGTGACCGAACCCACGAGGACACCCGTGGAACTCACCTGGGTAACGCTCGCCGTGATCGTCGCCCCAGTTCCGGTGACGGCCTGGTTGAGCTCGTCACGAAGTTCCACAACCGGTTGCGTCGTGAAGGAGACACCTGATGCCGCACCACTCGCTGAAGTGATGAGAGCGAGGCTCTTCGGGCCGGTGGAGATCGTGACCGTCGACGAGTCAGCGAGTGCAGCGGGACCGGTGTTACCGGCAACATCGGCAACGGAGCCTGCAGCGAGGCGTGCCACGAGAGTCCCGTCCTGAGGGCACGATGCTGACACGGTGAACGAGGTCCCTGACGAAGCGCTGGGAGTGAACGTACAGATACCGGCCGAGCCGACATTCGTGAGATCACCTCCGGTGAGACCAGAGACCGCGGCGTCGAAGGTCAGAGAAAGATCAACACTTCGTGAAGTCGAGGTCGCTGCTGACGACGTGAACGTCGACACCGACGGTGCCGCCGTGTCAATCGTGACTGACAGACCCGATGACGCTGACGACACATTGCCCGCCGGATCCGTGTGCGTTGCCGCAATCGAATACACGCCCGCCGCCAACGTCGTGAACGTGCACGACACCGACAACGACGCCACCGAACCCACCACACACGTCGAACCACCCGTCGCCGTGAACGTGACCGACCCGCCCGTCTCGCCAACCGTTGCGTTCACAGTCGGCGTGGTGTCATTTGTGACCCGATCCGAACTACTCGAACCTGAATCACTCGACGAGTCGAGAGCCAACGCCGACGGGACAGAGGGCGCAACAGTGTCGCGAAGGATCGAATCATCGGCCGCAACAGGCGCGGCTTCCACATTGCCAGCCGCATCAGTGGCAACTGTGTAGATGAAATAGGTGTTGTCCGGGGTGAGACCCGTGCAGGTGATCGTCGCACTTGTCGACACCCCGTTCAGCCCAGTTACCGAGCCACAAGAGATTGCGCCACTTAAGTTCGAGCTCGTCGAACGGAAGACTTCGACCGAGGCAATCGCTGCGTCGTCGGTAACACTGAAGGACACAGCGACCGATGATGCGTTCGTATGCGTGGCCGTGATCGAGCCCGAGGAAGCTGGGGCCGTAGTGTCAATCGTCAACGCAGCAAGGGTCGACGATGTCTGAGTGACCGTCTCGCTCGAGAGATAGGTGGTGGATGTCGCTCGGACGTCGTACGTACCCGCGGTCAGAGCACCGGTCACACAATCCCAAGCACCGGTCACCGAATCGGCGGTGCATGTCGATCCCCGCGAAGTCCACGTCGATGTGCCTGTTGGAGCGGTCGAGAGCTGAACGATCGAACCCACTGGTGCCGAGCCCGACAACGTGACCGAGGTGAACCTCGTTCTGTTGTCGGTCGTGTCACCACTGTTAGACGTCACGGCGAGCACCGGCGTCGAAACGACCGGCAGTGCATACCGCACAGCCACGAGGCCCGAGCCGCCAGATCCACCCGTGCCCTGACCACTACCAGAAGCTGGGTAATCGCAATAGGAACTTCCACCTCCACCACCACCGAGCGACGAGGTTCCCGACACACCATCGGCGACAGTGCACGCGGAACCATTCCACGTCGGAGTTCCTCCACTGCCTCCGCCTCCCGATCCGCCCGACCCGCCAGCGGTTGGTGTACTGCTCGGGTTACCACTCGACCCGCCTCCTCCTCCACCACCACCCGCGTAGGTGACGCTCACTCCGGTGATCGTTGATACGCGCCCACTACCGCCCGCACCACCGGTAGAACCTGCGTCCGAGCCCGCACTTCCAGCACCTCCACCTCCGCCACCGCACCAGTCCCACGTCGACCCGCATAGACTGCTTTCCAGGCCCTGTCCACCCGCGTTGGAGTAGGACGTCCCCCCAGAGCCAGTTCCCGAGTTACCACCCCATGCTCCATCCCCGTGGACTCGCCCCCCAAAACCACCATTGGCCGTAATTCCTGCAATGCTCGAGAAGGATCCAGCCGAACCTGCCGTTGCGCCCGTGGATGGCGCACCCGGTCCTCCACCTCCAACAACTGCACTCAGTGTCGTACCGGGGACCACCGAGACGTTTGACGCCTCTACGAAGCCCCCAGCTCCTCCACCACCGGCGCCGCGACTTCCACCGCCGCCGCCACCACCGACGACGACGACATCGAGACTCGTCACGCCATTGGGAACTCTCCAGGTCGTCGAACCAACCGTGGTGAAGCGCTCGACGATGTAGCGCGTGCCATTCACCCCGATGGTTCCGTTGCCGGTGTACGACGTACGTCCACCCGTGGACGCGATGGTGTTGGTGATCGTGACATTGCCAGTAGCGGAGGTCGTGTTCACATTGCCAGCGGCGTCGCTGAACGTTCCGCTCCTGACGGTGACCGTTCCCGTACCACCACTCGACGTGAAGGGTGTGAACGAGACCGTGTACGAAGTGCCGCTGATTCGGGTGAAGTTCGACAGTGTTCCGAGAGTGGCGGTCAGATCGTCGATCGTGAGATTGCTCGATGATTCGTCGAGCGTGATGCTGACGGTCACCGACGATCCGGTGTTCACCGAAGCTGACGACACCGAGGGAACCGGTGGAATTCCATCGGCTGGGCTGACCGAATTACTCGCCAATGATGTCTCGGTGCTCGAGTCGCTGAACGTCGCCCGAACGGTGAACGTGTATGAGGTTCCGTTGGTGAGTCCGGTCACGGTGCAGGTCGTGGACGGAGAGTTGACCGTACAGGTACGACCCTCGGGACTCGACGTTGCGGTGTAACTCGTGACCGTGCCACCCAGGGGGGCTGACCAGGAGACCACGATCTCTCCCGGACGAGCAGGGTTCGCCCGAGCGGCGGTCACGTTGCGCGGCGCGTTGCTCACGAGGGCCGTTACCTCCGCAGAGGCGATTCCAGAGAACGACCCGACAGTGCCCCAGTTCTCCGAGTACTCGACGAGGTATCCAGCCGATGAGCCCGCCCCCGAGGTTGCGGGGGCCCCGTAATCGTTCCAGCAACTTCCTCTCGGACTACCCCAGTTGGTCACCGCAAAGTCTTCGCCGGGGCTCCAATCATTCGGCTCTCCAGAACACCACTTCGCATACTGCCCAGAAGGGCTTGAGCCGTTGGCTACTCCGTTCCAAAAGTTCACACCGGCTTCGGGTCCGTCCCCCCACACCCACCTTCCCTCCTGGGAGACGTCGTTGGCTCCAATCCAAATGTTCCCGGCCGATGTGTTGTTGAAGACGAAATCTTGTTCTTGGGTACTTGTGATTGTCACCAAGTAGCCGCGAACTCCGAGATAGGTCTTGGTTCGGGCCGCCGTGTCAGCGGACGACCCAGTGAAGGAGCCCGAAACAAACTCGTAATAGTGGTCATTGATCGGGTTGTAGAAGAGATTCGGGTTATAAACCGAAGCGGTCACGCGAATGGTGATGCCCCCCTTCGTACTTCCGGTCGTGACCGCCATAGCGGCCAAGGCAGCATTGGCATTCGCTTGCGAGCCCCTGAAAGTGATCTGAGTCTTTCCGCCGGTGAAGTTGTACCCCGTTCCAGCAGTAAGTCCAGTCGTCACGGGGAGCGTGAACGTCGTTCCAACTGGTGGATTGACGAATCCGATCGACACGTCGACCGTGTCGCCCGAAGCGAAACCAGACAGAACGAAGTCTCCAGGATCCTGGTTCGCGGTGTTGAGCGAAAAAGTCGGCGCGTTTGGCGCGGTCACCACACCACCTGAAGCTTGTGCTCGGATCAGACTGAAGAGCCACGCCACAACCACGAAGACAGGTACTAGAACCACACATACGAGGAGACTCGCCAAGATGCGCGAAAGCACGAGCGGGCGCGCGAAGCCTCCAACATTGCCCACTGTCGTGTCCTCCAGCCCCGGATTTCCGACTACTCACTTGACCGCTCGTCCCGTGTCCGTTTGCCCAGACGGGAGGAAGCACGACAAATATAGGACGAATCGTCGTAAATCGCAAAGGTCAGTTGGGGGACCTCGTTGTAAGACGGTGATGAACAGGCCCGGAGGCAAGAACCGACTGGCGGTTCAGCCGGTGGTCGTGGTGGTGGCCGCAGCAGCCGGACTCGCCGACGGCAGCGCACCAGGCAACAACTTGCCAGCGAGGTCGGTACCGAGCAGAACAACCACCGTGGCCTCGCCCAGGTCGCCCGATTCCACCGGAGGCGGCGACGCAACCGGTTGCGTCGCCACGCCACCGAGCACCTCGGCAACCGCCGCGGCACCAGTCTCGAATCCAGGCACGTAGAACACCACGGTCACTGTCTGCTTGCCCACGGTCTCCGCGGCGTTCGTGGCGGGCTGAACGACGACGAATCCCTCGGCCTGCAGAGCCGTACTCATCTGACCAGCGCTTCCCGAGATACCCGACGCGTTGGCCACCAACACCTTGTAACCCGTGCGCGGCAATGTGGTGGTGTCGATGGGCGGCAACGTCACATCGGTGCCGGTCACGTCGGTACTCACGGGCTGCGTCTCCACCGGAGCCGACACGTCCCCACCGTCGCGATCGCGATTGATGTCGCGCAGAATCAAGAAGCCGAGCAGAACGGCAATGGCCGCCACGATGATGCCGAGGGTGGTGGAGACACCGACCCCACCCGACGATGCGGGGCGCGCGGTACGGGATCCGGTGGGCTGCTCGTCACTCATGCTTCCAGGCCTCCCGATTCCGAGGCGCCATCGAGGCGCATCTGCCGACGACGTTCACGAGCTCGCTGCAGGCGGCGAACCACGAGGGGATCGTACGCCAGGGCATCGGGTTGGTCGAGAAGGCGGTTCAGGTCGGCGTAGTACTCATCGGCCGAACAGCTGAACCGCTCGCGGAGCATGACGTCCTTGACGCCGTCCTCGGTCCACCAGCCCCGCTCGAAATCGAGGATCGCCTTCTCTCGTTCCGTCAGGGCCATTGGTACAGCCTGCCCGTTCGGGACTCGGGTTTACAAGCACCCCCACCGAAACGCCCCTGATCACCGGACACAACTACCCTCGGCATCGTGACCAGGGTGAACCGTCCCTTCGTGATCGGCGTGGCCGGAGGAACCTGCTCGGGCAAAACGACGGTGGCCGAACGGCTCGTCGATCTCGTGGGAACCGAGCGGTTGGCTCTCATTCGCCAGGACGCCTATTACATCGATCGCACTCACCAGGCGTTCGACGAGCGTGCCCGCGCCAACTACGACCACCCCGACGCCTTCGACTGGGAACTCATGAACCAGCAACTCGCGGCGCTGCTGGCTGGCCAGACCATTCCCCTACCTGTCTACGACTACGCCGACCACAACCGTTCGAAGGATGTGGTCATGGTGGCCCCGGCACCGATCGTGGTGTTCGAAGGGATCCTCGCTCTGTACGACGCGTCTCTGCGCGACCTATTCGATCTGAGCGTCTTCGTCGACACCGATCCCGACGTGCGACTCATCCGACGGCTTCAGCGTGACGTTCGTGATCGCGGCCGCACGCCCGACAGCATCATGAACCAATACATGACGACTGTTCGTCCGAGCCACATCCAGTTCATCGAACCGAGCAAGCGCTACGCCGACGTGATCATTCCGGAAGGCGGCCACAACGATCGCGCCCTCGACGTTCTGCTGGCCCGCATCTCGAGCGCCATCGGCTGAAATCTGGAGCCGGGTGTGGGGATTGAACCCACGACCTACCGCTTACAAGGCGGTTGCTCTACCACTGAGCTAACCCGGCGACTGGCCCGAGGCTAACGACGATGCCGGGCGACTTCATAAGTCGCCAAGGCCGCTGCCGTCGACACGTTGAGCGAACTCAGTCGGCCCCGCATCGGAATGCTCACGATCACATCGCAGCGTTCGCGCACGAGACGCGACAATCCGGCGCCTTCCGCACCGAGAACCAGGCAGATCCCTTCGGTGGCCAGATCGCCGAGATCGAACAGCGACTTGTCGGATGCGTCGTCGAGACCCACCACCCAGATTCCGAGTTCGCGCATCTTGGCCAGCGCAGTCGGAAGACCACCGACGAGCGCCATCGGAACGTGCTCGCACGCACCCACCGACGCTTTGGCGGTGGTGGGCGTGACATGGACCGAACGATGACGCGGCAGAACGACCCCGTCGACGCCGGCCCCATCACAACACCGCAGAATCGCGCCGAGATTACCCGGATCGGTGACGCCGTCGACGGCCACCAAGAACGGCGCACGACCGGGCCGACGCTTCACGAGAACGTCGAAGTTCACGGGCATGAGCGCATCGGCGCGCGCCAACACACCTTGTGGTGCCTCGCTGCGCGCGGCGTAATCGAGTTTTTTGCGACTCACTTCCACGACTGGCACACGGTTGGCCCGGGCCAACTGCACGATGTCTTCCACGACTTCGCTGGTGTCACGCTCGTTCGCGACCCAGACCTCGTGCACACGCCGCTTGCCAGCAATCAAGAGTTCACGTACCGCCTGGCGACCTTCGATCTGAGTGCCACCCAGATCATCACGCTCATCGGATTTCTTGTCGCGTGACGAACCGAGAGCGGTGGCTCGACCGCGCTTGTCGCCACGATCCGACGAACTACTTGGCTTCACGGCACCGGTGCGTCCGGCACCACGCGAGCGCGGGGCGCCCGACGCCGCGCTGCCGGTGCGACGTCCGCGACCGGACGAACCCTTGGGCTGGCCGCCACCGGAGCGCGGAGCACCTGACCGTCCTCGGGCGGGACGACGCGCGGCCATCAGATCTCCGCCTCGTTGCGCAACACATCGCGACCGTTGCGGAACACGACTGCACTCGCCCAACAGGCGATTCCTTCGCGACGGCCGAGCGCGCCGAGACCCTCGGCCCTCCGCCCTTTCACCGTCACGGGCGCGCCAACAGTCGTTGACAACTTCTCTTGCATCGCATCACGATGCGGCGCGAGCTTGGGTTCTTCGCACACCACGCTGCAGTCCACGTTTCCGACTTCCCAACCCTGCGCGCGCACCTTCTCCACCACATCGGCGAGCAGGGCGACGGAGTCGGCACCTTTCCACTTCGGATCGGTATCGGGATAGTGCTGACCGATGTCGCCGAGGCCCGCCGCACCCAACAACGCGTCGGCCACCGCATGGGCAATGACATCGGCATCACTGTGTCCATCGAGTCCACGGGCACCATCGAAACGCACACCACCCAGTACCAGTCGGCGCGAGGGATCATCGGAGAAGCGATGTACGTCGAAACCCTGCCCGACGCGGACCGCGAAGCCGCTCATCAGCGCGCTCCACTCGACTTCAAGTAGTCGCGGGCCCACACCAGATCCTCGGGCACGGTGATCTTGCGATTGTCGAGTTCACCGGGCACCACCACGACCGTACCGCCGATCAACTCGACGAGTGATGCATCGTCCGTCCCGTCGATCTCGGGCACGTACGCCCGGCGCAAGACATCGGCGCGAAACGCTTGCGGTGTCTGCACGGCCACCAAGGTCGCTCGATCGGGCGTCGCGGTAACACGCGGGATCACGGACGGGACGTCATCGCCCGACAAACCGAGCGAATGCGTTTCCACCACTTCGATCGATTTCACGGTGTCGGTCACGGGAAGACCCGGCACGGCTCCATCGGCACCGGCCGTCACGGCTCCGATCACCGAGCGATACAGCGACGGCGAGGCGAAAGGCCGAGCCGCGTCGTGAACCAAGATCACGGCCGCATCGGCCGGCACCGCCGCCAGGCCGTTCCGCACACTCGCGGTGCGCGTCGGCCCGCCCGCGACGCCGCTCTCACGCTCGGCGTCCTCGGCAGGAACCACCACGACCACGCCATCGCTGCACTGCCGAGCCACGTCCACCGACAAATCGAGGACCCGACGACCGCCCAACTCCTCGAACTGCTTCAGCGAACCGAACCGACGACCCGATCCACCTGCGACGACGATGGTCCAGACCGGTCCGCGAGAAAAACCCGAGCCGGAGTTCGCCATATTCGTGGAGGGTAGTACCGTTCGGGCCAATGGCCTACGAAGACGTCCTCGCGAAGACCGACTTCTTCGGCGAAGCGCCGAGCGACGAAATCGCCCGCATCGCCGCGACGGGTCGCAAGCGCGTCCTGTCGCGCGGCGACCATCTGTTCGAAGCCGGCGAAGAAGCCGAGTCGATGTACATCGTGCTCAACGGTCGAGTGGCCATCGCCATCGCGAACGAACTCGACAAGCGCGAGAGCATGGTTGCGCTCATGGAAGCGGGCGACCTCTTCGGTGAGATGGGACTCCTCGACAGCGGCCCGCGTTCGGCCATGGCTCGCGCCATCGAACCCAGCGAGGTTCTCGAGATTCCCTACGACCCGGTGGAGCAGTTGCTCGATGGAAACCCTCGCGTCCTCCGCGGCGTCGTGCGCATGCTCGCCGAACGTCTGCGCGTGATGGACGGTGCTCTCGCCGACTCGGTGTTCCTCGATGTGACCGGCCGCACCGCCAAGCGCCTGCTCGAATTGGCCGGGCCGGCCGACGAGTTCGTTCTGCCCGTCACACAAGAAGAACTCGCGGGCATGGTCGGCGCATCACGCGAACGCGTGAACAAGGCCATCAGCAGTTTCATCCGCCTCGGGTGGATCGAACAGCACGAGCGTCGCTACAAGATCCTTCTGCGCGACCGCCTCGAACTCCGCGCGCGCTAGTCAGCTGCTGGCCAGCCAGTTCTTCGCTCGCGTGAAAGCGTCGCGTGCATCGTCAGGTCGATGAGTGGGCCGTGAGGCATCGTGCGCGAAGCCGTGTTCGGCATCCGGGTAGAACGCCACTGTCACACCGGTCATTCGCAGTTCTTCCACTTCGGGCGCGGGGGTCCACTGATCGTTGCCGCCGATGATGGCCAGAACATTGGCCGCGTAGGGTCGTGGCGTCCCCACACCACCACGTTTCAGGATGTCGAGCGGGCTCTCGTGGGTTTCGCTCTTCCACGCGTCAGGCGTGGTGATCATTCCGTAGAACGACACGATGCGATCGAAGAGCGGTCGGCCGTCACGCTCGAGTTGCGATGCCTTGAAGCAGTACATGCCGCCCATGCAGAAGCCGATGAGTCCGACCGACGAACAGCCCGTCGCTTCGACTGCCTCCGCGAGATCGCGGTACTTGTCGGTGTCGCGCAACTTCGGAACGGCGGCGAATCGAGTATCGGGGTTCGTCCCGAGATCCGGAAAGTCACGAGCGGGAAATGGCTCGATCGCCACAGTTGTCGTTCCCCACTCCGACGCGAACCGCTGCACGAGATCGTCGAAGAGCGGCCGCATTCCCCAGATGTCGGGAATCACCACGAGCCCGCGTGTCGCACCACCGACTCGCTCGATCTCGGCTTCGGTTCCGGAGGGAAGAGTGATGCGCATACATCGATCTTGTCACGGTGCATCAACCGGTTCGATCATCTGCACCACGTCGATCACGGTTCCGCGATCGACCCACAGACCTCGTCCGACGGCATCAGGCACCATCGACTCGGACACGCTGAAGAGACCGAGCAGATCGACGTCCTCATGACGGCTGCGTCCGAGCAACACACCCGATCGAACACGACGAATCGCAGCTATCCAGTGATCCGGTCGGGCCCGCAACGTGGCCGGGTCGATACTGGCAACGATCATCACTTCCCCGCGCAGAGCCCGATTGACCACCGCAGCATCGACGTCCACCCGATCGGCATCGTCGATCACCATCACATCCCGGCCGAGATCGCGACATGCGTCGGCAATGCGTCGCACCGTCCACGACTTTCCCGAACCTCGCGACCCGACGACCGCGAACACACCCGACGCCGCCATGGAGTCGACAGGAACAGTCATCGGTTGCAGACGACGAGCACACACTCCGACAATCGATCGCGACCTCCCGTCGGCCGCGATGTGCGTGGGCAAGGTCTGCACACCGTCGATCGAAGCGTCGTCCGCGACCACCTTGGGCATCCGGGCGAGCTGTGCGACGACCGAACCACCGTCCACGGTCACCGCGAACCGCCCGATGGACTCTCCGGTCCCCCGCCAGGTCTGCGAGATCCGAGCCACCAGGGCTGCGGGCAGAGCGGACGATCGCGACACCGTCAGGCACAAGCGCACCGCCGAGTCTGCGCCGCGATCGACTGCTCGTTCGAGCCGTTCCCACAGCGCGAGGAGTTTCCGATCGGTCATGGTCTGCGCCCGCCATACGTCGGCGTCGTCGACGACGAGAAGCGTTCGTTCGTATGAACTCGCCGCATCGAGGATGCGTTCCACCATCTCGTAGTCGTCGAACCGACACACCCCGAGCAACGCTGGGCCGGCGAGAACCGAGCGAATCGCCAGCGGGTCGGCCGCAATCACTGCGATGCGACCGGTCGACTCGCTGTTCTGCCACGCTCGGGCGAACAGAGCGGCGGCATTCGTCTTGCCCTGTCCACGCGTCGCCTCGATGATCACGTCGCTGGAAGCAATCGGCGTGAAGTCGTCATCGCGCTCTTCGGACCCGGGGTCAATGTCCACCACACCGAATGGACTCAGTGAATCAGGATCGAAGTCGACGACTGTGGGTAGCGGAGACGTCCACGGAGCCGAGACCATCTCGAGATCGGCCCAAGCCTCACGAACACTCTCCACAACGTGGTGAAGCGAACGTGAAGTGTCGGCGCACTGGAAGACGACCGGCTCGTCGTGACCCACGCGAACGATTGCCCGTCCCGGACTCCGACGCGAGAGGAAGTGGGCATCGGGTACTCCCACCACGTCCATCGAGTCGGCCCGTGACTGCAGGCGCAGCGCGACGCGCACCGACGAGTTGGCGAGCAGGTCGGCCGACAGCGTCTGGCCTCCACGTTGAGTAGCCACCACCAGGTGCACACCCAGACTGCGTCCTCGTTGTGCAATGTCGACGAGCGATGCGACGAACGCAGGAACGTCGGACTGCAAACGGGCCAACTCGTCGATCACGATCACGAGCCGAGCCAGACCACTACCACTGACGTCCGAAACACCCGCATCGCGAAGCGCTCGCTCACGACGGCGAAGCTCGGCCCGCAGACCGGCCACGACGCGATCACCGAGGTCGTGGTCGAGGTCGGTGAGCAGACCCACAACATGCGGAAGACGAGCGCACGCATCGAATGCCGCTCCACCCTTGAAATCGATCAAGACGAACTGCACCTCGCTCGGCGAGTGAGCCACCGACAGACTCAGAACCAGCGACCGGAGCAACTCGCTCTTTCCCGACCCCGTCGTTCCGACCACGACGGCATGTGGTCCATCACCCACCAGATCGAGGTCGAACCGCCCGTCGCCTGCCCAGCCCAGACGTGCAACCAGCGCGCCCCGTGAACCGCTTGCGGCGCACCGCTCGATCCAGGACGGAGGAACCGAACCATCGGCGGGCCATCCGTCCCACAGGTCGGTCCAGCAGGTTCGAGTCGGCAGTGTCGCGTCGTGAGAATCGGGGTCGGTCCACGAGACGAGACCGTGTACGACCGGCGCGGCCACATCGCGCGAGAACGAATCGACGATCGTTCCGGGAGATCCGACGTTCACGATCGACGAGCACTCCTCGGGAAGCGAGCGACGCTCCCGGGCGACCACCACCAACGACGCTCGACCTTCACGCACCAGCCGACGCCACGGCGAATGACGCACAGCGACATCGTCGGGTGATGTGGCGACGACAACCGTGTGCCGTCCGTCAGACACCTCCGTCGACACGTGGGGCAGGTCGCCCAGATCAGCGAGATCGTGATGACTCGAGCCGGCGAACATCACCGACAGATCGGATGGTCCGACATGGCACACGGCCCGCAACACCATCGCGCGCACGGTGTCGATTGCCATCGCCTCATCGGCTGAGACCACGCCGACAATGGAACCCGGACCGATGTCGACCGTCTCGGGCACCATCAACGAGGTGTTCTCCTCGTCGGCGAGCGCTTCAATGGTCCAACCGATCGCGATCTTCCACACGTCGTCGTCGCCGGG
>Ga0315901_10001888_pt1 | contig 29777 bp, 43 predicted proteins | sample LakEriMetagenome_10_FD_203761 | JGI IMG/M metagenome (GOLD analysis project Ga0315901, IMG submission 203761) | Freshwater fungal communities from buoy surface, Lake Erie, Ohio, United States - Buoy 2 MA116 | ecosystem: Environmental > Aquatic > Freshwater > Lake | place: USA: Lake Erie, Ohio...
AGATCCAAGTTATCAGTCGGTTCATCGAGCAAGAGAAGCGTTGCACCTTGAAGTTCGAGCAAGAGAATCTGGAAGCGGGCTTGTTGTCCACCCGAGAGTGTCTGAAACTTCTGCTCTGCTTGCTGATCTAACTCATATCTGCCAAGGACACTCTTTGCTGGACCTAGTTGCAACGAATGTTCGGACCAAAGGATTTCAAGTAGAGTCTTTCCGATGAACTCGGGGTGAGCATGAGTTTGAGCGAAGTAACCTGGCTTCACGCGCGCACCAAGCTTCCAAGATCCCTCGACTCTCATGGATTCGTCCCCACCCAAGAGCCGGAGGAAATGAGACTTGCCGGTTCCGTTCTTTCCGAGAATGGCAACTCGGTCGCCATAGAAGATCTCAACTGAATATGGCTCAGTTAGATCATTGATGGAGAGGTTCTCACAGGTAATCACGCGCTCACCAGTGCGACCACCTGTCAGGCCAACCTTCACATCTTGTTCAATCGGTGGTGCTGGTGGTGGTCCTATCTCCTCGAATTTACGAAGTCGAGTCTGCATCGCGCGATATTTCGATGCCATGTCAGGAGAACCTTTGGCCTGATTGCGCAGGGTTAGGACTAGTTCCTTGAGTCGCTCATGCTCTTGTTCCCACCGCAACATCAATTCAGCAAATCGAGCATTCCTTGCCTTGCGCGCCTCATGCCATGTCGCAAAACCAGAACCATGAATCCATGAGGTATTTCCGGTGACACCTTGTTCCAGCGTGATGATTCGATTAGCTACCGCAGAGAGGAGTTCTCGATCATGGCTGATGAAGAGAATCGTCTTGTGGCTCTCCTTGAGTCTCTCCTCCAGCCATCGCTTTGACGGAACATCAAGATAATTGTCCGGTTCATCGAGGATAAGCACTTCCTCAGGACCACGCAATAGCGCTTGAAGGACCAACTTCTTCTGCTCTCCACCTGAGAGAGTGTTGACCTCACGCTCTCCCACCTCGTCAAGGGTCTTTCCTAGAGCCTCCGTGCAACAGATATCCCAAACGACCTCTGCGTCGTATCCACCGGCATCGCCCCAATCGGAGAGGGCGGTCGCATATGCCATCTGCTCCCTCTCGCCATGTTCGCGCTCCATGGCCGCCTCTGCCTCTTTCAACTTCGCTGCGACGATGCGTACTTTCTCTGGCGAGACGGAAAGTAAGAGATCGCGAACTGTCGTCTTATCTCGCACCTGTCCAATGAATTGGCGCATGACACCGAGTCCACCTGAGATTGAGATCGCCCCTGCTTCGGGTTGGACATCGCCACAGATCATTCGAATCAGAGTGGTCTTCCCTGCTCCGTTAGGACCGATGAGTGCTGCCTTCTGACCATCGCCTACTCGAAAAGAGACGTCATTGAGAAGGACGCGACCATCGGAGAGCGTGAACTCGATTCCGCTGACATCGATATGACCCATTGCTAGACGCTTCGCAATCGATAAGCAATAGCCCCGACCCACTCATGGATTACATTGTTCCAATTCCGAATGGCGCTCTCTCGTGCGAAATCGAGGTACTTCCCTCGACTCTCACTCCGAAAGTCCACGGGAAAAGGGGTCACCGCCCAACCAAAACGCTCGAATGTCTTCATCGCTCGTGGCATATGACTTGCTGAAGTGACCAAGATCCAACCCTCCTTGGATCCCACGACTTCGAGTGAGAGTTTCGCATTCTCAAAGGTATTTCGTGATTGATCCTCGAAGATGAGGCGTGAAGATGGGACACGTTGATCCTTGAAGAAGAGTCTTGCCGACTGACTCTCACTTAGTCCTTCCGGACGGAGAGATCCAGAGAAGGTCGAATAGAGAGCCTTGAACTCGGGGCACCTATTGAGAAGCTCGAGCGCCTTGGTGATTCTCTCCCCTGCCTCGTTGAGTTGGGTCTGCCCTCTCTGCTCGGGGATCAATCCCGGGTTGATGCCACCACCAAGGACGATCACGCCTTGATAATCCTTACCGCAAGAGATGGTCGGAATCGGGTAGGTATCTTCTAAGGTTCTAAGAGCTGCATAACTCAGACCCAGATTGGAGAAGAGTGCGAGTGAGAGCGCCAGAGCGATTGTTGCGCGCTTAGCCAGCTTCGTTCGCCTACTCCAGAAGAGATAGATGGTGATGATGACGCCAAGGACCAAGAGGTTGTCGATCTTCAGGAACCAGCCAAGTATCTTCGCGCTGTAGAAGAAAAGGTCATCGCTATTCACTCTCTTCTACCTCTTCCATCTCCTCATCTCGACGTCGAACCGTGATCGTTAGGCGAGCTTCAAGATCCTCGTCCTTTGGATAAGTCACATCGGTAAGGGTCAGCCCTCTTGCAGGAAAGACAAGACTCTCGCCGATCCGTTCTCTTCCATCAAGAACTTCCTTCATCCAGGACGGCTTGAAACGACCCTCACCGACACAGACCGCGGCTCCTATGAGGCTACGAACCATCGAATGGCAGAAGGCATCAGCGGTGATCCTTGCGATGATGAAGTTGTCTTCGCCTCTCTCGAGGGTGAATTCCTTGAGGGTGCGAATTGTGGTTCCAGTGATTCGAGCCTTACAGAAGGCAGCGAAGTCGTGTTCTCCAAGAAGCGGTGCAATCGCCCCACTCATCGCTGCGATGTCGAGGGGTCTATACCAACTTGCAGTGTCGTAACGGAGAAGCGGTGGGAGGAGTTGCCCTCCGTCGGCGATCTTGTAGACATAGGAACGAGATAACGCCGAGAAACGCGCATGGAAGAACTTCGGCGCGAGTGTGATGCTGCGAATTCTGATCTCTTCAGTAAGCATCCGATTGAGTCGATAGGCGATGTCGGCAACGTCCCATTCAATGCCGTTATGGTCTCGTTCGGGAATGTCGAAGTGAGCGACTTGTGCCGTCGCATGGACGCCAGCATCGGTGCGGCCCGCGACTTGTAAGGCGATGGGGTTACGGGTCAGTGGGTCCAGAGCAGATTCCATCTCACCTTGGATGGTGCGTTGATCCCGTTGTTTTGCCCATCCAGAGAAGTTGGTCCCGTCATAGGAGAAATCGATCCGAAAACGAAGAAACCCACCCTCGGGAGTGAGAGTGGGCTCTTGCATGATCTAGATATCTGGAAGTTTCTGAGGGTTACTCCGAAACTAGTTCGATGACAGCCATAGGTGCGCTGTCTCCCTTACGTGGGCCGATCTTGGTGATACGGGTGTAGCCACCATTACGGCTTGCGAAGCGTGGACCGATCTCGGTGAAGAGGTTATGGACCACGGTCTTGTTCGCGATCTGAGCCATGACGAGACGACGTGACGCAAGATCGCCCTTCTTCGCAGAGGTGATCATCTTCTCTGCAAGAGGACGAAGACGCTTAGCCTTCGCTTCAGTCGTGGTGATCTTGCCGTGCTCGAAGAGTTGCTCAGCAAGGGTGCGAAGCAATAGCCGCTCGTGTGAAGGGCCGGCTCCGAGACGGGGGCCTTTCGATGGTCTTGGCATGATGCGCTCCTTTTATCCTGACTTCTCTTCTTTACTCTTCGGACTCAGCGCCGTAGTTGGCGTGCTTTGTGACATCGAATCCGGCTGGGCTGTCCTTGAGCTGCATGCCCATGGAGTGAAGCTTGGCCTTTACCTCGTCGATCGACTTCGATCCGAAGTTACGGATATCCATTAGATCTGCCTCAGAGCGGACGATCAATTCACCGACGGTGTGGATCCCTTCACGCTTCAAGCAGTTGTAGGAACGCACTGTCAGATCGAGGTCCTCGATCGGAAGTGCGAGATCTGCGGCGAGCGCCTGATCCTGAAGTGATGGTCCAAGGTCGATTCCCTCAGCAGTCTCATTGAGTTCGCGTGCGAGACCGAAGAGTGAGACGAGAGTGGTTCCAGCAGATGCCATCGCATCGCGTGGGAGCATCGACTTCTTCGTCTCGACATCGAGGATCAACTTGTCGAAGTCGGTGCGCTGCTCGACACGAGTTGCTTCCACCTTGTAGGTCACGCGAAGCACTGGTGAGTAGATGGAATCGACTGGGATACGACCGATCTCAGCGCCGATCGCCTTGTTCTGGACAGCAGAGACATAACCGCGACCGCGCTCGATGGTGAGTTCGATCTCGAGGTTCGCCTTGCCGTTGAGTGTGGCGATCTGTTGCTCTGGATTGTGGACCTCGACGCCCGCAGGGACACCGACATCCTTACCTGTGACGACACCTTCACCGTTCTTGCGGATGTAGGCGATCACTGGCTCATCGCTTGTCGATGAGAAGACGAGGTTCTTGATGTTGAGGACGATCTCGGTGAGATCCTCCTTCACGCCATCAAGGGTGGTGAACTCATGGAGGGCACCGGCCACGCGGATGCTTGTTACAGCAGCGCCTGGGATCGATGAGAGCAAGGTTCGGCGGAGCGAGTTACCAAGTGTGTAGCCGAAACCTGGCTCAAGCGGTTCGATGATGAACCGTGAGCGGTACTCGCTTACTACTTCCTCGGTAAGGACTGGACGTTGTGCAATGAGCACGTGCTTCCTCCTGTTTTCTTGGGATACCCACTATTTGATATCCGTCTTTGTCTGCCGTTCTTCAGTTTTTCAAACTTGTATTGACTTGTCCTGGGCCCCATGACGAGGCCCAGAAAGGCTTACTTCGAGTACAACTCGACGATCAGCTGCTCTTGTACCTGGGTATCGATGATCGATCGATTAGGTAGTGAGTGGACGATGATCCGCATCTGGGATGCGACCACCTCGATCCAGGATGGGACCGACTTCTCACCGAACTCAGCGCTTGCGACGATGAATGGTGTGAGGTCGTGTGAATCCTTGTGGAGATCGATGATGTCGAATGCGCTTACTCGGTAGGACGGGATGTCGACCTTCTTGCCATTGACCAAGAAGTGGCCGTGGCGGACGAGTTGGCGCGCCATGTCGCGGCTCTTTGCGAAGCCTGCGCGATAGACGACATTGTCGAGACGGGTCTCAAGGAGGATGAGCAAGTTGTCACCGGTCTTACCAGCGAGACGTGATGCCTCGGTGTAGTAACCGCGGAACTGCTTCTCGAGCACACCGTAGATGCGAGCGCACTTCTGCTTCTCGCGCATCTGGAGTAGGTACTCGGACTCCTTCGCACGGGCACGACCGTGCTGCCCTGGTGGGTATGGACGTGATTCGATCGGACACTTCGGTCCATCGCACTTCGAGCCCTTCAGGAAGAGCTTCACTTTCTCGCGTCGGCAACGCTTGCAATCTGCGCCGGTATATCGAGCCATTTCTCTCTCCTCCTTAGACTCGTCGTGGTTTCGGTGGGCGGCAACCGTTATGCGCGGCTGGTGTCACATCAGAGATGGAACCAACCTCGAGTCCGGCTGCTTGTAGGGAACGGATAGCAGTCTCGCGACCAGAACCTGGTCCCTTGACGAATACATCGACCTTGCGGACGCCATGCTCCTGCGCCTTCTTGGCTGCTGCTTCAGCAGCGAGACCTGCGGCGAACGGGGTCGACTTACGTGAACCCTTGAATCCGACGCCACCGGAAGAGGCCCAAGCAAGGACCGCACCGGTCGGATCGGTGATGGAGACGATGGTGTTGTTGAAGGTGGACTTGATGTGGGCGTGGCCGAAGGAGATGTTCTTCTTCTCCTTCTTACGCGCCTTTGCCTTCTTCGCTGCAGGCTTTGCAGCGGCCTTCGCGGCGGGCTTAGCAGTTGCCATTACTTGGTCTCCTTCTTCTTACCAGCAATAGCGACGCGTGGTCCCTTGCGGGTTCTTGCATTGGTATGTGTGCGCTGACCGCGGACTGGGAGCTTTTTGCGGTGGCGAATTCCTTGATAGCACTGAATCTCGACCTTACGGCGGATGTCAGCTGCGATCTCACGACGGAGATCACCTTCGATCTTGTAGTTACCTTCGATGAACTCACGGAGTTTGATCAAGTCCGGTTCCTGAAGGTCCTTCACGCGAATATCGGGAGAGATACCGGTCGCCTTGAGCGTCTCATCTGCTCTGGTCGGTCCGATCCCGAAGATATAGGTGAGTGCGACCTCAAGGCGCTTTTCGCGCGGCAGGTCGACACCAACTAGACGGGCCATGTTTGCCTTCTCTTACTCAACCGAAAGTCCTCCGCAATGCATCCGAAGTTCTCTTCGGCTCCCGCTTTCGGACGGGAGGTCAGGCTTTCGCCTGTCGCATCACGCGTGCTTGCTATGAAGTTCTTACTAACCTTGACGCTGCTTGTGGCGAAGGTTGTCGCAGATGACCATGACGCGACCGTTGCGACGGATGACCTTGCACTTGTCGCAGATCTTCTTCACGCTTGGCTTTACCTTCACGATTCCTTCTCCCTCTGACAACGTCCTGGCGTTACCTGACCGCACAATTACTTGTAGCGGTAGGTGATACGACCTCGTGTGAGGTCGTACGGGCTAAGTTCCACGATCACACGGTCCTGCGGAAGGATGCGGATGTAGTTCTTTCGCATCTTCCCGGAGATGTGTGCCAGCACAACATGCCCATTGGTCAACTCCACGCGGAACATCGCGTTAGGGAGCGCTTCTGCCACAACGCCTTCGATTTCGATGGCGCCGTCTTTTTTGGCCAAGCGTTACCTACACAATCTTCTTTTCAGTCTTTTGGGACTTTGGCGGGAGCTTTCCGGCTTTTGCCGCCCTGGTTCAGGGCAGAGGGTGAGTTTAGGCGAGGGCGTGTCGAAACGGAAATCCGGGTCCCGTACCGGCTCTCAGGTGGTAAAAGCCCGTTGGGCTGGATAGCCGAATTCGAGGGTGGCCAACTCTGGTCGGCCCATCAGGGTTGCAGGCCGCGCCCCACAGGCAGCGGTCGCACTCTCAGGATTGACGAGAGTGGCGATCCGTTCCCAAAGACTTCTCATCGTCGCGATGGACCCAGCCTTCGTGCCGTCGGTTCTGAACGCAGCCCCATCTCGAATCACTACCTCGTGATCGCCAAGGTTCTTGATGGAGATCGAATCCGTCGTCGCGACGACCCGCTCCCCCGCTCGCTCGAAGAGGTCAACGATTCGATCGCCCGTGACATGGGATCCATCTGCGATCAACATCAACGTTGCCTCGCTCTCATTCAGCGCAACTTCAACAAGATCGGATGAGAGTCGGTTGTAGATATGCGTGACGAATGTCGCTCCGAACGAAAAAGCCTTTCGAGCAACCTCACGATCAGCGCTGCTATGTCCGAGTGAGACCTTTACTCCCATCGCCTTCAAGAACGAGATCATCTCCATCGCTCCTGGAAGTTCCGGTGCAATCGTCACCATAGAGATGGTTCCCGCAGCAAGATAGCGTGAGATCAATTCCTTATCCGGCAGACGTAGGAACTCTCTTGGATGTGCACCTGCCATCTCTGGTGAGAGGAATGGTCCTTCCAAGTGAATGCCAAGGATCTCCGCTTCATCATCCCCACGCTCTCTCCGCGCTGATTCGATGAGAGAGATGGCATTGAGAGTTTGATCGATGGGGGCGGTTATCAGTGAGGGCTGGTACGCAATCGTCCCTTGGCGGTAGAGAGCTCGTCCCAAAACATGAATTTCTTCCACTGAGGCTGCGGTCAGGAGGTCGATCTCATCCTGACCATTGGTGTGGAGATCGGTGAAGAATGGAAGAGCCCCAGTTTCATCATGGCTCACCATCTGCCACGAGATCACGATGATCTTGCCTCATCAGCCCAATTCATGTTCTCATAATGGTGCGATTCAGAGATCGGCTTCATGCCGACCTTCTCGTAGAGACGAAGTGCACCACTCTCATTTCCGGTATCGACGCTGAGCACAACTTTCTCTAGTCCTGATTCAAGAGAGTAGTTGATCGCATGTCGCAGCAGGATCTCACCAAAGCCCCGTCCATGAAACTCCTGACGGACGCCAAGCCCAGAGACGAATCCACACCCTTCGTGGATCAGAGAATCATCACAATCAACGAATCCGACCTCTCTCCCGTCGACTTCGAGCAACCAGACTTTCATGTTGACCTCGGTGCCGTCTCGACGGACCATCTCCTTCCACGGTGAGAATTCACGTGGCATGAAACCAAAGTGCTTGCTGAATGAGTCCTGATGGACGCTCCAATAAGTATGGACATCATCGTCATCGCTGAGGTCCACTTCTCGGATCTCGACATCTCCCTGTGGAGCACCTTTTGTGACTCCCTCGAGTGAGAGTTCCATAGTCCAGTACCTTCGAAGCAATGAGAAGCCGCGCCTCTCCAACAGGTTTTGGTACGCCAGATCCTTCGAATGGACTCCGAGCCATAGTCGAAACCCCGGGTGCTCTTGACGAGCGAGCGTGAGTGCCGTGCTAAGAACGCTCTCCAGCAATCCACTGCCAGGGACGACATATAGATCCACATAAAGGCGTGAACGAGAGATATCAGGATTGATGGTGAGGAAGGACTCCCAATCATCACTCTCCACCCGCTTGATGAAGCGTGTAATAGCAGGCTCAAAGAAACCATGGATAACCTGCCGTGCCTCAGCCTCACCGAATCGCTTTTCGCTCGGATGAAGAGAGAGCTGATGAGCATCGACGATCCGTTGCACGATGGCGAAGTCCTCGAGATTCACTTCACGAGAGACCATTTCCATGATGCGAGCGTATCTGTCAAGAAAGGGCTGGTGGGATCAAAACCCGAAGAGGATGATCACTGCTAATGCGAAGCTAGCAGAAAGGAGCCAGAGAGATACGCCGGCTACCAAGGGACGTGATCCGAGTCGTGAGATCGACTTCCACTTCACGCCAAGACCCATTGCGAAAAGTCCGATCGATAGGAAGATCTTTGAACCTTCATTTCCTGCATCGATGATGACGGGGTCGAGAGAGAGGGTATTCGCCAGGATCGCAACGACGATGAATCCAATTACGAAGACGGGACCTGTCGACCGGAGTGAGATCTTCTCGGCAGAACCTTTGCGACTCAGTGCTTTCGAGGCTTCGTGGGTAAGAAAGATGACGAGCGGAATCAGCATGACGACGCGACTTAGCTTCACGATGATTGATGACTCAATCGCCTCATCTGAGACGAGTGATGCAGTCGCTACAACTTGGCCGACATCGTGAACGGCTGCCCCGATCCATGCCCCTGTTGCCGAATCGGTAAGGCCGAGCAAGCGGGCTACAAGAGGAAGTACGAATACGGAGAGAGTGCCGCAGAGAGCAACGATGGCAACCGCATAGGAGAGATCGCGATTGACCTCCTTCTGTTCTTCAGCACTCTTGCCCTTGAGAAGAGTCGCAGAGATCGCTGCAATCGCTGTAGCGCCACAGATCGCAAAGCCACCTGCGATGAAGGTGGAGAGGGAGTGCGAGAGGCCAAGCCGACGAGTGATGAGCCGTGTTCCGGAGAAGACGACGACCACGACGACGGCGACAGCAAGAAGACCCTTCAAGCCAACATCGACGAATTGATCGAAGGAGATCTGGAAACCTAGAAGGACTACTCCAAGACGAAGACAGCGTTTTGCGGCGAAGTTCATCGCCTCCTTCTCGTTCCAACCGATGGTGTTGGTGATCAAGAGACCGAAGAGCATCGAGAGGAAGAGAGGCGAGATGGCACCTTGAAGTGAGTTGATGAGAAAGGCGAGGGCAACGCCAGCTGAGATGATGGCGAAGGAGGAGATGTTCTTGAGGTTGAGCTTCATATCCTTGCTGCGACGCCGAGTCTCTCTGCCCAGATGTTGAGTTCCTCAGTCACTGCTGGAGCGATGGTGCATTTCTCACTTGTTATCTTCGATGGATGGACTCGTGATGCACCGGGTGTCCTTCCACCTGTCGCCTTCACACTCGCTGCCAATTGATCCAGTCGAGCCCGCCCCTTCGCTCCTGAGATCGCATCAGCGTCGACAGTGATGATGGCGTCGAGGTCTCGCTCTTTGAGTAGCGCCTTGAGCCGACCGAGTTTTTCGGTCACTTCGCTTCGGGACATAATCGAAATCTACTCCCCTTTATGCTTGAGCCTATGAGCTATCGATCAGACCTCTTCATTGGCGGCAATTGGATCTCTGCACCAGAGCGACTTGCGGTGACGGATCCGAGTGATGAATCGACGATCGCAGAGATCGCACTCGCTGGCGAGAAGGAAGTGGAGATGGCAGTCGATGCCGCCTACTCCGCTCAGAAGTCATGGTCGAAGACCGCACCTCGTGTGCGAGCCGAGATGCTACGCAAGGCATTCGAGATCATGGTCGCAGAGGCAGACCAACTCGCAACGATCATCGTCAAGGAGAACGGAAAGATCTTCACTGATGCACGCAATGAGATCATCTACGCTGCCGAGTTCTTCCGTTGGTTCGCCGAGGAAGCAGTCCGCATCAATGGTGAGTACCGCGACGCTCCATCTGGAGATAAGAAGTTCCTAGTCACACATCAACCAATCGGTGTCTCACTTCTCATCACACCATGGAACTTCCCTGCTGCGATGGCGACGCGAAAGATCGGTCCGGCTCTTGCTGCAGGTTGCACCACCATCTTGAAGCCTGCCACTGAGACACCACTGACCGCTCTCGCTGTCGTCGACATCTTGCAGCGAGCAGGAGTTCCCGATGGCGTCGTCAACGTGATCTTCCCGAAGGAGACCGGTAAGTCAGTTTCAAAAATGCTCCATGATCCAAGAGTTCGAAATCTCTCTTTCACTGGATCGACTGAAGTGGGGCGAGTCCTACTCAAAGAATCTGCAGATCGCATCATCCGGACCTCGATGGAATTGGGTGGAAACGCACCAGTAGTTGTCTTCGATGACGCCGACCTTGAGGTGGCTGTCGCTGGGACGCTTGTTGCCAAGATGCGAAACGGTGGCGCTGCCTGCACGGCGGCGAATCGAATCTTCGTCTCGAAGAAGATTGCAAAGGAATTCACGGCGAAACTGACCGAAGCGATGTCGAAGATCAAGATGGCACCAGGGCTCACTGAAGGGGCACAACTCGGCGCCTTCGTCTCACTCAAGGAGCGGAACAAGATCGCAGAACTCGTCGATATGGCGGTCGCTGGCGGTGCGCAAGTGAAGACTGGCGGGAAAGTCACCACAGATAAAGGTGCCTTCTATCCACCCACCGTCCTTGAGGTCGACGCCAGTAACGAGATCTTGAAGCATGAGGTCTTTGGTCCCGTTGCTCCGATCGTCACCTTCGATGATGACGATGCTGCGATCGCAATGGCCAATGACACTGACTACGGATTGATCAGCTATATCTTCTCTTCCGACTTGAAGCGCTCACTTCGCGCAGCCGAAGAGATCGAATCAGGTCTCGTCGCAATCAATCGTGGCGTGATCTCCGATCCTGCTGCCCCATTCGGTGGCGTCAAGCAGAGTGGTATCGGTCGCGAGGGCGGCTTTGATGGAATTAACGAGTTCTTGGAGAAGAAGTACATCGGCTTCGACCTCTAACTCCGCAAGGTCGCTTTCGTAGATCAGTCGAGCAGAGAAGAGACCGTCACGCCGAGGCGAGATAACTCTGACTTACCGCCATCGAGTGCGGTGAGCACAAAGATGTTGCCATCAGGAAGAAGTGCGAAGGTGTGTTCCCAATGGGCACCTCGTGATCCATCCATCGCAGAGACAGTCCACTTATCTGGCATCACTCGCATCCGCTCGGTGCCACGGGTGATCATCGGTTCGATCGCAAGAGTCATCCCTGCGACCAACTCGGCACCGAAACCGCGGCGACCGTAATTGAGGACATGTGGCTCCATGTGCATCTCACTACCGATGCCATGACCGCCGTATTCGCGCAAGATTCCATACTTACCTTGCGAATTGATGTACTTCTCGATCTCATGACTGATATCGGTCAACCTGCCACCGACGCGAGCGGCGGCGATTCCGCGCCAGAGGGATTCCTCGCAGACTGCCGATAACGTCACATCATCGGAATCTTGCGGCGGCACTACGTAGGTGAATGCAGCATCACCATGCCATCCATCGACGATGGCACCACAATCGATGGAGACGACATCACCTTCACCGATGACACGATTGCCTGGGATCCCATGAACCACTTCCTCGTTGACGGAAGCACAGATCGTCGCTGGAAATCCGTGATAACCCTTGAAGGAAGGGATGCCGCCATTGGATCGGATGTTCTCTTCGGCTACACGATCGAGATCTGCGGTCGTAACTCCTGGCTTGATCGCACCTTTGACGATCTCAAGGGTCTCGCCGACGAGTCTGCCGGCCTTACGCATCAGAGTGATCTCTTCGAGGCTCTTGTATTGGATGGCCATCTTGAATCTACCTCTTCGCGCTAACGGATTGCGTTGAGAGCATTGATCGCTCGTTGCGTGATCTCATCGACCGGACCCATCGCAGGAATGGTGACGAGTAGACCTTCGCGGCGATAGAAGTCGATGATCGGTGCGGTCTGCTCGTTGTAGACCTCGAGGCGACGTGCGATCACTTCCTCTTTGTCATCGTCGCGCTGATAGAGGGTGCCACCGCAACCATCGCAGCGACCTTCGACCTTCGATGGTTCGTAATCGACATGGAATGCTCGCTGACATTCCTTGCAGGTGCGACGCCCGGCAAGACGCTTGATGATCTCGCCGTTGTCGACGGAAAGTTCGAGCGCGGCTTCGAGTGGACTCTGCTTCTCACTAAGGATGGCGCGTAAGACCTCTGCTTGGAAGACATTCCGTGGGAAGCCATCGAGGAGGAAGCCTGATCTCACATCATCCTTACCAAGACGATCCTTGACCATCTTGTTCGTCACCTCATCAGGGACGAGTTCGCCGCGATCCATGTAGGACTTCGCCTCGACTCCGAGGGGGGTGCCTTCCTTGAGATTACTTCGGAAGATGTCACCGGTGGAGATGTGCGGGATGGAGAAGTGAGCTGCGAGATTGACCGCTTGGGTTCCCTTACCTGCTCCCGGTGGACCGACCAGGATGAGTCGCATTAACGCAAGAAGCCTTCGTAGGAGCGCTGCTGCAACTGGCTCTCGATCTGCTTCGCAGTATCAAGACCGACACCGACGATGATCAGGATCGAGGTACCGCCGAATGGGAAGTTGGCGGTGGCCTGGAAGAGGATCAACGCAATGATCGGGATGATCGCGACGAAGGCAAGATAGATCGAACCTGGAGCGGTGATGCGCGAGAGCACATATTGCAAGTACTCGACCGTTGGACGTCCAGCGCGGATACCAGGGATGAAGCCACCGTACTTGCGCATGTTCTCTGCGACTTCCTCTGGATTGAAGGAGATCGCGACATAGAAATAGGCGAAGAAGATCACTAGGAGCGCATAGAGGGTGATGTAGTAGATGTTGTCACCGAGAGTGAAGTTGTTCTGGATCCAGACCGCCCACGGAGCAGTGCTTCCGGAGAAGCTTGCGACGAGCGAAGGAATATAGAGAAGAGAGGACGCGAAGATGACCGGGATGACACCAGCCTGGTTCACCTTGATCGGGATATAGGTCGAAGTACCGCCATAAGAGCGGCGACCGATCTGACGCTTGGCGTACTGGACCGGGATACGGCGTTGAGATTGCTCGACGAGGACGACGAGTGCCACGATGAGAAGACCGACGCCGATCACTGCGAAGAATGGGAACCAACCATTGGTCTGGCGGATCGACCAGAGCTGTCCTGGGAAGGATGCTGCGATCGAGGTGAAGATCAGGATCGACATACCGTTACCGACACCGCGATCTGTGATCAACTCACCGAGCCACATCACGACTGAGGTTCCTGCGACCATGACGACGACCATGACAAGGAGGACGTTCCAGCCCTGGTCAGGGATGATGTTCTCGTTGCAACCTTGGATCAATCGACCTGGAGTACGAGCAACCGCGATAAGACCAGTCGACTGCAAGAGTGCGAGACCGATAGTGAGATAACGGGTGTACTGGGTCAACTTCTGAGTTCCGGATGCGCCTTCCTTCTTCAACGCCTCGAATCGTGGGATGACCACGGTGAGAAGCTGCACGATGATCGATGCCGTGATGTACGGCATGATGCCGAGTGCGAAGATGGAGAGCTGCAAGAGCGCACCACCCGAGAAGAGATTGATCAGACCGAAGAGTCCACCAGTGTCTGCGACAGCAAGGCAGCGTTGCACCGCTTCATAGCTCACGCCCGGAGTCGGGACGATGGAGCCGAAACGGAAGAGCGCCATGATCGAGAGCGTGAAGATGATCTTCACACGCAGATCCGGCGTCTTGAACGCCTTTGCGAATGCTTGCAACATGTGGGCTCCTATTGGCTTTCGAACCTAGTGGCTTTCGAACCTAGCGGCTATCAGACCGTCTTGACGCTGCCACCTGCGGCAGCGATCTTCTCTTCGGCTGACTTGGAGAAGGCATGCGCCTCGACGCTCACCTTGACCGAGATATCACCTTGACCGAGGACCTTGATCAAGTGGCCCTTACGTGCAAGGCCAGCCTTAACCAATGAATCGACGGTGACGTTTCCGCCATTCGGGAATGCTTCGTTGATCGTCGCGACATTGACTGCCTGGAACTCGATGCGCTCAGGGTTCTTGAAGCCGCGCATCTTCGGAAGGCGCTGAACGAGTGGCATCTGACCACCTTCGAAACCAGCGCGAACCGTGTTACGGGCATGGGTTCCCTTGCCACCTCGACCTGCGGTCTTTCCCTTCGATGCCTCACCACGGCCCTTACGGGTCTTGGCCTTCTTGGCACCTGGGGCGGGACGGAGATGATGGACTTTGAGTACCACTTACTCGACCTCCTCGACTTCGACGAGATGACGGACGGCGTAGACCATACCGCGAATCTCTGGGCGATCCTCTTTCACTACGACATCACCGATCCGCTTGAGACCGAGCGTGCGCAGAGTCTCGCGCTGACTTGGGATGTTCGCGACCTTAGAGCGAACTTGGGTGACCTTGAGTCTTGGCATGACCTATGCACCAGCCTTCGCTGCTTGGCTCGCTGATGCTGCAGCCGCTGCAACCGCTTGTGCGATCGCCTTCGGCGCGACATCTTCGAGAGACTTTCCACGACGCGCTGCGATCGCTGCTGGGTTCTCCAACATCTTCAGCGCTGCTGCGGTGGCATGGACCATGTTGATCGGATTATTCGATCCAAGTGACTTGGTGAGGACATCGGAGATGCCAGCGCACTCAAGTACGGCACGGACCGGGCCACCTGCGATCACACCAGTACCAGGGGCGGCTGGGCGAAGGAGTACGACTCCTGCTGCCTTCTCACCTTGGACAGGATGTGGGATGGTGGAACCGAGACGTGGAACTTTGAAGAAGGACTTCTTCGCCTCTTCGACGGCCTTGGCGATCGCTTGTGGGACTTCCTTCGCCTTGCCGTAACCGACGCCGAGGGTTCCGTTTCCGTCACCGACGACGACAAGTGCGGTAAAGGAGAAACGACGTCCACCTTGCACGACCTTGGCGACGCGATTTACGAAGACGACGCGCTCGATGTACGGGCTCTTCTCAGCACGCTCTTCGCGTGGACGACGCTCGCGGCGATCGGGCTTTGCCGAGGCTGGCGCGTTTTCGTCGCGCACCTTGTTATCCGCTGGTGTCATTAGAAGTCCAATCCATTCTCACGAGCACCTTCTGCGAGCGCAGCCACACGACCATGGAAGCGATTGCCACCACGATCGAAGACCACTGCAGAGATCCCCTTTGCCTTCGCACGATCGGCGAGAAGTTGCCCGACCTTGCGTGCCTTCTTGGTCTTGTCGCCAGTGTCCTGACGAAGATCTGCTTCCATGGTCGATGCGCTCGCAAGCGTGATCTGCTTGGAGTCATCGACGATCTGTGCGAAGAGATGGCGAGTAGAGCGTGAGACGACAAGACGTGGACGCTCGGCGCTTCCAACGACCTTCTTACGGACGCGGAAGTGACGACGGATGCGTGCGACCTGGGCTGAACCCTTGACGATGCGGTTCCTCGTCTTGGCACCCGATCGAGTCGCGGTCTTGGTCTTCTTCGGAGCTGCTTTAGTGGCCATTACTTCTTACCTGCCTTACCAGCCTTGCGACGGATACGAGCACCTTCCAAGTGCAGACCCTTACCCTTGTATGGATCCGACTTGCGGAGCTTCTGGATCTTCGCGGTGACCTCACCGACGAGTTGCTTGTCAACGCCAGAGACCTCGAGTTCGGTCTGTGATGCCGATGCGAATGTGATCCCTGCTGGCGCTGGGAAGAGGATGTTGTGGGAGTAACCGAGTTGGAACTCCAGGTCCTTACCCTTGAGCGCGACGCGGTAACCGACACCAGTGAGGATGACCTTCTTGGTGTAGCCGGCGGTGACGCCAGTGATCATGTTCGAGATCAGAGTGCGTGAGAGACCGTGGAGCTCCTTCGCCTTGCGCTCATCGTTTGGACGAGCGACGACGATGGAATTCTCTTCCTTGGTCACTGTGATCGGCTCCGAGATCGTCACGTTGAGGGTGCCCTTTGGACCCTTGACTGCGATGTCGTTGCCGTTGAGTGTGATCTCGACACCCGAAGGAATCGCGATCGGCATCTTTCCGATACGTGACATGTCAGATCACCACACGTAGGCGAGGACTTCCCCACCCACGCCTTTCTGATTCGCCTGACGATCGGTCAAGAGACCTTGTGAAGTCGAGATGATCGCAACTCCGAGGCCACCGAGGACCTTGGGAAGACCAGTCGACTTCGCATAGACGCGAAGACCTGGCTTCGAGACGCGGCGAAGTCCTGCGATGGAACGTTCGCGATTCGCGCCGTACTTGAGTTGCAAGGTGAGGGTCTTGCCGAAGCCCTCCTTGTTGTCGGCGACTGCGTAGCTCGCGATGTAACCCTCTTGCTGCAAGATCGCAGCGATACGGGTCTTCACCGAGGACGAGGGCATCGCCACCGAGTCGTGATACGCCATGTTGGCGTTGCGGAGACGCGCAAGCATGTCCGCAATCGGGTCTGTCATTGTCATGCGTGGCCTATGGCCTTTCTTCGAGCGGTATCTCGCACGATATGTGCGAGACCTACTTGATAGTCGTTACCAGCTTGCTTTCGAGATACCTGGGAGTTCACCACGGTGTGCCATCTCGCGGAAGCACACGCGGCAGAGTCCGAACTTCCTGTAGACCGAGTGAGGACGGCCGCAGCGCTGGCAGCGGGTGTAACCGCGCACCTTGAACTTCGGCTTCCTGCTCGCCTTAACCTTGAGGCTTGTCTTTGCCATTCTCTTTCTCTCCCCGGCTTACTTCTCTGCGAATGGGAATCCGAGCGCGCGAAGCAGAGCGCGACCTTCATCGTCATTCTTGGCTGTCGTTACGATCGTGATGTCCATGCCGCGGACGCGATCGATCTTGTCTTGTGGGATCTCAGCGAATACGACCTGCTCGGATACACCGAAGGTGTAGTTGCCCTTGCCATCGAATTGCTTCGGTGAGAGGCCACGGAAGTCACGGATACGAGGAAGCGAGACGGAGAGCAACCTGTCGAGGAACTCCCACATGCGATCGCCACGGAGTGTGACGTGCGCACCGATCGGCATACCCTCACGGAGTTTGAAGTTAGCGATCGACTTCTTCGCCTTGGTCACGACTGGCTTCTGGCCGGTGATCAACGCGAGGTCGCGGACTGCACCTTCGATCAACTTGGAGTCCTTGGCAGCTTCGCCAACGCCCATGTTGATGACGATCTTCGCGACGGTCGGGATCTGCATGAAGTTGGAGTAGCCGAACTCGCCCTTGAGTTGTGGCGAGACCTGCTCCTTGTATCGCGCCTTCAGACGCGGTGCGGTTGCAGTGGTCATGGACTAGATCTCCTTCCCTGTGCGCCGTGAGATCCGGACGTTCTTGCCGGCATCGTCCTTATTCACGCCGATACGTGTCGCTTGATTGTCCTCATCGAGGAGCATCACGTTCGAGTAATGGATCGGCGCTTCGACGGTCAGGATTCCACCAGTCTTCACACCACGATCGGTGGTGCTCTCCTTGGTGTGCTTCTTGACGCGATTGACGCCTTCGACGAGTACGCGGTTCTTCTTCAGGTCGACCTTGAGCACCGTTCCGGTGATCCCCTTGTCCTTACCTGCGATCACGAGTACGCGATCACCCTTCTTGATCCGGGCCATCTAGAGCACCTCCGGGGCTAACGAGATGATCTTCATGAAACGCTTGTCACGAAGTTCACGGGCGACTGGTCCGAAGATACGTGTGCCACGTGGTTCGAGATCATCCTTGATGATCACAGCGGCGTTCTCATCGAACTTGATGTAACTCCCATCGGCGCGACGGTTCTCCTTGACGGTGCGGACGATGACGGCCTTGACCACATCACCCTTCTTCACCTGTCCACCTGGGATCGCATCCTTGACCGAGCAGACGATGACGTCGCCGATACCGGCATAACGTCGCTTCGTACCACCGAGGACTCGGATGCAGAGCAACTCGCGCGCACCGGTGTTATCGGCGACGCGAAGACGAGATTCTTGTTGAATCATCTTTCTCTATTCCTTCTCTCGGTTCCTACTTGGCCTTCTCGAGGATCTCGACGACTCGCCAACGCTTCGTTGCGGAGATCGGACGGACTTCCATGATCCGTACTCGATCGCCGATACCGGCGGAGTTCGACTCGTCGTGAGCCTTGAACTTCTTGCTCTTGGTCATGACTTTGGCGTAGAGGGAGTGCGCGGCACGATCCTCGACCAAGACCACAACGGTCTTGTCCATCTTGTCTGAGACCACGATTCCTTCTCTTACCTTGCGAAACCCGCGGGCTTCGGTGTTGTTCGTGCTCATGCGGCACCTCCGATACCCAACTCGCGTTCGCGAAGGATGGTGTAGATCCGGGCGATCTCCTTGCGGACCGCTCCGAGACGACCATGACTCTCGAGCTGTCCGGTGGCAGCCTGGAAACGGAGATTGAAGAGTTCCTCCTTGAGGTTCTTCACCTTCTCCTGCAACTCCTCAACTGGAAGAGCGCGTAGCTCTTCAGCACTTTCGATCTTGGCCATGACTATGCCTCCTCACGACGGACGACGCGGCACTTCACTGGAAGTTTGTGAATCGCACGAGTCATCGCCGCATTTGCGATGTCTTCGGTTACGCCTGAGATCTCGAACATGACGCGACCTGGCTTGATGTTCGCGACCCACCATTCTGGTGATCCCTTTCCGGAACCCATACGAGTCTCGGCTGGCTTCTTGGTCAATGGACGGTCCGGGAATATGTTGATCCAGACCTTTCCACCACGCTTGATGTAACGAGTCATCGCGATACGCGCTGCCTCGATCTGTCGGTTGGTGACGTAGCCACCCTCCAGCGCCTGGATGCCGTAATCGCCGAAAGCCGGAGTCGTTCCGCCCTTCGCCTTACCGCTGCGCTTCGGATGATGTTGTTTACGGTGCTTGATCTTGCGAGGTACCAACATCGCTACTCGCCTCCTTCTTGTGCTGGAGTTTCAACCGGAGTCTCGACTGCAACTGGCGCTGCGCTCTCGACCGGAGCTGCGACTGTCGCTTCACCTTGGGTGACGGTCACATCGCCCTTTGGTTGACGCGGACGTTGTGTGCGTGCAGCGCGTTGTTCGCGTGCTGCCTTCGCCTGGGCGAGAGCTTGTGCCTCCCGCTCTGCGCGGGATTCGACCACTTCACCCTTGTAGATCCATACCTTCACGCCGATACGGCCGAAGGTGGTGTGGGCCTCATGGAATCCGTAATCGATATCGGCACGTAGCGTGTGCAATGGCACGCGACCTTCGCGATAGAACTCAGAGCGCGACATCTCAGCGCCACCAAGTCGACCACCGCATTGGATACGGATGCCCTTCGCACCTGCCTTGAACGCGGTCTGCATCGCCTTACGCATCGCGCGACGGAAGGAGACACGAGCAGCGAGCTGCTCTGCGACACCTTGTGCGACGAGTTGTGCGTCGATCTCAGCGTTCTTCACTTCCAAGATGTTGAGCTGGACCTGCTTGCCGGTCAGCTTCTCGAGGTCGAGGCGGAGCTTGTCCGCTTCGGTTCCGCGACGACCGATGACGATGCCAGGGCGAGCGGTGTGAAGGTCGATTCGGACCTTCTCACGTGTGCGCTCGATCTCGATCCGCGATACGCCAGCACGTTCCATCTTCTGGTGCATCATCTTGCGGATCATCACATCTTCTTTGACGTAATCCTTGTAGAGCTTCTCTGCGTACCAACGAGACTTGTACTCAGTGGTGATACCGAGACGGAAGCCGTGGGGGTTGATCTTCTGACCCATTTACTCCGCACCTCCCTCTCCGTTTGCCTCTTCGGTTTTAGTGACAGTGGCTGTATCTGCCGCGTTATCTACTGGAGCCTTTGCGACCGGCTTCTTGCCACCCTTTGAAGGACCGTGTGAGCGGTAGTTCCTGTCATCGGAGAGCACGACTGAGATCTGGCTCGAACGCTTGAGGATCTGATAGCCACGACCTTGGGCACGTGGGCGATAGCGCTTCATGGTGAAGCCCTCATCGACGAGCGCCTCTGCAACCCAGAGTTCCTTGGCATCGCGGATGTTCGGGTTCTTCTGCTTCGCGTTGGCGAAAGCAGAGTTGAGCAAGGAGTAGAGGTCCTCACTCACCGCGACCTGTGGTGAGAACTTGCAGATGTTGAGAGCCTCATCAAGGCGAGCGCCACGGATCATGTTGACCACACGACGAGCCTTCTGGGGTGTGACGCGAAGGCTGCGTGCCTTGGCGGTTGCGACGAATGCGTTGTTATTAGGCAACTTTCGCTCTCCCATCGGTCTTGACGTGACCCTTGAAGGTACGAGTCGGTGCGAACTCACCGAGCTTGTGACCGATCATCGCCTCGGTGATGAAGACCGGCACATGCTTACGGCCATCATGGACCGCGATGGTGTGACCGATCATCGATGGCGTGATCGTGGAACGGCGTGACCAGGTCTTGATCACACTCTTGGTGCTCTTCTCGTTCTGCTCATCCACCTTCTTGGCGAGGTGAGCGTCCACGAAAGGACCCTTCTTAAGACTTCGTGACATGCGCTCTCCTTAGCGGGCCTTATTGGATGGACGACGACGGACGATGAGATTGTCGGATGCCTTCTTCTTGCGAGTGCGAGATTCAGGCTTACCCCACGGTGATACAGGATGGCGACCACCAGAGGTCTTTCCTTCACCACCACCATGTGGGTGATCGACAGGGTTCATGACGACACCACGGACGGTCGGACGGCGACCCTTCCATCGTGAGCGTCCTGCCTTACCGAGTGAGATGTTGGACTGTTCGGCGTTACCGACCTCACCGACGGTTGCGCGGCAACGGACATCGACGTTTCGGATCTCACCGGATGGCATACGAAGCTGTGCGTATGGTCCATCCTTCGCGACCAACTGGATCGAGGTTCCGGCGCTGCGAGCGAGCTTCGCTCCGCCACCAGGGCGTACCTCGACAGCGTGGATCACGGTACCGACCGGGATGTTGCGCAATGGAAGGTTGTTGCCTGGCTTGATGTCTGCAGCGGCACCGGTCTCGACAGTGTCACCTTGATTGAGTTTGTTCGGCGCGATGATGTAGCGCTTCTCGCCATCGGCGAAGTGCAGTAGTGCGATACGCGCGGTGCGATTCGGGTCGTACTCGATGTGAGCGACCGTCGCTGGGATGCCATCCTTGTCATTGCGGATGAAATCGATGACGCGGTAGGCGCGCTTGTGTCCGCCACCTTGGTGACGAGTGGTGATACGACCAGCGGCGTTACGACCGCCCTTGGAGTTGATCGGACGTATCAACGACTTCTCTGGAGTGGTACGTGTGACCTCGGCGAAATCCGCGACGCTCTTCTCACGAGTGCCCGGTGTCCGTGGCTTGTACTTACGCAGTGCCATTTTCTTCTCCTCTTATCGAAGATCCCATCGGCCTTAGCCGACAGGGCCTCCGAAGATGTCGATACGTTGTCCGGCAGCGACCTGGACGATCGCACGCTTGGTGTCCTTGCGCTTACCCTTACCGAAGCGGGTGACCTTGGTCTTTCCCTCTCGGTTCATGGTGTTGACCTTGAGCACCTCGACCTTGAAGATCTTCTCGACCGCGATCTTGATCTCGGTCTTGTTCGCATCGAGTGCGACAAGGAAGGTGTACTTGTTCTGATCGAGTAGTCCATAGGACTTCTCCGATACCACCGGAGCGATCAAGACGTCTCTGTAATCCTTCATGCTGACACCCCGACTTCGCTCTCACGGGCGACCGCAGTGACGGTGTTGCCCTTGGTAGGACCTGCGACGAACTCCTTGATCGCATCGTGTGAGAAGACGACATCATCAGCGACCACGACGTCATAGGCGTTGAGCTGATCGGATGCGATCAGGTGGAGGCCATCGACATTGCGGAGCTTGAGCCATGCGCTCTCCTCAGTACGGGAGAGGACGACGAGTGCGCGCTTGCGGTCAGTGAACTGCTTCACCGCTGCGAGAGTGCCCTTGGTGTTCTCGGCCTTGGTGATGCCATCGACGATGTGGATCCGGTCATTGCGTTGACGATCAGAGAGCACGCCAGCGAGGGCGGCCTTGATCATCTTCTTCGGTGTGCGCTGGTCATATGAACGTGGGACTGGACCATGTGCGACACCACCGTGACGCTGATTCGGAGAACGAGTCGAACCCTGACGAGCGCGACCGGTTCCCTTCTGCTTGAACGGCTTCTTTCCACCACCGCTGACCTCACCACGGTTCTTCGCCTTGTGTGAACCTTGGCGAGCAGCAGCGAGTTGTGCGGTCACGACCTGATGGATCAATGGCACATTGACTTGGACATCGAAGATCTCGGCAGGGAGTGAGAACTTACCTGCGCTCTTGCCTGAGATGTCCTTGATATCGACGGAGAGAGACATCATGCACCTGCCTTCGAGACGATTTCACTTGGAAGACCCTTGACGGCGGTGCGCAAGAAGACGGTGGATCCGATGGAACCAGGCAATGACCCGGAGACCAGGATGATGTTCTTCTCGACATCGACCTTGACGATCTTGAGGTTCTGCATCGTCACCGTTTCGATACCCATACGACCCATCATGCGCTTGCCTTTGAAGACGCGGCCTGGGGTGGTTCGGTTACCGATAGAACCTGAGGTGCGGTGCTTTCTCTCGACACCGTGACCATCACCGAAACCGCGGAAGTTGTGGCGCTTCATGACACCAGCAGTTCCCTTTCCGAGTGATGTGCCGGTGGCATCGATGATGTCGCCAGGATTGAAGACATCGGCCTTGATCTCTTGGCCGACGGAATAGGAGGAAGCGGCAGAGGTGCGGAGTTCAGCGACCTCTTTACGTGGCGTGACGCCAGCCTTCGCGAAATGGCCAGCCTCAGGCTTCGCCACTTTGCGTGGATCGACGGCACCGAATGCGAGTTGTACGGCCTCATAGCCGTCCTTCTCGAGGGTGCGGATCTGGGTGACGACACAAGGACCGGCTTCGATCGCGGTCACAGGGATGACCTTGTTCGACTCATCGAAGACCTGTGTCATGCCGAGCTTGGTGCCAAGGATCCCCTTGATCGCCGAGCTATGTGCTTGAGTGTTTTTCATTTCTCAGGTCTCTCTCGTTAGAGCTTGATCTCGATGTCGACGCCCGCTGGGAGATCGAGGCGCATCAATGAGTCAACGGTCTTTGGTGTCGGGTCGATGATGTCGATGAGGCGCTTATGGGTGCGCATCTCGAAATGTTCACGACTGTCCTTGTACTTGTGTGGAGAACGGATGACGCAGTACACGTTCTTCTCTGTAGGCAGCGGTACTGGGCCCGCGACGGTCGCCCCGGTGCGCTCGACTGTCTCCACGATCTTCTTCGCGGAAGAGTCGATCACCTCATGGTCGTACGCCTTGAGCCTGATGCGGATCTTCTGTCCGGCCATCTCTTCTCCTCTTGTTCTACTTAACTTCTCGTTCCTTGACTCCTGTTTGGCCTTTCGGTGGGGCCTTGCGACCCCACCGACGGCTCACACGAGTTTCTTGCTAGTTGTCTTTCTTGATCCCTACTTCTTGATCTTGGTGACGCGACCTGCGCCGACGGTACGACCGCCTTCACGGATAGCGAAACGAAGACCCTCTTCCATGGCGATCGGCTGGATCAACGCGACTGCAATCTCGACGTTGTCGCCAGGCATGACCATGTCCTTGCCACCTGGAAGTGTCACAACACCAGTCACGTCAGTTGTACGGAAGTAGAACTGAGGACGGTAGTTGTTGAAGAACGGGGTATGACGACCGCCTTCATCCTTGGAAAGGATGTAGACAGATGCGTCGAATTCAGTGTGAGGTGTGATCGAGCCTGGCTTGCAGCAGACCTGACCGCGCTCTACATCTTCGCGCTTGAGACCACGGAGAAGGAGACCGACGTTCTCGCCAGCCTGACCCTCATCGAGGAGCTTGCGGAACATCTCGACACCGGTGACCACAGTCTTCTGTGAATCAGGTCGGATACCGACGATCTCGATTTCCTCGTTGACCTTGACCACGCCGCGCTCGATACGACCGGTGATGACGGTTCCACGACCAGTGATGGTGAAGACGTCTTCGACTGGCATCAAGAATGGCTTGTCGATCTCACGTGCAGGAGTTGGGATGAACTCATCGACAGCGTTCATGAGTTCCATCAACTTGTTGCCCCACTCAGCATCACCCTCGAGCGCCTTGAGTGCGGAGACTCGGACGATCGGAGTGGTGTCGCCTGGGAATTCATACTTCTTGAGCAAGTCGCGGACTTCTTCCTCGACGAGCATGAGGATGTCCTCATCGTCGACCATGTCGGACTTGTTGAGTGCGACGACGATCGAAGGGACGCCGACCTGACGAGCAAGGAGGACGTGCTCCTTGGTCTGTGGCATCGGGCCATCGGTCGCTGCGACCACGAGGATCGCTCCGTCCATCTGTGCCGCACCGGTGATCATGTTCTTGATGTAGTCGGCGTGGCCTGGGCAGTCGACGTGTGCGTAGTGGCGCTTCTCGGTCTGGTACTCGATATGTGCGATCGAGATGGTGATACCGCGCTGACGCTCTTCTGGCGCCTTGTCGATCTGGTCGAATGGGGTGAATGGGTTCACATCTGGGTATCGGTCGTGGAGCACTTTGGAGATCGCCGCAGTAAGAGTGGTCTTACCGTGGTCGATGTGACCGATGGTGCCGATGTTCACGTGCGGTTTTGTCCGCTCGAACTTCGCCTTTGTCACTAGCTTTCCTCTTTCTTCTCGTGTGTGTTGTTACTCGCCGCGTACCTTCGCGATGATCTCCTTCGATACCGCAGCTGGGACTTCAGCGTAGGAATCGAATTGCATCGAGTAGGAGGCGCGACCCTGGGTCTTGCTTCGCAGATCTCCGACATAGCCGAACATCTCCGAAAGTGGGACCAGTGCCTTCACAACGCGGGCACCGGAACGCTCGTCCATGGCCTGGATCTGGCCACGTCGAGAGTTGAGGTCGCCGATGACATCACCCATGAAATCCTCAGGAGTGACAACTTCGACGGACATCATCGGTTCGAGCAGTGCTGGGGAAGCGAGCTTCGCTGCTTCCTTGAATGCTGCGATACCGGCGATCTTGAAGGCGAGTTCCGATGAATCGACATCGTGATACGCGCCATCAAGAAGAGTTACTCGTACATCGGTGAGCGGATAACCGGCAAGTGGTCCGGTCTGCATCGCCTCTTGTGCACCGTCATCGACGGCCGGGATGTATTCCTTAGGGATACGACCACCGGTGACCTTGTTGACGAACTCATACCCTGAAGGGACTTCGCCGACAGGTAGTGGCTCGAGAGCGATCTGGACCTTCGCGAACTGTCCAGAACCACCGGTCTGCTTCTTGTGGGTGTAGTCGTAACGGTCGACTGCCTTGCGAAGCGTCTCGCGATAAGCGACCTGTGGCTTACCGACGTTTGCTTCGACCTTGAATTCACGCTTCATACGATCGACGAGGATCTCAAGGTGAAGCTCACCCATTCCGCCGATGATCGTCTGTCCGGTCTCCTCATCGGTTCGGACATGGAAGGTCGGATCCTCTTCAGCGAGGCGCTGGATCGCAGTGCCGAGCTTCTCTTGATCGCCCTTGGTCTTCGGCTCGATTGCGACGTGGATGACGGGATCCGGGAACTCCATCGACTCGAGGATGACTGGCTTATCTGGATCGCAGAGGGTGTCGCCGGTGGTGGTGTCCTTGAGACCCATCACAGCGATGATCATTCCGGCGCCCGCAGTGTCACGCTCTTCGCGCTTGTTTGCGTGCATCTGATAGATCTTGCCGATGCGCTCCTTGCGATCCTTCGTGGAATTCAAGACTGCGGTTCCTGCGGTGAGGGTTCCGGAGTAGATGCGGACGAAGGTGAGCTTTCCAAGGTGTGGATCGCTCATGATCTTGAATGCGAGCGCGGAGAACGGCTCTGAATCGGATGGCTTACGAGCGATCTCGGTCGAGGTGTCACCCATCTTCGTACCGACGATCGCCTCTACATCGAGCGGGCTTGGAAGGTAACGGACAACAGCATCGAGCATCGGCTGGACGCCCTTGTTCTTGAAAGCAGATCCCGTGAGGACCGGAGTCGCCTTATCGGCGAGGGTCGCACGACGGATCGCAGCGATGATCTCGTCCTCAGAGAGATCTTGTCCCTCGAGGTACTTCTCCATCACTTGGTCATCGACATCTGCGAGAGTCTCGATCAACTCATGGCGTGCCTTATCTGCGGCATCCTTCAAGTTGGCAGGGATCTCTTCGACGAGGTAATCCTCACCCTTCTTCGTCTCCCCTGGCCAGACAAGTGCCTTCATCTGGATGAGGTCGACGACGCCGATGAAGTCAGCCTCGGCACCGATCGGGATCTGTAGGACGAGTGGCTTCGCGCGGAGACGATCCTTGATCATGGAGATGCAACGATCGAAAGATGCACCGGTTCGATCCAACTTGTTGACGAAGCAGATCCTCGGGACCTTGTACTTGTCAGCCTGACGCCAGACGGTCTCGGATTGTGGCTCGACACCTGCGACGCCATCGAAGACAGCGACAGCGCCATCAAGGACACGGAGTGAACGCTCGACCTCGACGGTGAAGTCGACGTGGCCTGGGGTGTCGATGATGTTGATCAGGTGGTCTTTCCAGAAACATGTGGTCGCAGCGGATGTGATGGTGATACCGCGCTCTTGCTCTTGCTCCATCCAGTCCATCGTTGCTGCACCCTCATGGACCTCACCGATCTTGTAGGTGATACCGGTGTAGAAAAGGATGCGCTCAGTGGTCGTCGTCTTACCGGCATCGATGTGCGCCATGATGCCGATATTGCGGACGGTTGAAAGATCAACTGCCGTATCGATTGCTGCCACTTCTTCTTCCTCTTCTCGTTATCTTCTTGAATTACCAGCGATAGTGGGCGAAGGCCTTATTCGCCTCTGCCATCTTGTGGGTATCTTCGCGACGCTTCACAGCAGCACCTAGGCCGTTGCTCGCATCGATGATCTCGTTTGTGAGTCGCTCTGCCATCGACTTCTCGCGTCGATCCTGCGCGTTCTCCACCAACCAACGGAGTGCGAGAGTCATCGCACGTGCAGCCTTCACTTCGACCGGGACTTGATAGGTAGCGCCACCGACGCGGCGTGAGCGGACTTCGACTGCAGGCTTCACATTGTCGATTGCGCGCTTCAAGGTGATGACTGGATCAACCTCAGACTTCGCGCGGCATCCCTCGAGTGCGTTATAGACGATCGCCTCGGCAGTGGAACGCTTTCCGGCTGTAAGAACACGGTTGATGAGAGCAGTGACGACCGGTGAGTTGTAGACCGGATCAGCGATCACTTGCTTCTTCGGGGCGGGACCTTTACGTGGCATCTCTTCTTCTCCCCTTACTTCTTATCTCGCTTGGCGCCGTAACGTGATCGCGCTTGCTTGCGATCCTTGACGCCTTGAGTATCGAGTGAACCGCGAACGATCTTGTAACGAACGCCAGGAAGATCCTTCACACGTCCACCACGGACGAGGACGATCGAGTGCTCTTGCAGATTGTGTCCTTCACCAGGGATGTAAGCGGTGACTTCCATGCCACTCGTAAGACGTACACGTGCGACCTTGCGAAGCGCGGAGTTCGGCTTCTTCGGTGTCGTCGTGTAGACGCGAGTGCATACGCCACGTCGTTGCGGACTTCCCTTGAGTGCAGGAGTCGTCGTCTTGCTCGACTTCTCCATGCGACCCTTACGGACCAGCTGCTGAATAGTTGGCACTACGTTTCTCTCTTCTCTCGTACGTCACTCTCCGACCCACGCGGTCGGGTGTGTCGTAACTTCTTCCGTTTTCATCCGCGCACGCGCGACGAATCACGAATGGCAAAATGAATTGCGTTCTTTTCTGCTCACTACTTTTTCCTTGAGCGGGTCTCAGCAACGAAACGACCGCGGATCTCAAGAAGCCCACGTGAGCAAGAGCGCGAGGGTAACGGAATCACGCTCTGTGGGTCAAAGTGCCCCCTACCCCTCGGCTCCCGCCCGACCCTCGCGACACGCCGAAGGTCTGGTGAGGCCGGTGAGAGGATTCCTGAGTGAGCCGGCCATCCCCCCTTTCCGCAGAAGTACCCAAACCCAAGCTTCGCGGGGTCATCCACCTGGTCATGTCCCCCCTCTCCCTCGTGGCGGGGTTGACTCTGGTGACCATCGCCCACGAATTCCGTGGACGACTGACGCTCGGGATCCTGACCCTCACCGCGGGCCTCCTCTTCACCTCGAGCGCCCTCTACCACCGCGTCAAATGGCGCGACTCGACGAAAGCGCTTTGGCGAAGGATCGATCACGCCAATATCCCGCTCCTCATAGCGGGGACCTACACCCCATTCGCGGTCTTCCTGCTCGATTCCGGGCAAGCAACACTCTTGCTCTCGATCATCTGGGGTACTGCCATATCGGCGGCGATCTTTCGGGTGGCCTGGATCAATGCACCGAGGTGGCTCTATGTACCTCTCTATATCGGACTTGGCTGGGTAGCGCTTATCTATTTACCGGAGTTCTATCGTGAGGGTGGAATCGCGGTATTCACGCTCATCCTCATTGGTGGGCTGCTCTACTCAGCAGGCGGCATCATCTATGGTCTGAAGAGACCGAACTTCTCGATCAACTGGTTCGGGTTCCATGAGCTCTTCCATGCGATGACTGCTGCAGCATTCATCTGTCACTTCGTCGCAGCAGCACTCGTCGTCTACCTATCGAACTAGGACTTTGTCCATCCTTTAGGACACTTTGGCTTCACAGCGCGCACCTTCTTGCTGGCAGTTCCTTTGGTGCAGGTGATCGACTTCTTCGTCGACTTCGTCACAACAGCAGGTGCGGTGGATGGTGTCGGGCTTGCTACGGGACTTGATGTCGGGCTCGCGGATGGTGATGGAGCCGGAGCATCTTGAGTGAATCGTGCTCGGACGATAGGAGACGAGAATCCGAAACCAGCTGCTGACATCACTAGCCAACCATTCCGTTCAGTGATCGTGGTCGAGGCGATCTTTGTGCTTCCATCATTGGAAAGGACTTCCAAGGTGGCCTTTATCGGCGCGCTGGTGAATCCATAGATACAACGTGCTACATCGCTCCTCAGAAGGAGGTCATAGGTTCCTGAAGCTTCGCTTCCATCACTCTCGAAGTGTGGCGCTGCTACTTTGTAATCTAGTGAAGACTCATCAGGGTTGAATGTCGGCGGTCCCGCACTATAGAGAAGTGCATTGGTTGACACTGCTCCAGCCAGGTCGCCAGAACTATTAGTGCAACGTCGTACCGCATCGTTTCGGAAGTCACCCAAGGTCTTGATGGTCCAATATTGATTAGTTCGAGTTGCCTTATCCTCGAAATGAGGCGTGAAGAGTCGCAATAGTGTCTGTGCTCGATCCTCCTCTAGACCAG
>Ga0315901_10001891_pt1 | contig 29736 bp, 18 predicted proteins | sample LakEriMetagenome_10_FD_203761 | JGI IMG/M metagenome (GOLD analysis project Ga0315901, IMG submission 203761) | Freshwater fungal communities from buoy surface, Lake Erie, Ohio, United States - Buoy 2 MA116 | ecosystem: Environmental > Aquatic > Freshwater > Lake | place: USA: Lake Erie, Ohio...
TATTTACTCGATACATGAGCAATCAGTTGCTCTCTGATATTATAAGTGTTGTTGGATTCTATCTTTAAAAAGATCGGCTTCATCTTTCGTTTTTTGTTCTGTTCGTAAAGTCAAATTAGAAAAATTACTTGATAAATACTGCAATTTTCAAAAAGCCAAAAAAGTATAGTTTTTCGCTATTGTTTCAAATGCGAGTCGTATTTATTAGTCCTTAATTTGATAAGAGATGTTTTTATGACAACTCTATCAATTAACAGAAAACAACAACGTATGCTTACAAGCCATTCAAATCATTTTGTGCTTCGCACACAAAAGAAACTCTTCCAATGGGTACTATTGTTAATGACTGCATTTATCATTCCTGCTGCAGGTGTATTTGCCCAGCAAAAAATGGTCACTGGTGTTGTCAGAGACAATAATGGTGCACCCCTTGCAGGTGCCAGTATCACCATCAGTGGAGGATCAAAAGGAACCACTACCGATGCTGAAGGTAAATTTTCTTTGAGTGTACCCGAAAATGGTACAATTGTTATTTCCATGTCAGGTCATGATTCACAGACACTATCAGTAAGAGGCAGATCTGCTATATCAGTATCATTGAACCAGGAATCTGCCGGACTCAACGAAGTAGTGGTTGTTGGTTATGGAACACAAAGGAAAAAAGACCTTACCGGTGCAGTAAGAAAGATCAATATTGAGGAAAGTCCAATTTCTACCATAACCAACGTCAGTCCTTTACAGGCAATTCAGGGAACACCCGGTGTGAACATTGGTCCTGTTGCTACTGCCGGTGGTGCTCCATCTGTGTTGGTGCGGGGGCAAAGATCTTTGGCTGCTTCTAACGCTCCATTGATTGTATTGGATGGAGTGATCTTTGGAGGAAGTCTTAATGAGATAAATACCCAGGATATCGCCTCGTTTGATATCCTGATGGATGCAAGTGCTGCAGCCATCTATGGATCCAGGGCTGCCAATGGGGTCATCATGGTTACAACAAAAAGAGGTAAGAGTGGGAAACCATTGATAACCATAAACAACAATTACGGTTTCCAAAGTTGGACCACAAGACCGGATATGCGAAAAGGCGCAGACTTTATCAAATGGCGAACAGATAACAGAAGGCTGGCTGGACAATCAGATCTCTCTGTTGAAAAGGTGTTGGATCCCAAGGAAGTCATTGCCTATCAGGCAGGACAGCAGATCGATTGGCTTGAGGAGATCACTCAGTTTGCACCATTGAATGATCTGAACGTGAGTGTCTCTGGCAGATCGGACAAAGTAAATTACTATGCTTCAGCAGGTTACCTGAAACAGAATGGTGTTTTGGATGGCGACAACTTTAAGAAATATACTGTTACAGGAAAGTTTGATGCCAAGATCACCAGCTGGCTTGACTATGGATTGAGCGTGTATTATTCAGCAAGGGATTACTCTGGCACACCCCCCGATATGGGACAGGCTACAATTGGAACTCCCTATGCTTATAAATGGAAGGACGAAAAACTTCGTATCCTGGATAAGGCACCCACACCTGCAAACCTCATCAATCCCTATTGGGGCGATGCCAACAATCCAGGTCTTTATGATGATAACCTTGAGAAGTATACCAGTACAAGGATAATTGGATATTTGAGTGCTGATATACCCTATATCAAAGGTTTGAATTACAGGATCAATATCAATAAGTATAAGGCTGAGTTTTTCAATGGAAATTTCAGGCACGAAACACATTTTATCAATCCTGATAATCCAGCAGATATTGCCAATCCAAGTCGTTATTTGTCAAGTACGTACGGAAGCATGTCCAATCTTGTGACCAACTCATGGGAAATTCAAAACCTGCTCACGTATAAAAAAATGATCGGTAACCACTCTTTTGATGGACTGGCTGGTTATCAGCGTGATTACAATACCAATTCCAGAATTGCTACTTCTGCAAGTGATTTTTCGAGTGCAGGAACAACTGTATTGGGTTATTACGGACTCAATCTGGGTAACCCTGCCAACCAGCGTGTTTCTTCAACTTTCAATGAGGTCGGCAACCTGGCTTATCTTGGAAGGCTCAACTATAATTATGACAGCAAGTATTACCTGACCATGAATTACAGGAGAGATGGTTATTCCGCCTTTGCTCCCGGTAATAAGTTTGCTGATTTTTATGGAGGTGCAGTAGCATATGCCATCAGTGAAGAAAACTTCTTCAAGAAAGCGCTACCCAAAGTAAACTATCTGAAAATCAGAATGGCATATGGTCAAAATGGAAATCAGGGTATTGATCCCTACGAAACATTGGCCAATATTGCTTCCGGAACTACGGTATTCGGTAGCACAAGCAGTTTGTTTATCTACCAAAGTAGTCTTTCCAATAAAAGATTATCATGGGAGAAAACTACCACACTGAATGGCGGTTTGAATTTTGGATTCTTCGATAATAGGATCACAGGTGATCTGAATATTTACAAGAGTAAAACCACCGATCAGTTGTTGACACGATCACTGCCTTTCCTCACAGGTTTCAATTCTGTAAGAACGAATATAGGTCGCGTAGACAACAGGGGAGTGGAAGTTTCACTTACCGGTGTTATACTTGCCCCAACTTCTCCCAAGGGAGTACGTTGGGAAGCTACTGTCAATTATTGGATGAACAGGAATAAGATTGTTTCACTTACCGGTGTGGATGCCAATGGTGACGGCAAGGAAGATGATGATATCGGAAACAGATGGTTTATTGGTAAGCCCATAGCAGCTATTTATGATTATGTTGTGGATGGTATCGTTCAGGCTTCAGATATCGATTATATTGCAGCGTTCGGAGCCAAACCCGGAGATCTGAAGATCAGGGACATCAACGGAACAGTCAGGGACGATGCTAAACCTGATGGTAAAATCAATTCATTGGACAGAACAATTGTAGGTTATGTGCAGCCTCGCTTCAGCTGGAGCTTTGCCAACACGTTGACGTATAAGAATTTTCAACTCTACTTTAATTTCAATTCTGTAGTTGGTGGAGGCAGTGAAAATTATTACATGGCTCCTAACTCAACTTACAACCTCACCACTTTTGGTAACAATCAGCAGCAGAACTGGCTGAATCTTCAATACTGGACGCCCGAAACACCAAGCAATACTTTCACCAGGCCTAATTATTCAAATCCTTATGGGCACACCTATCCAAGGGAAAGAACATTTGTCAGGCTTCAGGATCTGAGTTTACAATATTCACTGAATAAGAAACAACTTGAGAAGCTGAAGATGAGTGGGCTGAGAATTTATGTATCTGCAAAGAATCCAATACTGTTCACCAACTGGTTGGGAATGGATCCTGAGAATGGCGGACAGCTTGGAAGAGCCAATCCTCTGTTCCGGACAATCAACTTTGGAACCAACCTTAATTTTTAATCGTATTTAAAAACGCTGTATATGATATTCCAATTCAAAAAAATAGCCGTTTTCATCATTGCGTTGATACTCCTGAACGGATGTAAGAAAGATGCAGAATTTCTTACTGAAGTGAGGAAAGACGGATTGACGGTTGACAATGCCCTCATCACAAAATCGCAGTTTGATCTTGCTTTGAACTCCTGTTATCGTCAATTGCAGTTTTTCTATAATTCAACTGACGGATGGACGGATTTTTGGCATCTCGGTGTGAATTTTGATGTTGCTGCCACTACTACCATTTATATTGCCGACCCCAATGCACCATGGGTAAATTATACAAAGATCAACTCACAGGATGCCCAATCAGCTAAATGGTGGAACTGGAATTATGCCATAGTCAAATATGCCAATACCGTTATAGCAGGAGTAGAAAATCCAGCTGCCAAAATTACTGCCGCAGAAAAGAATGTATTGCTTGCAGAGGGACAGTTCCTTCGGGCCTGGGCGTACAGAAACCTGACAATTGCTTTTGGTGGCGTTCCGATCATTGCGGCACCTGTTGCAGAACCAAAGGTTGATTTTACAAGGAACACACAAGCTGAGTGTTATGCCTTCATTAAAAAAGATCTGGAGTTCGCCAGGACAAACCTTCCCATCACCACAGCAACTCCGGGTAAAGTAGTACGTGCTGCCGCTGATCATTTGCTTGCAGAGATCAACCTCATACTGAAAGATTATGATGGAGCCATTGCTGCAGCTACCCGGGTTATTGATGGCACCGATGGATCATACTCCTTGATGAATACACGTTTTGGTGCAAGAAGAACTGAAACTATGACAACTAGAGGAACTCCTACAGATTATTACTGGGATCTTCATGAGATCAATAATACCGACTATCAGATGGGTAACAAAGAGGCGATCTGGGTTGCTCAGTTTGAGAGGAATGTTCCCGGTGGTGGTGTCGCCTTTCCAAATCTCGGCAACTGGATGGTTCAGGGTCGCGCATATTGGTGCCGGCATTGGCTATTTGCCAAAGCAGGTCTGACGGCTCTTGGTGCTTCTGACAGCGTGGGTAGGGGAGCATCTTTTATCCGCGGAACAAACTATTCCAACTGGGATATCTGGTCAAATGCTACTGGTGATATCAGAAACAATGAGACCAATATCCGCAGAAACTTTTATTTTGGAACCAATATAGCGGCAACTGCCACACAACCGGCTTATACCAAGGGTTCCTTGATACCCAAATCATTTTTAACAGCTTATGAGGATACTATGTGGTTCATCTATCCGAACTGGACAAAATTCGGGACAGATAAGCATGGCGAAGGTGGATTTATTTACGGTTATACAAAGGATCAATATGTCATGCGTTTGCCTGAAACCTATCTTCTTCGTGCGGAAGCTTATCTGGCTAAGGGTGATAAAGCAAGTGCAGCAGCAGATGTCAATGTGATCAGGACTCGTGCAAAAGCACCACTGGCTACCGCCAATGACATGACGCTGGATTATATCCTGGATGAAAGGGTCAGAGAGCTGTATGGAGAAGAATACAGAATGCTCACGTTGATGAGATTAGGTCTTGTATTCGACAGGGTAAAAAAGTATGGAGAGATCAATCAAAGAAACTCTGTTGCCGCCCATAATAACTTGTTGCCGATCCCTCAAGGGGAAATTGATAAGAATATCGGTGCCAAACTTACCCAGAATCCTGGGTATTGATCAATTAGTCGTTTTGGGAATAGCCAATCTTCATCTTTTCTAAGATCCAAAGATTGGCTATTTTGTTTTGTGTATTCACCTCAACCTTCATGCCATGAAAGCAAATAGTTCATTTATCATATTGGTCATATCCCTCTTGATGTTTCAAGTACGATCTTATGCTCAGCAAGATCGCTTTGCAAAAATAGGCGCACAGGAATACAGCACACAGAAAAATGGGCTTATTGAGCCGGGACCACCTGTTTTGCATGATCGCATTTTGCCCGGTGGCATCAATGACCAACAGAAATATTTCATCAAGAATCCTATCAATAGTAAGGATGAACTCTATAGGGAGCTGGATTCATTGAAAAAATATTATCTGCCCTATATGCAGCAATTATCGCGGCTTCCGGAAAAAACCCGAAACAGAATTTCTATTCCAGCCATGAATTGGAGGGAAGAAACAGAAGAAGATCAAAAAGACGCGCAGCATTATTTAACAGGGAAAGGAAAATGGAAAAAGGTCAATATCCCACACTATGGTCCTCCGCTGGGACACGCTGTAACCTATTACTCTAATTCCATCGAACTTGCCGATAGTATGTTCGAGAAAGAAAGAATTTTCTTTTGTTTCAAAGGAGTAGATTATAAGGCAGAGGTTTATTTCAATGGAAATTATTGTGGTTCTCACGAAGGGTTTTTCGCGCCCTTTGAATTTGATATCACAGCTTTTGCAAAGAAGGGAACGAATACCTACGTGATCAAAGTGATCAATGAACCTACCACCACGGGCTCGTCTGATGGTTCAGGGCATCATGTTGTGGGAGATAAAATTTATGCAGCTGGTGGTCCCGGCTATGATGAGCCTATGGAAGGATGGCACATTTGTCCCCCTGGCATGGGTATCTACCAAGACTGCTACATTGAAGCACGTAATGAGATCTTCATCAAGGATATTTTCGTTCGGCCACTTCCAAACAGTTCTTCTGCTGAAGTCTGGCTTGAATTGTTTCATGACGGAAAAGTACCCAGAAATATTTCTCTTGATCTATCTCTTTATGGTAAAAATTTTCCAATTACAGTTTTTGAAAAATTGCATATTGATCCTTCAACTACCATTGTTCCCGGTGTTGGTGATATGGTGAAACCTACCGACTGGAAGCAAAAGGGGTTAGTAATGGAATATGGGACCAATTATCTTAAGATTCCTGTTGATATGAAAGGATTCAGATGGTGGTCTCCTGATCAGCCTTGGTTGTATTCTATGATTGTGACGCTTCTGGACGAACAAAAGAAGACCATAGATGAAAAGTCAAAGCACTTCGGAATGCGCTCCTTCACAATGGATACGATCAATAAGCCCAAAGGCATGATGTACCTCAATGGAAATCCAATCCGGCTAAGGGGAGCCAATTCTATGGGGTTTGAGCAGAATGATGTAATGAGAAAAAACTTTGGACAGCTTATCGATGACATTCTGCTTGCCAGATTATGCAATATGAATTACTTCCGTTTTACTCAGCGACCAGTACAAGAAGAAGTTTACGACTATTGTGATATGCTGGGTATGCTCAATCAAACTGATCTCCCCTTCTTTGGTGCGATCAGGATCAGTCAATTTACCCAGGCAGTAAAGCAGGCCGAGGAAATGGAACGGCTGGTACGCAGCCATCCTTCTGCCATTATGGTCACCTATATCAATGAACGGTTCCCAAATGCAGAAGGAAGCCCACATCGTAGTTTTGGCAGCGCAACTGAAGTATACACTGTATTCAAGGCGTTGGATCAGGCTGTTCTGCTCTCCAATCCTGATCGTGTGATCAAAGCTGGAGATGGTGATTATGATCCGCCTTCACCCGGGCTGCCAGATAACCACTGTTATAACACATGGTATAATGGGCATGCCATGGATCTGGGTAAATTTCTGAAAGGGTATTGGCAATTGGTCAAGCCTGACTGGTACTATGGATGTGGCGAATTTGGTGCCGAGGGTTTGGATCTAATCAATGTGATGCAGAAGTACTATCCGAAAGACTGGTTACCCAAGGATCTTCAAGATTCATTGGTTTGGTCGCCCAAGCGAATATCCAAATCCCAGAGTGAAGTGATGCACCATATGTGGTACAAGACGCCAAAAGGTTTGGGAGAATGGGTCAATGAAAGTCAGAATTTTCAGGCATGGGCTGTGAGGCTTGTTACTGAATCTTTCAGGAGAGATATAAGAAATGTTTCTTGTGCAGTTCATCTTTTCATTGATGCCTGGCCGGCAGGATGGATGAAGGCGATCATGGATGTTGACCGTCAACCCAAGCCTGCATTCTTTGCTTATAGAAATGCGCTTGCACCACTCATGGCATCATTGAGAACCGACAGATTCTATTGGTATGCCGGCGAAAATGCGGAAGTGGATGTTTGGGTGGCTAACGATCTCAATTACATTCCAGCAAATCTGACTTTAGGATATGAAGTTAATATCGGTGGAAAATTAATTGTAAAGAATATGATGAAGGCTGATGTGCTGGCAAATGCTCCGGCCTATCAGGGCAGGATAAGATTTTTGATACCTGAATTGAAAAGAAGAAGCAAAGGATCAGTGAGGATTGGGTTGTTTAATGAAAAAGGCGAGTGTATTCATTCCAATGAACAGGAATTGGTTTTTTTCCCATCCGAAAGAAGTATTCAAGAAAAAGTATATATCGCCGGGTTAGCTCCTGGTGATAATGCCAACGAATTGATCACTTTTGGAATAACTCCGGTGACTGGACTAAAGGATGCAAAAGTCGCTGTTATACAAAACATCGATGAATACAAAAAGAACAGAAAAGAATTTGACGATTTTGTATTCAATGGAGGTCGTCTTCTTTTCAACGAAGTAGGTGAAGGCAAACATGATATTGGAAATACCGAAGTTCATATTCAGCATACCATCATGGGTGAATATTACTTTGCAGATGTTGTTGATGATGTCTTGAAAAAGACTGATCTTGATAACAAAGATATTTTCATGTGGTATGATAAAGAGAAAGGATATGTGCAGCCGCTGTTAGGTTCAGTATTCCGTGCCAATGGATGGAAGCCGTTGGTCGAAACCGGACTCTGTAATTTTGCCGGGGAGGATCCTTCAGGTTATTTGGCGGCTGCTCAATTGCCTTTCGGAAAGGGAAAGTTTATCATCAATCAGCTCAGACTCATGAAAAATGCTTCTGTAAATCCTCCAGCACATCATCTTTTCAAATACATGTTGAAAAACTAAATTCAGTATATGGAAATACAATATTATTGTCCGCTTTGGGGCAACAACCTTCCCTTTTCTGCATTTTGTAAAAAAGTGAAAAAGGCCGGCTATGATGGAGTTGAAATGCATTTGCCTCTGAAAAAAAGAGAACGAAAAGAAATCCAGGACATTTTGAATGATAACGGGTTGTTGCTCATCGGGCAGTACTGGCAATCACTCGAAACTGATTTCAGAACGAACAAGGAAAATTTTCAGCGACATCTTGAAAACCTGATTGAAGCAGAACCCGTGAAACTAAATTCTCAAACGGGAAAGGACTATTTTAGTTTTGAACAGAATATGCAATTGGTGAAATTGAGTAGCAAACTGTCCAAGCAGTCCGGACTGACCATCTGTCACGAAACACACAGGGGTAAATTTCTTTTTTCACTAGCAGTGATGGTGCAGGCCATCAAAGCTGATCCAGAGATCAGAATTACGCTTGATGCTTCTCACTGGTGTACAGTTCATGAGTCGCTTTTGGAAGATCAGGAGCCTGCCCTTAAAAAGGCCATTAAGGTTACCGACCATATTCATTCAAGGGTTGGTTTTCAAGAGGGACCGCAGGTTAATGATCCAAGGGCTCCAGAGTGGTCTGATACTGTTGCAAGATTTTTTAGCTGGTGGGATCAGATCGTTGCGCTTCACCAAAAAAATAAAACTCAGTTAACGGTTACTGCTGAGTTTGGTCCTCAGCCTTATATGCCTTTAAAGCCTTTCAGTCAATTACCTTTGTCTAAGCAATGGGATGTAAATGTATACATGACCAATTTGTTCAAACAACGTTACCAGCATATCTAAATGAATTATCATGATCAATAAATTACTGTTTTATTGTTCTCTTTTTCTTTTCGTCCAAAAAGCTTTCTCCCAAACCCCATCAATCATACCCTATCCGGATGATATCCAGGTGAGTGAGGGGTTTTTCAAATTTGATAGCCAGACTGTATGTTTTTTTGAGAATGGTTCAGCAAGTTGGAAGCAAGCCATATTACCGCTGCAAAAAAAACTGAAAATTGCTGCAGGATTGGATCTAAAAATTTCTCAACAATCTAGGCAGCAAAATATCATAAGAGTAATCAAATCCAACTCGTTTTCAGTTCCTGAAGGATACCGATTGTCTGTTTCTAAGAATACCATCATTGTTGAAGCCCATGATGAAGCTGGAGTATTTTATGCCGTGCAAACCATCTTGCAGATGTTACCTCCTGAAATAGAATCAGGTAAACTGGTTAGGGATAGGTCGTGGGAAGTGCCTTGTCTTGCGATTCAGGATAAACCAGCTTTCACTCATAGGGGCTTGATGCTTGATGTATCCCGGCATTATCTTCCTTTTGATTTTTTGAAAAAGATGGTGGATGCACTTGCCTATCAGAAAATGAATCGTTTGCATCTGCACCTCACGGATGATCAGGGATGGAGAATGGAGATCAAAAAATATCCCAAGCTAACTTCAGTAGGTTCTGTTCGAAGTGGAACATTGATAGGTCGTTATCCCGGAAAAGGTTATGATAACAAAGAACACAAAGGATTTTATACTCAGCAGGAGCTGCGTGACCTTGTGGCTTATGCAAATGATAGACACATTACCATCATTCCTGAAATTGAATTACCCGGTCATAGCAGTGCTGCCATCGCAGCCTATCCTGAGTTAAGCTGTTATCCTTCTGCAACCAAAATGGTTCAGCAGACCTGGGGAGTATTCAACGACGTATTTTGTCCCACTGACTATACATTCAATTTTATTCAGGACGTATTGGATGAAGTCATGAATGTATTTCCTTCACAATACATACATATTGGTGGTGATGAATGTCCCAAAGAAAGCTGGAAGCAGTCTGCCTTTTGTCAGGAATTGATCAAATCGAATGGCTTGAAAGATGAACATGGATTGCAGAGTTATTTCATCCAACGCGTTGAGAAATACATCAACAAGAAAGGTAGAAAGATCATCGGATGGGACGAAATACTGGAGGGGGGACTGGCACCCAATGCAACGGTCATGAGCTGGAGAGGCATCAGCGGAGGTATAGAAGCTGCGAAGCAATTACATGATGTGATCATGACTCCAGGAGATTATTGTTATCTCAATCTCTATCAATCGGAAGACCCGGCTGATTCCATTGCCTGGGGTGGTTTGGTTACCCTGAAAAAAGTATATGAATACAATCCCATACCGGATGAATTGAAACCCGAGGAAAGGAAGTTCATCAAAGGGGTTCAGGCCAATTTATGGACGGAATACATCAAGTCACCTGCATTGGCTGAATTCATGCTTTTTCCTCGTTTGCTGGCTATTGCCGAATCTGGATGGACAATCAAGAAGCCTGGTTTCGAGAATTTTTCACAAAGGGTCGCTGATCAATTTGTTCGGTTGAAACAAATGGGTATCAATCATTCCAACCATTTGTATGAGCTTTCTCTGAAACAGGAATTCATTTCAGATCAGAAAAAATTGCGATTTGAACTTAAGGGAACGCCAAATGGTAAAAACATTTTTTATCAGTTGAATGACCAATCGGTGAAAGAGTATAAGGAACCATTTATGGTGGATGGTGCAGGTACAATCAAGGTGATGTCCAAGCTGAATGATCTCCAAACCGATGCAATCTATTATCATTATAATATCAGTCTCGCTTCAGGCAAGGGAGTTTTGTTGAAAACGAAAGCTGATCCTCCATACCACAGGGCGGGAAGTCTGGCATGGGCCAATGGTGTGCTTGGAAGCGAAACCAGATACACCGATGATGAATGGTTGGGTTGGAATGGAAAGGATTTTGAAGGTGTACTGAAGCTGGATGGTGAAGTAAGTTTCTCTTCTTTTGCAGTAAGATTCTTTAATGCTCCCGGTAGTTGGGTTCATCTTCCTGCAGCGGTGGAAGTGTATGCATCTGATGATGGCGTCGAGTACAAATTAGTCAATAGTACGAAAGTGCAAGGTTCTGCAGAATCAGGTGTAAAAACCATTTCAATGAGTTTTCCTAAGATGAAAACCAATTTCCTGAAAGTGGTTGCTCAAAACCATGGCATCATTGCAAAAGGATTACCCGGTGAAGGCAACCCTGCTTGGTTATTTGTGGATGAGGTGGTAGTGAAATAAATCACTCATCATTATCTTTCAAATCGTATGGGTAGGGGAGGACCTTCACCATCTTTTCCATTGTCCAATGGATCTGTAAGTGGTATACCTGTCAGTTTGTTTCGCCATACTTTCAAGCCATATATGGGTCCATGCCACAGGTTGATCAACGTCCCTTCACAACCCCTGTCGGGCATATACTGCGTATGTGTTTCCATATACCGAACATAAGCTGAATATGCTGTTCTGAATATTTGCAATGCCTTTTCTTTTATTTCAGGTTTTGATGTGTCTGCCTTTGAAGTTATCAGTTCCTGTATTTCGCATCCGGCATGAAAGGCATTGATATAGTGAATGCTGGCGAGAACCCTATTGTTCAAAAAATCAATTTCGGCTTTGGAGTAGGTATTTTTTACTGTTTGAGCAATCTTGCTGAATGAGGTTTGAACGGTGTCATATTTTGATCTTACTTTTTCCAGTATTTTTCTATCAATCCATGAATACGGCCCACCATTCATCCAGGCGCCCAGCCAGCAAAATCCATAGTTTGGAAGCTGATCAGTTGAGATTTTGTCAATCTCTTCAAGTAAAATCATTGCTGAAGTGTAGTTTTCCGGATCGGTTATATTTTTTCTACGGGCATATTGCAGATAATATTCTTTTCTTGGAAGCGGACCATAGATAGAGACATTAGCGGCATATTTGGCTGCAATTTTATTTTCTGCGGTTCTCCAGTGATTGAATAAAACTGCATTCAGCTGTTTTCCTTTTCTAATAGAGTCCAGTTGATGAAAAAGATTGTCTATTCCTTCAACCGGATTTTGTTGTGTGAACATGAGTCCGTCAAATTCGATCCAGGAAAAAATCGTTGTCTTGGAAAGATCTTCTTCATTCTTATTGATACGGGAAAAGTGATTGGATGTTCTGACGCTACCATGGCCGGGCATGATAGTGAGTTCTGTATCTGGAAGATATTTTCTAACCAGATTGTAGGCAACATCTGCATGAGATACAATTGTACAATAAATTCCCAGTTTGAGTTTGATGTTTTTTTCGCGGAACCAATTCATTTGTTGCAATCGGCGAGATGCTTCCATATTTCTGCCGATCTGATTGAGTAGATTATCGAGGTCTGTCTGATTTTTTTGAATTCTGTTCATGACGAATTCATCTTTCAGTACATTGCTTCCAAACCGCTTGACAAGAATATTTTTCACTTCCTCATCTGTACAGGCTGATCCCCAGCCTCCCAGCTCTTCTGTATTGATCTCCAGTTCATCGATCATGGGATAATTTTCTATGGCAGAGCGACAATTATCGATGATATACTCAATATCGCCTTTTGCTCTAGGTTCTATTGAAAAGTGAATGTTGAACCCTATCTTTTTTGCATGCTCCAGTAATGCACTCATCCATTCCACACTCATTTTGCTTCTTGTTTCTTTATTATCGTAGAAAGGTTCAATATTGGGTATGGAAAAGTTAGTGGTATTAAACCGTATGTTGTTTTTTATAACTGCAAGATTTGGTATCGGGTGGGGTCTATTGTAAAAGAAATTTCCTGCCAGTTCAGTGCTGTCGCCCGTTTTCACTTCATGCCATAAGTTTGGATAGCTGTGGATCGCAATTTGATTAAACCGCATTCTCATCAATCGGTTGAGGTATTCCTTTGCCTCATCCAGTGGATAGGCTGATATATCCATCGGAAAATTTACATGTTGCCTTATGCCTCTCCATCTTGTATATGGAGTAATGATGTATTTCCCGTTTTTTAACGTGTCTGTTCTTATTTTTTCCGGTATTTCCGTACCAGTAATCTCAAACTGAAATCCCAGGTGTTCCAGAAAGCTATGTCCCGCATGATTGATTTCTGCCTCACCTGCACCTGAGAGAATAATTTCTGTAATATTTCTTTGCTTGCGGATCTCGTATGCAAAGGATCCGTTGAGTAAATTTTTATCAATGTTGTATTGGAAAATCAGGTTGTTTTGGCCCTGCTTTTTTGTGTAAGTTGATAGCAAATTATTCAGATCATTCTCGATGAATTGAAAATAAGGATTCGTTGATGCTATCAATGACTCGCTTAACAAGAGAATAATGATGGCAGAGAGGATGATTTTTACCATTTTAGTTCAAATTCTTGGATCAATTTACTTCTTTGATGGAGAAGATAATGTTAGAGTTTGGCATTCTTTTATAACCGTTTATCTCATTTGCAATATTTACAATAAAAAAAGGGCCCCAACGGGGCCCATATGCAAAAGAATGAATGCAAGGATTATGCACCTACTGATTTCACAGTCTTGATGATTCTGGCTGCAACTTTGTAAGGATCGGCAGCAGAATTGGGACGACGGTCTTCCAGGTATCCTTTCCATCCGCGTTGAACGGTTGCGATGGGAATACGAATGGAAGCACCTCTGTCGGATACACCATAGGAGAAATCATGGATTGATGCTGTTTCATGCTTGCCGGTAAGGCGCATGTGGTTATCAGCTCCATAAACACCAATGTGTTCTTTGACTACCGGACGAAAAGCTTCGCAGATCTTTTCATATACTTCCTTACTGCCACAGGTTCTCAATGTTGAGTTGGAGAAGTTGGCATGCATACCGCTACCATTCCAATCGAGTGTACCCAGTGGCTTACAATGCCAGTTAACCGATACTCCATATTTTTCGCTAATTCTTTCCAGTAAATAACGCGCAATCCAGATCTGATCACCTGCTTCTTTCGCTCCTTTGGCAAATACTTGAAACTCCCACTGTCCGGCAGCAACTTCCGCATTGATGCCTTCTACGTTGATGCCTGCCTCAATGATCACATCAAGATGTTCTTCAACAATCTCGCGGCCGTAAGCATTTTTGGCGCCTACCGAGCAGTAATAGGGTCCTTGTGGACCGGGGTAGCCACCATCAGGGAAGCCCAGTGGTTTATTGGTTCTTGGATCCCATAAAAAATATTCCTGCTCAAAACCGAACCAGAAATCATTGTCATCATCTTCAATGGTAGCTCTGCCATTGGATTCATGGGGAGTGCCATCGGCATTCAAAACTTCGCACATGACCAGATAGCCATTCTTACGCTGAGGATCCTTTACCACGTATACAGGTTTCAGCAAACAATCAGAGGAGCCACCAGGGGCTTGTTCAGTAGAGGAGCCATCAAAAGACCACATTTCGAGCGAGGCCAAGGTTCCATCAAAATCTTCAGATTTAACAACTTTTGTTTTGCTCCTAAGGCTTTGGGTGGGCTTGTAGCCGTCTAGCCAGATGTACTCCAACTTGGTCAGTGACATGTTAAATATTTTTACCGTTAGTAATGAAAGTGATAAAACATATAAAAATTAAATATATGATTTATTTACTCGGCAAAAATATGATAAAAAGCATAAATTGGCACAAATAAATACATATAAAATATTTATATGTATTAGTTTTGGTTCAATTTCTAGTTTTTCATGGCGAATTCATCCATTAGGATATAGCGTTCAGGATGTTTCTCGGTTGATTGTTTGCTTTCAACATTGATGAACATGACCGGTGAGGGGCCTTGTTTTCCAACCGCATTCCATTTGGGTAGTCCCTTTCCATTGGGGTCTCCTTTTTTGATAAAGTTGGCAAAATAAGCCTGCATGGTTTTTGATACGGTAAAATCATCATCCGTCCATTTGAAAACCTTGTTGGTCGATAAGTTTCCCATCGCATATTCAATTTCTGCAGAATGCACAGCTCCTTTGTTTCCAGGTCTGGGTTTCTCATATAAATAGCGGTAAACTGGCTTTCCTGTTTTTCGCTGCATATCTATCCATTTCCAGGTACTGTAGGAAATGAATCGATCACCGGCAAGATCACGGGACACCTCTTCCACTTCAGCATCTGTTGCCGGAGCATATGCCTTCAATACTTTCTCTGCATCTTTTCCATAAAGCTTCTCGATTGCCTTTCGATAATTCTCCAATGTTGGTTTTGCATTTCCCATGATGGACTTGTATCCCGACTCTTCAGAATTCCATCCTGCAAGCAATGGAACATTTGACTGTTCACCTGCAGCATAAATTTCCTTTGGATCCTTTGGAAAGAAACATCCATCGATGGTCCGATTGAATCGGAAGGGACCATATTTCAATGCCTTTTGTAAAAGGCTGTCTGCACTCATCTTCCGAAGATCAGCCAGTGAACTGGTTCCCATAAAAGATGCAAATTCAATGCCATTCTTTTCACCGGCTGCAAGTGGCAAGGCAGGAAGGGCACCCATGATGGATCCGCTTTCACCTATCGCGCCTGCGATATAATTTTTGGAAAGGGGAGAGGCCATCAGCGCACTAACAGAAACTGAGCCGGCAGATTCACCGGCAATGGTAATTCTTTCGGGATCACCACCAAATGCAGCAATGTTTTCATAAACCCATTTCAGGGCAAGGGCCTGATCCATCAAGCCATAATTGCCGCTAGAGCCATGTGGAGATTCCTTGGTAAGTTCCGGATGTGATAAAAATCCAAATACGCCCAATCGGTAATTGACCGTCACAGCTACAATACCCAATGCTGCCATCGATGCCCCGTCGTACCGGGGTTCTGATCCATCGCCGGCTACAAATCCTCCACCATAATAATAAACAAGTACAGGCAGCAATTTTTTGGATTTTTTGGATGGCTTCCAAATATTGAGGTAGAGACAATCTTCACTTGTGCCTTTGGATCGATAAACCATATCCCCAAATATGTTCGTTTGCATAGCACTCGGACCAAAATGATCTGCTTTGAGAACACCATCCCAGTTCTTTATAGGAACTGGCGCCTTCCATCTGAGTTTACCAATCGGTGGTTGTCCGTATGGTATTCCCTTGAAGGCAATAACAGCATTATTCTCTGTAAGACCCTGCAGCTGTCCGTTGACAGTATTGACAATTGTATTGTTCATGGTTTGAGCATGAGAGTTGAAGTGGGTAAAAAGAAAAATCGCCATAAGAAATGGTAATCCCTGTTTCATTTCTATTTTTTTTAATGTTCGATTGAAGCTATCATTGTGCTGATAAATCTAATCAATCATCATGAACTTCAGCACGATCCTCTTTGTTTTTATACTCTTCCTCCAACAGCTTTCTGCACAGGAGATTAAAATCTTGCATCAATCAGGAAATGCTTCTATCCGTGGACTGTCTGTCGTGAGCAATAAAGTGGTTTGGGCCAGCGGAAGCAATGGTACTATCTTCCGTACCACCAATGGAGGACTGAGCTTTCAGGTAATAAGACCAAATGGGTATGAGAAACGTGACTTCAGGGATGTGGAAGCATTTGATAGTCTCACTGCGATTGTCATGGCGATCGATACCCCTGCTGTAATACTAAAAACAATGGATGGCGGACAAAGCTGGAAAAAAGTTTTTGAAGACAATCGGCCCGGCATGTTCCTGGATGCGATGGATTTTAATGGTTCATCGGGAGTAGTGGTGGGAGATCCAATTGACGGTAAAATGTTCCGGGCCTATACATTTGATCAGGGGGAGTCATGGACTATCGATGAAGACGCTCCTCAGCTGAATGCTGGCGAAGCATTCTTTGCTTCCAGCGGGTCCAATGTGAAATTGATGTCGTCAAGTGCCAGAACCTATAAAAAAATGAAGGCAGGCGATAAAGGTTTTTTTGTTTCCGGAGGGATGAGATCCCGTGTGTTCCTGGGTAATCAATCGTATAATATTCCATTGCAACAAGGAAAGAATTCTACAGGGGCCAATGGGTTTGCAATTGAGCCAAAATCAAAGTACGGGTTTATTTGTGGCGGTGATTTTACGGATCCAAAGCGATCCGACAGTACCATGGTGTTGTTTCAGATCAAAAAGAAAAAAGTTGATTTTAGTTTTCCGGCAACAATGCCCTCTGGATATAAGAGTGCTGTTGCTTTTGTAAACGATTATGTATGGCTATCCTGTGGTACTTCCGGGGTAGATATTTCAACTGACAACGGAAAGAATTGGAAAAAGATCAGTGATACCCCTTTTCATGTTTGCAATGCCATTTATGAATCCGGTAAAGTATGGTTAGCAGGACCCAAAGGCGGTATTGCAACAGTAATAATCAATAGATAGAGATCGCCTATTTATCACAATCGGAAAAAGATTCCCCTTTTGTACAGGAACTCGCAAAGCTTCCACTCCAGAATGAATATCGTGATGCTCCCTATCACGGATACAACCAGCTCTGGCAACAAGGATGATAACAATCCCGATGTGATTGCCTCAATGTAACCATTGAACCATCTGCCTCCGGGGATCTCGAAGAAGAGGTAGATGAAGATTGAATTCATACCTATTACTTTGAAAAAGTATAATCCTTTGTTTCGATGCATAACATCGATCCAGTAATAACAGGCAGCCATACAAAGCAAACACCATCCCAGCGAAGCAAGTACAAATGAACTTGTGGATATTCTTTTGATGATGGGCGTTATTCCCGCAATATCCAGTCCGTATCCGATGACCAGACATACTCCTGTTGCGATGAGCATCCATTTCAGTATATCCTTCTTTCCATCAATCAATATTTTTCCAACAACTGCTCCGGCAATTGTATGCACTGCAGTTGGAATGCAATTGATGGCTACCCATCCTCCTTTGTTGATTTTGTTCATCAGCAAAAGATCAACATAATTGCCAAAATTATGCTGATCCGTAAAAGGTTGGTCAAAACCGGGGACAGCAGTGAATCGGTACAATATTTCCGTCAAGAGCAATAAGCCCAGACTGATCCCGATCTGCACTTTGATATACAGTTCAAAAATCAGGTACGCAACCAGTAAGGTGAACGAAAGCTGTGTGAGTACGTTCCACAATTCAAAGGAGAGTCCGCTTTTCCGAACCGCATAGATCAATACGCCCCAGAAGAAGAGCCAGCCACTGCGTTTGAGCATCCTGATATTTTTTTGTCCTGCAGAAAAACCCCTGCTTTTCATTCCTGTTACAGAATAAGCCATGGCAATGCCGGCCATGAACATGAAGCCTGGTTGTATAAGATCCCAGAGCCTCAATCCATTCCAGGGGTGGTGATGAAACTGCTGTACAACAACATGTATCCATTGTCCTTCTGAGGCATCATACAATACATCGTATAAGCCAGCTGCTTCAAGTGCCAGCAGGAACATGATCATGCCTCGCATGAAATCAAGGGAAAGCAATCGGTTGGTTGTGTTGAGGTTGGTTTGCATGTTTTGGGATTTTATTTCGACCATTTGTTTTCGAGCATCTTGATAAAGTATCCCCCCACTACACTTCTGGCCTGAAATCCTACCTGCTTGCCATTGGTGGTTTCATGCCAATCACTTAGCGGAACTCGGGTTGGGGTTTCTGTCATGAATTTGTGCACGGGTAGCATAAGCTTTTGGAACTGATCGTCATTATCGGCCAAGGTAGCTGTCCACAGTATCCAATCACTCTTGGTATAGGTTCTTCTGCTGTCAAGCGGCAAACCAAAAGCATTTTGTTTACTGGTATAATAGTTTACTTCTTTGTTGTAAACTTCACGGGGAAATAGATCCAGCCTCAGCAATTTGTCCCATACGAGATTATATTTCTGACTCCAGGTATTGTTTTTATCAAACGTCAGTGCATAATGATCGCCTTCATCCGCCATTTTCATCCATTCTGTGGCATATCGCTTTGCAATGCCATTGTATTTCTCAGCAACATCATTTTGTCCAAGTGATCTAGCCATTTGTGCATAGGCGCCGATTCCGGTAATGGCCTTCATGGATAGATTCACGTTTCTGGCAAGGTGTCCGGCAAAATCATCCGTGCACAACTGATTGGCTGGATCAAATCCATCTTTCACCAAAAACTCTACCCACTGAGTTAGTGTACCCCAGTGTTTTCGTGCAAACATTGCATCGTTCTCTGCCTTACAGATGGCAGCCGTCAGCAGGATCATATTACCAGCTTCCTCAACGGGCATATCTTCGGGATAGGTTTGTCCGTTCGCAAGGGGATAAGTTCCCAGGTCATGTGCAGGAAAGGGTTTCGTCCATTTTCCCGACTCGCTGTATTGCATCAGGGGTTCCACCATCCCTTTGAGCAGGGCAGGATTATAAATAAGTGTCAACGGAGCCGAAGGATAGGTCACATCAACTGTCCATATCGACCCATTGCTGAAGTTCTCTTTCTGCGGGAAAAGGATCTCATTGTTTTCGCCCCTCACAAGTTTGTGCGCTGCGAGCGATTGCCGATAAGCAGCGATGCAGAGTTCTGCATAAGCTGATCCGCCTGCCTTCACCGCATCAGCATAGAGTTGTACGTCAAAGGTTCTGCATTTCTCCAGAATATTTTTTCGTTCGGATGCAGCCCTGATCAACAGGTTTTCCATGTTGCCATGAATTTTCCTCCACCACCCTTCCAGATCCTTATTAAAATATTGAATGGACCTGATGTCATCATATGCTATCATCAGCTGTTCTTCGCTTGGAGCAGAAGACACAGTCAGCTTGAACGTTGCAGTCATCTGATCCGTGTTGTTTTTCAATTGAATTTTTTGCTTGTCGCCTGCCAGGTAAACATATCCCCAGTCTATCCTTACATCATCTCCCTTCCTTCCCAGTATTTTTTGATCTTTTACGCCGGCTTTGATGAATCCGAGGTCGCCGGTCAATCCAGATGAAAAAGTAACTTCCTGACTCCTGCTATGCTGGGCAGTTTGTTTGGAAACGCTGAATTGAACATTCGTCGGATGGGCTTTGCCATCAAGACTTTTGGTTCGAAAGTTTACATAAGACAAAGGTCTTGACAACAGATCAAGATCAGTGGCCAACAGCGGAGAAACAAATTCAAGTTGAAGTTCAACGGGGCCACATGCAAAAGTGTATTGCGTTGCTGTAGCGGTAACATTGACAGATTGCTGTATGGCATTGACGATGCCAGCTGGTATGCTTTGTTTGCCCAGTCCTGCATCCAGCCAGGCATTTCCGCGAGGATTGATACAATGCATCGCCAGCATATTTTTTCCTTTGCGGATGGCTTTCCTTGCTGCCTCATTGAGTTTGTATTCTTTGATCGTTCCCACATAACAATTCTCGCAAGAATATGCCGGAACCCCGTTAATAAAGACTTCCACATCATCGTCGTGTCTGAGTTGCAGCACCAGGCGTTCGATCTCCGTATCGTTCAATTCAAAACTTCTTCTTACCCAGATGCTCTTGCTGTTCCAGGGCGTAGCAAAATCATTTGCCCAACCCTTGCCGAAGGGCATCTTGCCTTTGTTCCATTTTGAGTCGTCGAACGCAGGCATCATCCATTCCTTGCCGGGATCATTTTCTGTAAATGAACAGACTACAGGTTGCCCTTCACCAACAGGAACAATGGATGCTGTCGGCATCTGCAGCTCTCCCAAAAATTTATAGGTCTGTCCATCAACCTGTATCAACCCCACCAATCCATTATCGGCACCTGTCCAGTGTCGCGTGGTTCCGGCATTTACTTCATCATGGAATGACCATATGCTGAAATAAGGGTCATGAGTAATGAGTGGATAGGCAGGCATTTTTTTTACCTGAGAAAAACATACGGTGGAACATAGCATTGTTATCGTCAGCAATCGATTTTTTTTCATGTGGGGCAATTTCTTCCATAAAAGGTAATACATCATCCTGAATTTCCCATGGATGCCGTATTTTCATCTACATCATGAGCATGAAAACTTTGATTTGTAATCTACCCGGTAATTTCGAGTACATCAACAGACCCTTTCCGCAGATAACGGAAGGATATTCCATAGTAAAAATCACCAGGGTAGGTATCTGTGGAACAGATCTGCATGCGTATGAAGGAACGCAGCCTTTTTTCACTTATCCCAGAATCCTGGGACATGAGCTGGCGGCTGAATATGAGGAGGGAAATGCACCCGGTTTTGATGTGGGAGACAAAGTTACCATCATACCCTACATTCATTGCGGATCCTGCATTGCATGTTTGCAGGGCAAGACAAACTGTTGCTCTAGCTTAAAAGTTTTGGGGGTACATGTGGATGGAGGTATGTCTGAATATTTTTTGGTTCCGGATGAGCTGTTGCTGAAGGGAAATGGTCTTGGTTCGGACGCATTGGCATTGGTAGAGCCCCTTTGTATAGGATATCATGCAGTCAAGCGATCTGGAATCAGAAGAGGTCAAACTGCATTGGTGATCGGCGCAGGTCCTATCGGATTTGGGCTGATGATGTTTCTTAGGGCCCGAGGAGTAAGGGTGATTGCCATGGATGTTAACAATGTTCGTTTGCAGTTTTGCCAATTGCACTTGCAGTTGGAAGATCTGGTCAATGCAGCAGATGAAAATCATTTTGAAAAAATCCGTGATATTACATCAGGACAAATGCCATCAGTGGTATTTGATGCTACCGGTAACGGCAATGCCATCAGTAACGCGTTCAAATATATGTCGCATGCCGGGACCTATGTATTGGTAGGATTACAGATGGGTGAGATACATTTCTCACATCCTGAATTCCATAAGCGTGAAGGAACATTGATGAGCAGTCGCAATGCCACCCGCAAAGATTTTGAAGAAGTGATGCAAATGATAAGAGATCGATCCATCAACCCACTTGTCATGATCACCAATAGAATGAATTTTGAAGAATTGGGGGATCGGTTTTCATCATTGATGGATCCTGCGCAGAAAGTGGTTAAAGCAATGGTTTCAATATAAAAATCTAATAATGTTACCTTTGCAGGGTGACATACATCAAACTGGTTCTGGTGGCCATCATGTGGGGTGGCACTTTCATCGCTACCAAAATGGCTTCTGAGGTTTTCGGTTCATTTACTGGAGCATCTTTTCGTTATCTGTTTGCACTTGTTTTTATGATCCCGATGATGTTGTGGAAAGACCCACGCGCTTTCAGGATTTCCGGAAAGCAGTTCAAACAATTGTTGATACTGGGGGCTTCAGGCATCTTTGCTTATAGTTTTTTCTTTTTCAATGGACTTCGATTGGTAGAAGCCAGTCATGGTGCCCTCATTGTTGCACTCAATCCAGTGATTGTGTTGATCATGACAGCAGTGATGGGGAAGGAAAAGATCAGCGGATTGAAAGTGATCGGCATCATTGCCTCTCTTGCCGGAACTTCCATAGTGATTGCCAGGGGTAATTATGCAGATCTTTTTTCTATGTTCAGCTGGGGCGATGCTTTTATGCTGGGTTGTCCCATTTCCTGGGCCTTTTATACCTATTTCGCAAAAGATGCACTCGCGGAAAGCACTCCACTACAGGCCTCTACATGGGCCATCATGCTGGGGTTATTGCTGATACTTTTCTTTGTTCCATTCGAAACTTTTCCAACAACCGTAAAGCCAGATGTCTGGCTTGCGCTTTTCTATCTTGGTTTCTGCGGCTCTGTGCTGGGATTTGTTTGGTACTACGAGGGTATAAAAAACATCGGTCCTCTGAAAACATCTGCTTTCAATAACCTGATCCCCATCTTTGCCATGATTCTTTCAGTGGTGTTGCTGGGAGAAACGATCCATGCCTACATGATCTATGGCTCTGCTCTTGTGATCGGGGGTGTCTATCTGATCAATCGGATTTAATTGGTTTTTCCGGGATAGATTTTCAACGCTTCTTCCAAACAATTCATGGCAGCATTGATATCGTCATTGTTGATCACATAGGCCAGTCGTACTTCATTCTTGCCCAATCCTGCTGATTCATAGAACCCACTGGCCGGCGCCAACATAACAGTTTGCCCATTGTGTGAAAATGATTCCAGGAGCCACTGACAAAAACGGTCTCCGTCATCAATGGGTAATCTCGCGATCACATAAAAAGCGCCACCAGGGATGGGACAAAATACACCGGGTATTTGGTTGAGGCGGCTGACGATCAGATCTCTTCTGGAACGATACGCAGCTTTGGGTGCATTGAAATAATCATCCGGTAGATCCACTGCTGCTTCACCCAGGATCTGTGCAAGTCCTGGCGGACTCAATCTTGCCTGCGCCAGTTTCAGTGCAGCGGCATATACATCCTTGTTGTGGGTAATGAAGGCACCAATCCTCGCACCGCAAGCTGAATAGCGTTTGGAAATGGTATCCATCAGTATTACCTGATCAGCGATTTTGCTGAGTTGCATGGCACTGGTGAATTCGCCGTCATAGCAGAATTCACGATAAGCCTCATCTGAAAATAAAAATAGCTGATGCCTGAAACAGATATCTTCCAGTGCTTCCAGTTCTGTTTTGCTGTATAGATATCCTGTTGGATTGTTGGGATTACAGATCAGGATGGCCCTTGTCTTATCGGTTATCAACTTTTCAAATGTTTCTATGGCAGGAAGTGCAAATCCACTTTCTATGTGCGATGTGATGGGGATGATCTTCACACCAGCCATCATGGCAAAACTTTTGTAGTTCGCATAGTAGGGTTCGGGTACAATGATCTCATCTCCGGGATCCAGGCATGCCATCATTCCAAATACAATCGCTTCACTTCCTCCCGATGTAATAATGATCTCCTCATGGGAAATTTCAATTCCTGCTTTTTGATAATATTTGACGAGTTTTTTTCGGTAAGATTCATTGCCGGCACTATGGCTGTAGGCAAGGACCTTGATATCTGTATTTTTTACAGCCTCAAGGATGGACGGGGGTGTTTCAATATCTGGCTGACCAATATTCAGATGGTGCACTTTGATGCCTTTCTTTTTGGCTGCTTCTGCAAAGGGAACCAGTTTCCTGATGGGTGAAGGGGGCATCAATTCCCCTCTTTTGGAAGATTTTAACATAGGGCAAAATTAGTCAAATTGGTTTCATGGGAAACAATATCTAATTTTGAATAACGTTAATATAAGACATGAGATCATTCATTTTAACACTCTTTGGTTTGATGCTGGTATTGGGCAGCTCAAGCCTGTTCGCACAAACAGCCGGGAATGAGGTTTCCGGGGCAAAGCTCACCATCAATGAGATGGTCCATAATTTTGGAAAGATTCCCCAGGGGAAGCCAGTCTATTATAATTTCCAGGCTAAAAATATTTCCACCGCACCTGTCATCATTGAAACAGTACAGGCATCCTGTGGCTGCACAACACCGGAGTGGAGCACTGAGCCAATTGCGGCGGGTGGTAGTTCGGTGATCAAGGTTGGATACAATGCGGCTGCCCCCGGATATTTTGAGAAAACGATCACAGTTGCCTATGCCGGCGGCAACAATATCCTCCTCACCATCAAAGGGGAGGTTTGGAAGACTCCTGATCAGCCGGCTCCGCTGAACCGATCAATGTCTTTTATGAAATCGGTCAGAACATCAGATACCAAAAAACCCTAACTTTAAAAAATAAAATAAGATCACATGAAAAAGTTGATGTTAACATTGCTGGTGGCTGGATTCAGCTTTGCCGGCTTCGCACAGAATGCTGTAAAGAAGGCTGAAGATGTAGTGAAATTCAAAGAAGTAAGGTATAACTTCGGTAAGATCAAGCAGGGTGTTCCTGTAACCCATGATTTCGAGTTCACCAATATCGGTGGAGAGCCTGTGGTTATTGAAACCGCCAGTGCTTCATGTGGATGCACCACACCAACATGGCCACAACAGCCGGTCATGAAGGCCAAAGCCGACAAGATCAAAGCAGGATTCAATGCTGCTGCTCCCGGCCCCTTTGAAAAGACTGTTTTTGTAAAGATCAAAGGCGTTGATGTTCCATTTGAACTGAAGATTGCCGGAGAGGTTCTTTCTGCAGCAGATTTCGACAAGCAAGCAAAGAAATAATTCGCTCCTGAATACAGGGGAGAAATACCTTTTGGCCTGAAGTTTTTAACACTTTGTCCCAACAGGTTTTTCTCCCCTTTTTTTATTTAAAAATGGGGTAGTTTTGTCGCATGGACCCCATCCAGCTCAGTGAACAGGAACGTGCGGAAGCCCTTTCTTATGAGGCATTCCGGGAGGCTGTCATTAACGATTATACATTAGCACACCAAAGTCGTCAGGCCAGTCTTCTCGGCAGAAAAGAGGTGCTTACAGGGAAAGCCAAATTTGGCATTTTCGGTGATGGGAAAGAGGTGCCGCAAGTGGCTATGGCCAAGTTCTTCAGACCAGGCGACTTTTACGCGGGATACTACCGTGACCAGACTTTTGCTTTTGCAACGGGAGCGGCCAATATTCAGCAGTTTTTTTCTCAATTGTATGCCGACCCTGATCCTGCGAATGATCCACACAGCGCCGGCAGGAATATGAACAATCATTTTGGTTCTCCTTTTTTGAATGAAGAAGGTGAATTTGTAGAACTATCGCAGCGCAAGAATCTTGCCAACGGAATGGCCCCAACGGCAGGACACATGCCCAAGGCTTTGGGTCTTGCCTATGCTTCCAAATTGTTTCGCAATGTTGATGTACTGAAAGATCTGCATGCATTTTCCAATCAGGGTGATGAAGTTTGTTTCTGCACCATTGGTGATGCATCTACGAGTGAAGGCCATTTTTGGGAAACCATGAATGCTGCGGCTGTGTCTCAGGTGCCATTGGCGGTATTTGTCTGGGATGATGGATATGGAATATCTGTTCCAAAGGAATTCCAGACAGTTAAAGCTTCCATATCTGATGCTTTATCCGGTTTCGAAAAAGAAAGGGGAACCAATGGGATGCTCATCTATAAGGTCAAGGGCTGGGATTATGCCCAGATGTGTGAAGTATTTGAAGAGGGTATTTCCATTGCACGCAAGGAACATATTCCCGTTTTATTTCATGTGGAGGAACTTACCCAGCCGCAGGGACATTCCACATCCGGTAGCCATGAGCGATATAAATCACCGGAAAGGCTTCAATGGGAAAGAGAATGGGATTGCCTTGTGAAAATGCGCAACTGGATCATCGATAACGGATTGCTCGGGGAAGAGGAAATGGAGGATCTGGAAGAGAGATCCAGGAAATATGTGAGTGAATGTAAAATGCAAACGTGGAGGATGTACGAGGATCCTATCCTTGAACAAAAAAAACATGTACTTGAACTCATCAGGGATCTTGTTGAAAAAGTTGAATCATCCAAGCTGAATGCAGTTTTTCAGGAATTGTCGGACAACCCCGTACCATTCCGGAGAGATATCATGAGTGCTGTTTTCAGGGCCATTCAGTATGCAGGCAATACTCCTCATACGATTGTGCTGAAAGATTATTATCGTGAGTTGAAAGAAATCAACAAAAAGCTTTTCAATTCACATCTTCATTTGAATGACGACCTGGCACTGCATGCTACGCTTCCCGAGCTTCATTATGATGAGGAAGCCCCCAGCCTCAACGGATATGAGATCCTGAACCGTTATTTTGATGCACTGTTTTCTGCAGATCCGAGGGTAGTAGCTTTTGGTGAGGATGTTGGGAAAATCGGCGATGTTAATCAGGGATTTGCCGGCTTGCAGGTGAAATATGGCAAGAATAGAATTTTCGATACAGGGATTCGTGAACTCACGATCATCGGCCAGGGTGTTGGTATGGCCATGAGAGGGCTGAGACCGATAGCTGAAATACAATATCTGGATTATTTACTTTACGGCTTGACAGTACTGAGCGACGATGCAGCCAGCCTACATTATCGTTCAGCCGGCACGCAGATTGCCCCCATTATCGTAAGAACAAGAGGACACAGACTGGAGGGTATATGGCATAGCGGATCTCCCATGGGATTGCTCATCAACGCACTCAAAGGGTTTAGATTATGTGTTCCCCGAAACATGGTGCAGGCAGTAGGTTTCTACAATGCCCTGCTGGCCGAAAAGGAGCCGGGTGTTGTTATTGAAAGTCTCAACGGATATCGTTTGAAGGAAAAACTCCCTGCTTCACTGTTGCATTATGTATTGCCTTTTGGTGTTCCTGAAATCATGAGGGAAGGAACAGACCTTACAATTGTTTCTTATGGTTCCACCTTACGAATTGTTCAGGAAGCAGCTGAAATGTTGGCTGAATTGAATGTGAGTGCTGAAGTCCTTGACGTTCAAACGCTCATGCCCTTTGATGTTCAGCATCGGATATTGGCATCTTTGAAAAAAACCAATCGGATCATTTTTGTGGATGAAGATGTTCCGGGAGGAGGTACATCTTTCATGTATGCAGAAGTGATGGACCGGCAAGGGGGGTACAGATGGTTGGATGCAGCAGCGAGAATATTGTGCTCGCATCCACACAGACCTGCCTATGGCAGTGATGGTGATTATTTCTCCAAGCCCAACGTGGAAGATGTTGTAGCACTTGCCCTCGAGGTGATGGCAGAATAGAAAAGATAATTCCTGTCGGAACCTAAAAACTTATTTGAGGTTGTGGAATACTTTCTGCACATCGTCATCCTGTTCGAGGCGATCCACCAGCTTCAGAACGTCTTGAGCCTGTTCCTCGTTGAGTTCAACTACTGATGAAGGAATCCATTCTACTTCTGCACTCAGCGGATTGAGGTTTTTCTCTTCAAGCGCTTTTTGCATATTGCCAAAATCATTGAATGCGCAGCGGATCACCAGTACTTCTTCATCATTGTCGTTTACACTCTCACCCAACTCTTCCAAACCAAAATCAATCAATTCCAGTTCGAGATCATCAGCATTGAGTCCTTCATTCTTCAATTTGAAAACACCCATCTTCTTGAACTGAAAACTCACGCTGCCGCTGGTACCCATGGCTCCGTTTCCTTTGTTGAAATGGGATTTGACATTGGCTACTGTTCTGACGTGATTGTCAGTAGCCGTTTCAACCAATATGGCTACACCGTGCGGGGCATAGCCTTCGTATAGGATCTCTTCATAGTTGTCCATTTCCTTCCCCGTAGCCCTTTTGATGGCTGCTTCCACACGGTCCTTGGGCATGTTCACACTCTTGGCATTCTGAAAGCAACGGCGCAGAGCGGGATTGGTATTGGGATCAGGTCCGCCAGCTTTTACGGCAATGGCAATCTCCTTTCCAATTCTGGTAAACTGCTTAGCCATTCTGTCCCATCGGGCGAACATGGCATGTTTTCTTACTTCAAAAATCCTTCCCATAATTAATTATTCAGGTGGGTGGCAAAGGTAAGTCAGATTGATGAAATGATGCGACTTGGTAAAACGCAATCCTGAGAACTTGTATTAACAAAAAAGCCCCTGAAAGGGGGCTTCTCTGTTAAGCAGTTGGTTGTTATTATACTTTGAGTTTGCTGTTATTCTTGCTATAAACGAAATATACAACCAAACCCAGTGCCATCCATCCGAAGGCAACCTTCAGGGTTTGTGTATCAAGTCCAACGATCATGGCTGTGCATATGACTGCACCCAAAACACTTACTACCGGAGCAATGGGTGTTTTGAACGGACGCTCAATTTGGGGGGCTTTTACCCTGAGAATCCAGACGCCTATGCTTACCAGCACAAAAGCGAATAGGGTTCCGAAGCTTGTCAGATCACCTGCCACATGTCCGGGTACAAAAGCTGCAAATCCTCCAACAAAAAGGAAAAGGATCATGTTGGACTTGTAAGGAGTTTTGAATTTGGGATGAAGATCACCAAAGGCCTTTGGAATCAGTCCATCATTGCTCATGGTATAGAATATGCGGCTTTGTCCCATCAGCATCACCAGAATTACTGAAGAGAAACCGGCGAGGATGGCAACCGTTACAGCAGTAGCCAGCCAGCTGTATTCCTTCATATAAGTGGCAATGGTATACGCAACAGAAGCCTCACGGCCTTTTTCAGGATCAACAAATTCTTTCCAGTTGGTCACTCCTGTAAGTACATGTCCAAACAAAATGTACAGGATGGTGCAAACCACCAGAGATCCCAGGATACCAATGGGCATATCGCGCTTGGGGTTTTTGGCTTCCTGAGCTGCAGTGGAAACCGCATCAAAGCCGATGAAGGCAAAGAATACAATAGCAGCCCCACCCAATACACCGCCCCAGCCGTGTTTGTTCCATCCGCTGTAGTCGGCAATTACTTTTCCAGCCTGGTCTACTACTGCCGGTTCATTTGCAGGTATCAGGTAAGGTTCATAATTGGATGAGTCAATGAATTGCCATCCTATGGCAATGAATATCAATACAACAGCCACTTTGATGAATACAATCACAGCGTTAACGAGAGCTGACTCCTGTGTTCCCTTGATGAGCAGTAAGGTGAGCAATAATAATATAACCAGTGCAGGAGCATTGATCATGCCCTTGTGCAGGATGCCTGCAGAATCGGTATAACTTTCAAAAGGTGAGTGGCACCATTCATAAGGAATGCCCCCTCCCAGGAGCTTGTTGAGGTATTCACTCCATGCGATGGACACGGTAGCAGCACCCAGTGCATACTCCATGATCAGAGCCCATCC
>Ga0315901_10001895_pt1 | contig 29700 bp, 46 predicted proteins | sample LakEriMetagenome_10_FD_203761 | JGI IMG/M metagenome (GOLD analysis project Ga0315901, IMG submission 203761) | Freshwater fungal communities from buoy surface, Lake Erie, Ohio, United States - Buoy 2 MA116 | ecosystem: Environmental > Aquatic > Freshwater > Lake | place: USA: Lake Erie, Ohio...
AAGAAATGGTAAAGCAAAACATTGGGCGATCACCGGATTACCGTGATGCGCTCATGATGCGCAAGTATTTTGACTACAAACGAAGCGGGTATGTTGGTAGTTTTGTCAGCAAAGGTTTTTGATATTTGAAACAATCGTATAAATTTGCAGCAAATGATTAAAGCAAACCTAAAACACGGAAACAGCAAAATAGCGGTAAGCATCCCAACCTCATGGCGCGATGTGAGCTTCCTGCAATACTACAGAATTATCCAACTTGGCGACAAAGCTGATGTATTTGACATTTACGCCATCCTGCTTAATCTGGATGCCAAAACAATTGAGCGCGTATCGCTGGAATCATTTGAGCAAATTGCCAACCTTTGCGCTTTCATCAAAGACAAGTCAGCATTTACACAAGATGACCTTGCCCGCTCCATTCTGTTCAAGGGGCAAACCTGGACTTATTATGCTGATATGGGTAACGCGCCTATTGGATGCTACAAAGATTGGCAGCAATTTGAACTGAAGAACTACGTGGAATCCGATCCATTGGCGATATTGCCGCGCACCTTGGCGCATTTCCTGCGTCCAGTTGGTGAGGAGTACGACCACACTAAGATTGATGAGCGCGCAGAATTGTTCATGCAACTTGACTGCGTGACCGCCTTGCAGCTGTTCAATTTTTTTTTGCGGAATTTGAAAGGGTTGAATCTCAGTTTGAGGGCTTACACAGCGAGCCTGATGTGGATGAGGAAGCGGCAGGAATTAATAACCTTGCTCCGTTTGGCTTTTACGCTACCTATCACAGCCTTGCCGGTGGCGATATATTGCGGATGGATGCGGTTGCAAAGCTATCGGTTTATGAGGTCTATTCGTTTTTACTTTACGAAAAAAGCCTAAATGATTACAAAAAAGCGTACAAGCGAATAGTTGAGCGCAAGCACAAATAATTTACTTGCATAAGTGCAAAAAATTGTATATTTGCACTCAATGTCGTACAAGTCAATCAAATCAGCATTTCAAACCATTGCAAGCCAATATCAAGGGAGTCTTTCATTTGGCTATGGCACGTTAAACGAAATGAACAAGAGCGACAAAAACTACCCGCTTGTGTGGTGGGTATTGCCGCTTACCGTTACTGACCCGCAAACCAATAGCCAGCAACAACGATATGAGAATTGGCCAATAACCTTGCGCTTTGTTACGTCAACTGAATTAGCAAAAGATTTTGATGATGTGGACAATCTGTACAACATGACTAAAACAATTGCCGATGGCTTTGTTTACACGCTCATGGATGCGTCTGATGAATATACCATATCCACGTCAATTACCAAGCGTCAATTGTTCAAAGTGCAGGATGACGTAAACATTGGCTGGGAGTATCAATTTACCTTACAACTTACACCGGATATAGACTACTGCTGCTTGCCTTATGCAAATTGAACAGGAACTTGAACGGATTGCGCAGCAATTTATCGCTGAGGTACAGCAGGCAATGGAATCGCTTAACATCAATGCCTCCGGTGAATCATCCCGTTCATTGCGGTACGAGATAACTTCAACGGATGCCGCTGTAAAAATGGTGGTTTACGGCAACCCAGGTATATTTTTTACCGATAAAGGACGCGGGCCAACACGCGGCACGGGCAATGGTTCATTTACCCGTGAAGATGCAAAGAAATGGGCGCGCGATAAAGGCGTTGGGACTTGGTATAAGGAAAGCAAAAAAGGGCGCAAGGCTATGAATGCCGATGAACAAGCCTATCTTATTTGGCGCAAGGTGCATCAAAAGGGGTTTTATGGTAACAACAGCGAAGGCAAAGAATACCTTGAAGCCATCCGCGAGCGTACAACCAACGAAATACGGCAAAACATCAATCAATCAGTATTTGAAGTAGTTAAACAAAGACTAAATCTAAATGGCAATCGCACGAGTACAGCAGCCTAACCGGTGGTCATCGGTTTACGCGCCAATAATTTACAAATTTAAGAGCAGCTTTGCCACGGGCTACCGTATAGGTAACGTGCTTACACCGGCAGTCATTGGCGAAACCAACGGTTTTTTGACAATCACATGGTCAACAGCGCACGGAATGCGCTCAGGTGATTATGTTTATATTAATTCTGACTTCTCCGGTGCGTACCGCGTGATTAGTTGCCCAGGTTCAGCACAAACAATCATTGACGTAAATGCCACAGCAGGGCAAAATTGCACATCGGGATATTGGTATGCGTTTCAGTACAATGCAAGCGTGCGCGTATGGGCTGAGATTGACAACGTGTTTACCGATATTGGCACAATAACCACCAAGCCCGTTGATGACGGCACGGATATTATTTTTACGTTTGACGTCTCAACCGTGCTGCGCAACTACATTACATCAAACTTGCCCGATTTGCGCAATGGCTCAGTACAGCACTGCCCTGATGCGTTCAAATCGTTTTACATTGAGTACCGTGAGGAATATGTACGTGGCGTTGCAGGCATTACGCAATACGTGGCGCAGGATTGGGAAACCGATACAGACAGCAGCTATTATGACACCAACGATAAAGTGGCCGTAAATTCAACTGAGCAATACGATGAGAACATTGGCGATCCATATAAACAATCTGAATACGTATTTGGTATTGACAATGGCACGGTGAGATTGCTTACCAATCAGCCTGATGGCGTGCCTTATTGCGCAGATAGAAAATATTGGCTGTATTTTAATGCCGATAACCTGCAAACTAATCACAGCATTGTATTCAATGTAGAACAATATGGAGGTGGTGGCAATTTAATCACCACTTCTGAGATTGAATATGAAGATGTGGAACTTGGGCAGAACCTTGTTGAAATATCAAATGAAACATTTACGCTTAACGCCAATGCAGCCAAAATATGCGTTACCGCATCATTGCCTGAGTATCAGTTTCACGATAACTTAAAACAGCTTGGCTCCTGGTCATTGCAGGATAACGGGGTGAATATTGTGTTTGGCAGCCAAGGCGCGCTGTTTAACCAAAATACCATCCCGTTGCCTACCTTATCAGTTAATGGCTACATGGATAGAAACGTACTTGCCAATGGCATTGAGTACGAGTTTCGCATTACTTTGGCATTCACAAATAATCAGCCATCAGGAGTGATAACTATTGATGCCGGTGGCAATGGCACAAGTACGCACACCATCAGTACAGCAGGTACGCATACATTTACACTCACCGCAAATGGTCCAACATTGCGCTTGCAAGCCACATATTACGACAACAACAATGTGGCCAATGAGTTCAGATTGTCAAACCTACACGTTCACAGTACAATCACCGAAGATTCACAGCCCGTTTGTTTTTCAGTTGAGCAAAACTGCGAATGCACAGATAAGTACTACAAGTTGGTTTGGCTGAACAACAAAGGCGGGTACTCATCGTTCTACTTTACCGGCCGCGCAACTCACGGCATTGAAGTTGACCGCCAACGGCCAATCAAATATGCTTTGGTAGCGGGCAGGTTTGAACCAAGCAACAGGCAATACGCCAACCTGCGCAACATTGGGCGCAAGCGGATAACCTTGCGCAATGAAACAATGAATAAAGACATCAACACATGGCTTGCCAATGAATTGATGACAAGCATTGATGTTTACCTGGAGCAAACCGTTGACGGGGTAAACTACTTTTTGCCGGTGCAAATTGAAAACGATAGCATTGACATACGCAAAGACGGGGATAAAAGATACAGCCTTGTATTGGATGCCATTTACGCGTACGATATAATCAGCCAAACACGATGATTCAGATATTTGTAAACAATATTGAACTTGATGGCGCAGAGGATGTGGATGTAGCTTTTACGTATTCACTTAAAGACATCCGCGAGGTAGGAAAGGTTAAAGGCGGCAAAAGTACCACCGTTACCATCCCGCGCACAAAAAACAATGATTCCGCATTTGGCTTGGCCGGAGACATCAATGCGTTTACCTCATTTGACAAAAACAAAGGCCATCACGTTTACGCATTATCGGATAGCGCTGTAATTTTTGAGGGCATGGCCTATATCCTATCTGCAACAGATAACGATATTGAATTTGTGATGATTGAAAACGTGGCTGCCCTAAAAGAGATATTTGGCGAGTTGATGATGTCAGATATTGACTTGTCAGACCTTGACCATACCTACAACGATACAGACGTGTTTGCCACGTGGTCAAACAATTACGATTACATTTACCCGCTGATTGATTACGGCTTATTCCGGTTGCGTGCAGCAGGCACAACATCTACTATTCACTCAGAACTGAAGCCCGCTGTTAAGGTAGAAAAAATACTGCGCGCCATGTGCAATGATGCAGGTGTTACGCTTGATACGCGGTTTTTTAATAACCCTATCCACAAAGGTTTAATTGTGGCGTTTGGCAACGGAGATATGGTTCATAGCCCCGCATGGGTAGATGAGCGCAGAGTGGAAGCAACAAGAAATACAAATACAACCTATTTTGGTACTGGAGCGTTTGTGCTTTGGGCGAATAACGAAGTGAGCGATCCATTAAATGAATGGGACAACGTGAATTACATTTACACAAGTAACGAAGGGAAAACAGCTGACATAAGACTAACATTTGTTGTTGTTGGGTATGGCATAAGTGATTCTATCCCGCGTGTTCAACTTGAATACTCAGACGATGGCGGCATCAATTGGTACGATGTGGAAGGCGGAGGTATTGAAGATGTAAGTATTGCTCAATTTTATCAAATAAATGTTACCGTCAACTTATTAAATAATTGGAAGCTACGCGCCACGGTAAACTTTGATGGCGGATTTTTTACTGGATATATTGTTATAAGAGATTTAAAGTTGAATATTACACCGCAAGATGTGGTGTATAGCCAATCAACCGTACAGCTATCGTATTGCTTGCCACGTTGGAAACAAATTGAGTTTATAAAAGAAATAGCGCAGTTGTTCAATATGGTGGTGCAATACAATCCCGTAACGCGCACGCTCACAATGAACACGTACAATGATTTTTTTGGGCGCGATTTTGTGGATTGGAGTAATAAGCTGGATTTAAGCGAAAGCCCCGTAATTGCATACACCGGAGATGATATTCCAAGCACATGGAACTTTGCATGGACGCAGCCTGATAACGATAGACGCTTGCTGCAATACAATGAGCAATGGAGCAACGGCACTTTATTTGGCGATGGCTCATACAACCTTAAAACAAAATATGGCGATGCTGAGGAAGTAGTGAGTTCTAAATTCCGCATTGTGTACAATGGACGTTCATACGATACGGCCTCACTTGTGCCAGGCACGCAGTTTTCTGACTACATTATTATCCCTAACGTATGGGAGAAAGGGCAAGACCAAACGCAGGCCAATTACTCATGCGGCCCAATGATTCTCATTTACCAAGGCATGCAGGATGTATCTTTGCTATCTGATGGTACACGGCAAAGCATCAAGATAAAAACCACCCCTGTTACGCAAACAACTATTCCCATGACCTACATGGTAAAAAAGATTTACGATGATGCGGATATTAATACTTGGGATGTAAACTTAACCTTTGATATGCCGGCAAATGAGCCATTAAGCACATGGAACGGGAAAGGATTAATTGAAACCTATTACAATCAGGAATTGACAAATATTGACAATTTCCGCATGGTAACTGCACGTTTTGCACTTAATAATCAGGATATTGCACAATTGGATATTGCAAAATACGTTTATGTTGATTACTTTCGTGCGTACTTTATAATCAACAATATAAAACAATTTAACCCCAATTCAAATGAAAGCACTGAAGTTGAGCTTATTCGCGTTGCTCGTTAGCATGGCGATTACATCCTGCCAAAAGGATGAAGGCATTGACGCACCTCAAAAAACCATTATCATCCCAATTGATGCGGATTCACCTACTTATTGGAAATTTCATTACTTCACATCTCTGCAACCGCCACGCAGCGGTATTGTACGCATTGATGGCACAATGGCCTTGCACCGCACGTACCATGTAAGGCATTACACATATGTAAACAACCGCGAGTACCACGATACAATACAGCACGAGTTGCGCAATGATAGCATCTTTTTTACAACTAACGACATTGCACAGCCAAAGTTTGTATCAGGCCCGCACTACATTAAAAACGACACACTTTATACCGTCATCCCACCAGGGGTGTTTTATAAATAATGGCAGACGAAACAATAATCTATAATGTCGTAATTGAAACGGGTGACCTTACCCGTCAAGCGGCTGAACTACGCAAAACAATTGATGAGTTAAAGGGAAGACAAAAAGACCTTGATACATCCACGCAAGAGGGGCGCGTGCAATTTGAGGCCAATGCCGCTGCCATCAGAGATTTGCAAAGTGCGTACCGGCAAACGACAAAAGATATTGATAACGTCAACAAGCAAATACAGGCTGAAACGGGCAGTATTGCAGCCAACCGTGCTGAACTTGCGCGGCTTACTGCTGAATACATAAAGATTGCAAAGCCAACGGCTGAGCAAACCTCCCGCATCAAGACGTTATCTGACCAATTAAAGGCGCAAGAAAAAGCGATTGGTGACACCCGCAGAAATGTAGGTAACTATGCCGATTCCTTAAAGGAAGCATTAGCAAACTCGCAAACATTTGGCGGTGCTGTAAATGGATTGTCAAGCGCTGTAAGTTTGTTTGCTGGTGGGCCTTTGATTATTGCTATTGCCGCAATTGGTAAACTTGCTGACATATTTGGCAGCTTTAATGATGTACTTGATCCAGTAGAGCGGGCGCTTGGGGGTATAAATGCTGTTTTTTCTGAACTCATAAGCAGGGTTGGACAATTTGGTGGTGGATTAGCACAAATTTTATCAGGCAATATTTCAGGCGGTATAGATGCGATAAAAAATAGTTTTACTGGGCTATCATCATCTATAAGTGCAGCATTTAAAGAGGGGCAAAGGTTTGTTGAATTTCAGCAAAGGTTAGATGATGTGCAACGTACTCTTACAATAAGAAATGCGGAAGCCGCAAAACAAGTAGATGTTTTACTTGCTCAGGCAAAAGATAGATCAAAATCAGAACAAGAGCGCATTGATTTATTGCAACGTGCAGGCAAAATTGAAAAGGATAATTTTAATACAAGGTTACAAGTTGCAAAAACAGAGGAACTATTGTCGCAACAGCAATTGAGGCGCGCGCAGGATAGAGGACAAACCACAGATGAACTTGAAAACAAAGCAGCAGAAGCAACTGTAAACAGGCTAAACTTAGAACGTGAAAGCCTTGCGCTACAAGAGCGCATACAGGGCCGTATTAATCAGTTGATTGAATCTGAACAGGCAGCAAGGGATGCCGCGGCAAAAAAAAGACAAGAGGATATTGCAAAAAATAAGGCTGAGAAAGAAAAGCAGCTAAAAGATGATGCAGACTTTTACGCGAAGTTATCGGAAAACATACGCAAGGCCGAAGAAGAACGGCAAAAGCAAGCCGAAGCGGATGCAAAGAAGATAACAGAAACGCGCAATAAAGAGTATGAAGATAGCCTTACTAACCTTGAAAATTATTATGCAGAACAAGAGCTTATCGCAAAGAACGCATTTTTAAATGGCGAAATATCTGAGCAGGAATACAATGAGAAAATTAATTCATTGCAAACTGATTCGCTTGATAGCCAACTTGTACTTCAAAAAGATTACGGAGAAAGCACGGTTAAACTTGAAAATCAAATTGCCGATGAGAAAATAGATGCTGCAAAAGAAGAAGAAGAAGAAAAGAAAAAGATAAGGGACGCTGAATTGCAGGCGGCATTTGGGCTTGCTGAAGAATTGACTGGATTGGCTCAGTCAATTGCATTAAATAGTGAAAAGAATGCTGAATTGCAAAAGGGGATTGCTGTATTCCAAATTGCAGTTGATACTGCTGCTGCTATTTCAAGCGCAACAAGAGCATCAACCCAAGGCGCTGATGTTATTGCGAGTGGTGGTTTAAGTATTCCAATAAAGATAGCAACATTATCAGCTACTATTCTTGCAAATATTGCCCGTGCAACTGCGATATTAAATTCTGCACCTCGCCAATTTTATGATGGCGGTTACACCGGTGATGGCGACCCGCATGAGCGCTCAAATGCTATCGGGCCAAAGCCATACATTTACCACAAGCGCGAGTATGTTATACCTCACCAAACACTTGAAAATCCATTTGTATCTGATTTTGTTTCCAAAGTTATTGAGCCAATGAGACGCGGCAACCCATCAATGGGATTGGTGGGCTTTGCTGATGGTGGCTTTGTGCAAACGGGCATACGCAATGAAATATCTTCATCCCTGCAAAGCAGCAACCTGGCAAAAGCAATAAGCCAAATGCGCCCAGTTGTGCGCGTGTCTGAAATAAATGACGTGCAAACACGCGTATCTGTAATTGACCGACAAGCAACCTTATGAAAATAGTACAAACCTTTGAAAGCCTGTTTTTGGCTGAGATTGAAAACAAAACACCTATTGAAATCCTTAACTTGCTAAATGACCGTGGCGTGCTTAACATGTCAAACATGGAGCGCTATGTGATACGCAAAGAGTTCAATGACCTATGCGATGCGCGTGGCGGTTTTTGCCACGAGTGTTATCAAAAAATACCTGATGGCGTTGTGCCTATTTTAGCTGATAAGTTTGGCAAGGAGCCACGGCAAATTCACTACATCGTAAAAGGTAAGTAACAAATTTTCGGCATATTACGCCAATTGCTTGCAATGTAAATTTGTAGGCAATATGGGTAAAGAACACCACATTTACATCTATGAGCCAATCGATTCGTTTTGGGGCTATTCCTCAAAACAAATGATTGCTGAAATTGCTGATGCTCGCAAGGTATCGGCTGATTCTATTGTGCTGCATATCAATAGCCCAGGCGGTTCAGTATTTGAGGGCTTTGCCATTTACAACCTGTTAAAAGATTCCGGCCTTACCGTTACAGCCAAAGTTGAAGGCGTGTGCGCATCTATTGCCACGCTTATCGCATTGGCCGCTAATGAAATACACATGGCGCGCAACAGCCAATTTATGATTCACAATCCATCAATGGAAGCCGGTGGTGATGCAGCCAAAATGAAGCAAGCTGCTGATATCCTTGAAAAGATTGAGAGCCAACTTATATCAGCCTACGTTATCAAAACAGGTAAGCCTGAGGATGAGATACGCGAAAAGATGGCTGCTGAGACTTGGTTTACCGCTGATGAGGCCGTTGCCTATGGCTTTGCTGATTCAGTAACTGAATCGCTCAAAATCGCTGCAATTTACGATAAATTAAATTCCATAAAAATGAAGCAAAAAGATAACAAAGTGCTTTCGGCCATTGATGGCCTGTTAGCAAAAATCAAGGCAGAATTTGCCAACCCAACCAACGGCATGATGAAACTGAAAGATGCCGAAACAATCCTGTACTTTGAAGGTGAACTTGTAGAAGAAGGTAAAAAGGTTTACACCGATGAGGCCATGACCGTACCTGCTCCTGAAGGCGATCACATGCTTGAAGATGACAAAATGATTACCGTTGGACCTGATGGCACAGTTGTGCGTGTGCTTGAACCAACAGCGTCAACTGATGAGCAATTAGCCACTTTGACTGCTGAGAATGAGCAATTGAAAAATCAGATTGAAACCATGAATGCTCAAATTGCTGAAATGCAAAACAAGCATCAGGAAGCATTGAACACATTGGTTACTGAGGTTGAAAACCTTAAAACACTTGCTCTTGGTGAGCCGGTGAAGGTTAAAGCAACTGCCGCTGTATCAAATGAGGCAAAAAGCAAAACAAAAGCAAGCCCATCAGCATGGGATTCACTTGCCGATAACATCAAAAAGAATTTCGTAGCATAAACATTTAATCACAAATAAAGACATGGCAAACATTTTAAACTTTGACAACGTTGCTTGGGAAGGACAACAGGCGAATGATGTATTTATCAAACCCGCATTCCTTATCCCGTCCATCACTTCTGAAGTGGAAGTTATGCTGGGCGTTAAATCTAAGCGTCAAGTAGTACTTGATACCAACCTGCGCGACATCGTGCGTGCATCTTCAGGCTGCGGTCGCACAACTGCCGGTGATGTTATCGACTTAACCGATAAATTCCTTGAGGTATGTGACGCTAAAATCAACCTGGAGCAATGCGCTAAAAACTTGGCCGATACCTTCATGGAAGAATGGCTGAAAACCGGCAACGCTATTTATGACCTTACCGGAACTGAAGTTGCTACATACATTGAGCGCAAAGTGTCTGAAGCACTTGCCCGTGACGTTTACACAATCCTTTGGTTTGGCGACACACAAAGTAACAACGCTACATTGGCTACCTGCGATGGATTGTGGAAGAAACTGATTAATGGTGTATCAGCTTATGGCGTACAACGTGCTTACACTTTCCAAAGCAATACTTTAACAGCTGGTCAATCATTAACCGTTCTGCGTGAAATGCACGAAAACGCAAGCGATTTGTTAGATCAGGTTGCTGACAATGAGAAGTATTTCAAACTTACCCGCGACCTGTACTACAACTACCTCGCGCTTCGTGAAGATGCTTGCTGTGGTGATATGTCATGGCAGATGCTTGAAAACGGATCACGTCAGGTTTACTTCCGTGGCATTCCGGTGTACAAAGCAACTGAATGGAGCAACGCTATTAGCCACTACAACCTGTCATTCCCTAACCGCGCGATTTACACCGCTAAATCAAACCTGTACTTGGGAACTGATGCTATCAGCGACACCAACAGCTTTGAGATGTACTACGAGCGCAAAGACAAATTGACTTACATTGATGGTGAGTTCAAAATTGGAACTCAGTACATGTACGATGAATTGACCGTGTTGGCTTACTAATCAATAGGAGGTAAACAATATGGCAGCTTGTAAAATTACAGCCGGATTGGATTGCGCATCGTGCAACGATATCCGTGGAAAGTCAGGATTGTTTAATGAAATCTACGTCATCAATTACGATGACGTGGATTCAACATTAGGCATTAATGGAATCTACTATACTGGTGTAGCGCCTTTTTATGTTACCGGACTTGCAATTAGCGCATACGCAAATGCTTATAAGTTCTGCACTAAAAAGCAGAGCGGAGCAATTACGCATGAGCTTGTTGTAACGGACGGTGGCTATAAATACTACACTCAAACGCTCACGGGTTCATTTATTCAGTCAGATGCGCAAAGCAGATTGGATATTGATGGCCTTATTGGTGGCAATTTCTACATTGTTGCACGTGACTTTAATAACCGCTTTTGGTTGTTAGGCCAAGGCGATGGTGTTGAATTAACTGCTGCCACACAAACTACCGGTACAGCACCTGGCGATGCTGCTGGCTACACCTTTACCTTCACAGGTAACGTTGACGGCCTTGCCCCGCAATTGCTGAAAAACGGTAACTATGAGGACACTTTGAATTACCTTGAATCATTATTGTAAAGAGGTTCTGTTTTCATATTGTTAGGTTTGGAAAATGCCCCGCAGGAATGTGGGGCTTTTCTTTTTTGTGCAAAAATTTGTTTGTATTTTTAAAAACTACATATTAATTTTGGCACATGACCCCGCAAGAACTGAAAACACAAATAGATGCTGCCGGTGGCCGTGCTATGCCGCGCAACAATCCGTTATGGAAGCAATTATTTGACCTTGCCCAAGCAAGTAAGGCAGGCATTCCAAAGAGTTGCGGTTGCAGGTTTAACAAGGCGTATGATTGGTTGGCTAAAATTTCATGAAAACAGACCTGTATCAAATTTACTATTCACCTGAAACAAAGGCAAAGCTGCATCCTGGGTGTATTGGCATTGATAACAGCAAGCGGTTTGAGCCATACCCTACATTAGAAAGCCGTACTATTTGCGATTTGTTTGCTTCCAATGACTTTGCCTGCGATTACCTTGGCGTGCTTTCATGGAAATTCGAAATGAAAGTGCCAATTAGCATCAGCAACTTGCGCCTGCGCATTGAGCAGGATGAATATAAGCATGATGTCTACACCTTTTTTTCAGCGCTTACGCATCCAAACATTTGGCAAAAGGGCGAAGTATGGCACAATGGGATAATTATGATGGCAGAGGAAATGTTTAAGCGCATTGGCTTTCATTTTAACCTGCGCACCATACCGCGCACTCCGGTGGTGTATCAAAACGCGCATGTGACCAAATTAAGCGTGTATAAAGATTTTGTTGACAATTGGCTGCTTCCATGCGTGAACGTATTGGAAACCCATCAGGATTTGCAGGATGAGTTAAACAAGCGTATGCCGTACAGGGTTGGCAATACCAACCATAATACAGAAGCGCAACTAATGCGCAGCATTGGCAAACCTTATTACACTATGCACGCCTTTATTGCTGAGCGTATATTCAGCACGTATTTAGCCTTTCATCCACAGAAAATAAAAAACCTTTGCTAATGAAATTTAGCGTAATACATCCCAGCCGTGGCCGAGCTCATTTGGCGTACAAGACATACCAAAAGTGGATGTCAAACATTAGTAGCCTGCACACGTATGAGTATATTTTGAGCATTGACGCAGATGACCCGCAATTGCATGAATACATGCGCTTGTTTGCATCCAATCAGGTATTTATCAATCCTGTGCCATCATCAACGGTGCAAGCGGTAAACAATGCGGCAGGCGTGGCAAAGGGCAAAGTGCTTATTTGCATTAGCGATGATTTTGAGCCTGCCGTACATTGGGATGAACTTATTGCTGCTGAGGTAGGCGACTGCAAAGATTGGATTCTAAAAACGCAAGACGGCACGCAAGGGTGGATAATTACGCTGCCAATAATGGATAGGGAGTATTATAACCGCTTTGGCTACATTTACCCGCCCATGTACAAGCACATGTTTTGCGACACGCACATGACCTGCGTGGCTGATTTATTAGGCCGCAAGATTGTGAGCAATTTGCACTTTAGGCATAAGCACTATTCGCAGGCTGATGGCATAAAAAAAGATAGCGTAAGCCAACGGGCTGATGCAACATGGAACGAAGGCGAACGCGTTTTTTTGGATTATTGGAAGCGCGGGTTTGATATCGATAATCCGGTTGGCAAAATACAAGACCAAGGCACTATTAATTGGGTAAAAAGTAAACTGAAACAAATATGAGCGGCAAAGCATTTAAAACAGAACGCAACAAGTGGAAGAAAGCATTTGAAAAAGCAAGCGAGCAAAACCGTATAATGGTTGGCCATTTGCTTTCCATTGCAGCAGACCCACAATCAGAAATTGCGCAAAACATCATCACCTTTTACAAACAGAAATACGATGAACTCAAACAAAAAACTATCGATACTGATAGCAACGGTGCTGGAACGTCAGCAGCAGTTTAATCAATTGGTTCAGGAGTTTAACCGCCAAATTGAGATTAACAAGTATCAAGACATTGTGGAGGTGTGCAGCATTAGCGACAATAAGCAAATGACTATTGGCGCAAAAAGGCAAAAGCTGCTTGACATGGCCGCAGGTGAGTACGTTGTATTCTTTGATGATGACGATTGGCCGGAGGCGTATTATGTGGCTGAAGTGGTGGCCGCATTAGAAACAAAGCCTGATTGTATTGGTATGCTTATACGCATGACCACCAATGGCCGGCAACCTCAAATGTGCTGCCACAGCCTGCAATTTCCTGACTGGAAAGATAACTATGCAGGATATGACTATGTGCGTAACGTAACGCATTTCAATCCGGTCAAGTCTTACATTGCAAAATTGGTAGGCTTTCTTGATAAACGTTTTGGTGAGGATAAAGAGTATAGCGATAAAGTGACCTTGCTGTGCAAGGATGAGGTGTTTATCAATAAGCCCATGTTTCACTATAGGTACACCACACATATACCACACAATAAAAAATACGGGTTTACTAAATGAAAACATTAGCTATACTTATACCGTCTATTCCTGAAAGAATTGAACAGCTGAAATTAATATTTGACGAGTTGCAGCGCCAAATATCTGAATATGAACGGCCTGAGCAGGTAAAAATAATTACATTAATTGACAATAAGCAGTTAAGCATTGGACAAAAGCGCCAGGAATTGGTAAACTTGGCTTTAAAAGCAAACGCCAAATACTGCACTATGTTGGATGATGATGACTATGTGACCGCCAATTACGTGTACGAGATTTGCAACGCGATACATGACACCAATGTTGATTTGATCACCTTCAATCAGCTTGCGCGCATAAACACCGCGCATAGCATTGTACATTTTAAGCACAAAGGCGAGTTGCAAGCGTTTAATTCAAATGGCATTACTGAGCGGCCCGCATGGCATTGCAATGTTTACCTTACAGAAATTGCCAAAAATTGCTTATTCGGAGATTCAAATTGGGGCGAAGATGAGCCATTTTCACAAGCAATAAATGATTTGTGCGAAACAAGCCATCACATTCCGCACGTTTTGCACCTGTACCAACACGATTCACATAAAACAGCAGCCAAATGAATGTAGTAATTAACGGTTATACTGGCAACGGTTGGTATGCAGATGGGCAAAAACGCCTGCGTGAATCATTGCAAGGCATGAAAGGTTTTGAATTGTCATTTAGCAAAACAAACCTTGACACCAACCCGTACTTTTTGCACTCCTGCCCGTACACGGTAAAGGCGGCAGAGATTTACACGGCCATTCACCAAGGCGCAACACGCATCCTTTGGTTGGATTGTTCAATATGGGCTATAAAAGACATACAGCCTATCTTTGACATTATTGAGCGCGATGGCTATTACTTTATAAAATCGGGCTACAACTGCGCGCAAACAAGTAATGACAAGGCATTGGAATACTTTAACATAAGCCGCAACACGGCAGAGCATTTACCTGAGATTTGGAGTTGCGTTTTTGGACTTGATTTGTCCAATTTAGACGCAGAAGCGGTGTGCGAATTGTTTTTACAATCAGCAAAAGATGGCATATTTAACGGTCCTCGTCATCACGGATGGGGCAGCAAAGACTCGCGTTTTTTGTTTCACCGGCAAGACCAAACATGCCTATCACTTGCCGTGCATACTGAAATAAGCAACCCCATATTACATGAGCCTACTGAGCATTTGTGCTACGTTGGGCAAGATTGGCCTGTTACCGATACAACCATTTTTAAAATGAAAGGAATGTGATGGGCCTACTTACAAAACTGAAACAATTTTATCTTATGAACAATAAACAATACTTGGCGCAAAATGCGCTTGGCTTTGAGGGCGACACCTTCCTCAAGGAATGGTTTGAAAAAATCACCACAGAAAACAAAATTACTTGGATTGTTGAAACCGGCACTTTCAGGGGCGCAACTACGCGGCACTTTGCTAACATGGCTGCAAAGGTTGACACCATTGAAATTAATGCTGAGAACTTTGCCGCAGCAAAAGAAACACTTGCCGGAGTTGAAAATGTAAACATGCACTTTGGCAATTCTGCTGAAGTATTAAAAGCCATTTTTGAAGCACGGCCAAAGCAAGGTAAAAAGCCCAACACGTTATTTTTTTTGGATGCGCATTGGGGCGAGTACAACCCGCTGCTTGATGAGCTGGCACTGATTAAAGAATACGGATTTAAGCCTGTTATTGCGATACATGATTTTAAAGTACTTGGCAATGCTGAACTTGGATTTGATACATACGGCTCAATCGTATATGAATGGGATTACATCAAAGACGGTATTGAAGCGATATATGGCGCGGGTAAATACCGCGTGGAGTACAACAGCCAGGCAACCGGTGCAAAACGTGGCGTAATTGTAATATTGCCTGCATGAATCTAAAATCAATAGCTGAAGGTTTTACCAATTTGCTGTTCACAAAAGAGTTGGTTGAAGATGTGGCAAAGCAACGCAAGGGGATTTGTGATGCCTGCCCTGTAAGCGAATTTGGCAAAAGCAAATATTGCAAACTGCGCAATGGCGGGTGTGGGTGCTATCTTCCTGCCAAGCACAGGGCAATGGATGAGGAATGCCCAAAAAATAAATGGTAATGCACAAACTTGGTATTGCATACAATGTTTTTGACGGTGAAGAACTGCTTGACGGCTCCATCATGTGCGTGCGTCCCATTGCTGATTACATTGTGGCCGTGGTTCAAACAACCTCGAATCACGGCCAATTTTATACCGGTGGGTATTCAGAATGTTTGCGCCTTTGTGAACTGGGCTTAATTGATGAAATTGCGGTTGTTGAAACAAATGGCAGCATCCCGATTAAAAAGGAAAAGGCCAAGCGGCAAATAGGCGCTGATTATTGTAAGAAAAACGGCTGCACCGTAATGGCTCACATGGATTGCGATGAGTACTATCATACAGACCAGTACCAAACCTGCTATGAGCGTTTTATTGCGTCAGATTTTGACGGTTCAGCCTGCAAAATGCAAACGTATTACAAACGGCCTACATTAAAGCTGTGGCCTCCGGAGGAGTATTATGTGCCGTTGTTTCATCGCATTGATAAATCGCACGCCATGATTGACCATTATCCGGTTTATTCTGATCCAACCCGCAGGATGCACACGACTAAGTTTTTGCCATTTAGCAGGTCAGAAATTGAAATGCACCACTTTTCATTTGTGCGCAACAACATCAGGCGCAAGTTGGAAAACTCATCTGCACGGCAAAACTTTAACAGCCGATTAGACGACCATGTGCAGCAATGGTTCAATGCTGAAGAAGGCTGTGTATTGGATTATTTCGGGCATGAGAAGCGTTTGATTGAATGCCCTAATGTGTTTAGCATTAACCTGTAAGGCTTGTGTCTTTATCAATCCAGGCAAGCAAATGAAATAGCTTTCCTTTTAGCCTGTATGTTTCGCCTTCGTCAAATAGATTTTTCATTACAGGCTCACCACCAAATGTACTCTTGCTTTCATCAATTACCTGAGAAATCATCAGTTCGTTAAGTAAAGAAGCCCATGCGCGCATTTCTTCCAAATGCAACACAGGGGCCTCCATTTCTTCAATTTGCTTTGCTTTGGTTTTCGATCCCGACATACACAAATTTAAGCAATTTGGCTCACCTAACTTTGCCTTGAATGATTTTTTTGTTATGCACTTCAAAATCACCTGATTGCTCTTTTTCAACCAATGCGAAACCAAGGTTACATTGCCCTACTTGGGGATTGTATTCCGGTTTTAAATCAGATAAGCAACCGGTACTCCATGTACCATATTGTTTGCCTTGCATATTTGTCCAAAGATGCTCGGATGATTTGTGCAAGTGGCCTATAATAGTTGACTGAAATGTTTTCATTTGTACGCCACGAGCAGGTGATACCGGTGCAAATATGCCTTTTACGATGTGATGGCCGTGCGCAACCATAAGATGCCCAAATTCCATCCAATGCGTATCGGGTACAAACTCTATGCTTTTTTCACGCAGTTTCAATACTTCGGGGAGTTCCATAAATCCCAAATTAAACAAATCAGCAGCGTTGCGAATTATATAGTTATTCCAACGAGCATCATGATTGCCAGTGTGGTACACAATGGTTTGTTTTGGAAAAACCTTTCTGAGCATATTTAAAAAGTTTTCTGTTTCCTGAAGTTCATCATGCACGGTCATAGCCGATGGCTTTACTAACCACTTGCCTAAACGTGGGAAATCCATTAAGTCACCATTGATAATTATGGTATCGATGCCAAACTTATCGCCTTCTTCAAACGCAATATCAATAGCCGCGTCATCTTGATGTCCTATGTGTATGTCAGAAATAACAAGTGCCTTTTTATTCGCTTTAGCAAATACGTATGGCTCAACTTTGAAATTATCACGATGTTCAACGGGGAACTGCTTGCGCGCTTCATCAAGCCTTTCTTTAAATGTAATTATTGCATTTGCGCTTGTGTTTCTAACCCTTTTCCCGCTTAATCCCTGAACAGCCCGAATTGAACTTCTTGCTTCCTCTATATCCTTAAACACGGCATTGTATTTGGCAAACAATAGCTTTGCAAGGGTTCTGTTTTCGGTAATTTGATAGTTTTCAAGCAATATTTGACGCGCCAAATCTCGCTTAGATAATTGTTTTCCCATGATTAATATTTTATAATTATTGCTACAAATATAAGAAAGTTTTAAAAAACAAAAACTTTTTATTTTGCAAGTGCTTACAAATTATTTGCATATTTGGGTAATAATGGGTAATGTATATTTGCATTGATGCAAAATGCCAACATAACTGAATTGCAAAAGGGGATTTACCTCATCCAAGCTAAAGCGCCTGAACCGCTTACGGCTGTAAACAATAAGCAGCGCAAAATAATCAACTACGGGGCAAAAAATAATTACCCGCAAGAGATACTGAGGGCAATTAATCGTTCAAGCTATGGCGCAAGCTGTGTAAAAACATTTGCATCGTATATTTTTGGCAACGGCATAAAAGTGAGCCAAGACACGCCATTTTCGCGTGAGATTCAATATTACCTGCTCACGCATGAGTTCATGCAAAAAATCATTTACGACTACGCCATGTTTGGCGGGTTTGCTTTTCAATGCCGGTTTAACAGCAATGGCAATATTGCTATGCGCTCATTTAACGGCAGCGGCATCGTGCATGTTGATTTTAGTACCATTCGCTTGGGCAATTACGATGAAACCACGTTTGACGTGCGCACCGCATGGATATCACAAGATTGGGAGCAGTACACCAAAAAGGAATACAAACCTATTGAAATTGAATTGTTTGACGTAATCAAAGCGCGCCAAGCGGTTGAAGATATTAAACAACGCGGAACAGGCTCGTACAATGGACAATTGTTTTACACCAAGCAATACAAGCCTGGCGAACCATTTTACCCATCTCCGGTATGGGCTGCTGGTTTAAGTTGGATTTATTGCGATGGGCAAATAGGTGAGTTTCACGAAAACAACATTGATAATGGCTTTTTCCCGTCTGTAATTCTGTATCACCCAGGCATCATGTCAGGCGAAAAAACAGCCGATGGCCGTGATGTGGTTGATGCGCTAAAAGAAGATTTAGAGCAATTCCAAGGCGCTGAAAACAGCGGTAAAATATTCAACTTGTTTGGCCCAAGCCGCGAAAGCGCACCGCAATTGATACCCATATCAGCCAACAATAATGCTGATTTGTTCAACACATTAGCTGAAATTATTGAAAAAAAGATAGTATCTGCATTTCAAATGCCTAAATTATTGGCCGGCATTGAAACGCCTGGCGCATTGGGTAGCACAAATGAGATTGCCAACAGCATTGAGATGTATGTATCGCAAATACAAGGGCATATCAAATTTGTAGAGCAGGAAATTAACCGCGTATTGCAATACGTGGAAGGTTATGACGGCACAAAAGTAGAATTTGTTACCAATAAGCCTATCAGCTACCTTGATCCTGATTTTCTTGCTTACCTTGACGAATCAGAAATACGCACATCATTGGGATATCCCGCAACAAGACCATCACAACAAGACACCACAATATGAGTTGCTGCAAATGTTTATTCATAAGCCTTAGCGATTTTACAGGCCGTGTGCCAATAGGAACGCACAATATCCAAAACAATCAGATTGCTCCAAGCATTGAATTAACGCAATTGCAGTACATTCAACCATTGCTTTGCGATGATTTGTACGATGAGTTGTGCAACCAAATAAACAATGACACGCTAACTGAAGCAAACACAGCGCTATTGTGCTACATAAAAGACATCCACGTGCGCTATGCGTTTGCTGATTTTATTTACCGCCATCCCATACGCGTTACAGCTGAAAGCGTGGTTCGCAAGGTGAGTGACGAAAGTGAATTTGTTGACTTTTTGACCATTGAAAAGCAAGCTAATCAATACCGGTTGGATGCGGGCATATTTGAATCGCTCATGATTAAGTTCCTGCAAGATAACGAAGATACTTACCCGCTGTGGAAGAACAGCGATTGCAACAAGTGCCGTATCAATAGCCGCAAGGTTGGAGGGTTCTTTTAATGATAACTATAAACAGCGCACAAAGCAACACGGTCATTTTATACCTTGACTCTACTAAGCAATATTTTTTGTTTGAGTTTGTGAGCGGGTTGGCATGCGGGAATATTTACATTATACCTGAAAACGTAAGCACGTGCGCTGATTACCAAAAATTTGTTATCAATCACGATTTTGGCTTTGGCGGGGTATGGACCTTGAATGTGTATGAGCAAACAAGCCCTGTAAACACCAATCCGGCAAATGCGACTTTTCTGATGACAGATTTGGTAAAGATTGTTGTGGATGAAACGTGCTTTAACACGCCCCCAATAATTACCAACCCATGCCCTGATATTAATCCTATTGATTTCAGCTGCGAAGATTTACTTACGCCATACACCGGATTAACAACTGAACAAATCAACTGCGTGCTGGCATCGCTCACGTGCGACTATTTAAAGGATAACTTGACCTATGAGCAAATTGCTTGCTTTGGCCCGCCATTATCTGATTACTCATGCGCGCAATTGTTGGAAGGCTTAATAGAATCGCAACTTAGTTGCTTGCTTCGCTCATTTGATTGTGACTTTTTAAATGACCCGTATTTGGGATTGACAACTGAGCAATTAGCTTGTTTGCCATATAAGCCTATTGAATTATACACATGTGGAGAATTAATTGACCCATATAATGGTTTGACTGATGACCAAAAGACATGCGTGCTGCAAAGCCTTTCATGCGAATTTTTAAATAACCAATATACCGGCCTTACAGATGAGCAGCGTGAGTGCGTAGGCAAGCCAATAGAAGAATACACATGCGAGCAATTGATTGACCCATACACAGGGCTTAGTGATAATCAAAAATCATGTGTGTTGCAAGCGTTGCCGTGTGGCTTTATAAATGACAGGTACAATGGCCTTACTGATGAGCAACGCAGTTGTATTATTCAAGATGCAACATGCGAAGAACTGACAGACCCATACTTGGGGCTTACCGAAGAACAAAACATTTGCGTGCTTCAAAATTTAAGTTGTGACTTTTTAGAAACCAATTTAACCGCTGAGCAATTAGAATGCATAATACTTCAACAGTACGATCCAGATTACCGCAACGTTCTTAACTATGCCACAGCGCAAGGGTTTACAACAGTAAGTAACTTTCAAAAGGTCTTGCAAAGTGATTACATGGCCAATTTAAAGGCAGCAACAGCCAATGGCATATCTGATTTTGAATTAATTCGCGTGTATGGCAATGACCTTGTGCATGGTGTAATACCCGCAAATTTAGGTTTTGACGGTATCAACTGGTCATCTCCAGGTACATTAATACCAACACGGGTAAATACATTAACAAAAACAATAAATCAAGGCTATTCAGGAAACGGTGTTGACGGTAGAATACGCGAAGCATTTAACCCTAACACAAGCGCCATACCAACAGATGATTTTTTGTGGTTTGCATTGTATTATTATGAAGGGTTTGCCCCAGTTGGATTTGCTGAATCTGTATTTGATAGTACATTTAATAAAAGGATAGATATGTTTTTTATTCTTAATTCACTTTCGATTACTGTTCAATATTTGTTTAATATAAATACAGGGGTACAAACATATGCAACAGCTAATTCAGAGCCTGCATTTCAAAGATTAATTATGTGGCGCAGCGGCAATGATATTTACATTATGGTAAATGGCACGCAGTATGGGCCATTCTCAAATGGAAGCGATACCGGCAAGATGAATCAAGAGTTTAACTCTTTTTGCCGCGCATATCAAACAAACAATTTCTTTGATTTTATGGGCAGCAACACACGCAAAACAACGTTTGGTTTTGGCAAGGCATCAAACATAAATAAACCATTATTAGACGCAGCATTGGCAGCATATCAAGTTAATCTATAATATGTTAGTTTACAACGTTACACCCATATACAACCAAATTGCAGGCTTTGAAGGCGTTTGCCAGCCTGTGAAAGACGCAGCAGGTAATTGGATATTATCGCAAGATAGTGCAATCGATCCGTTGCTTTCAGACATTAAGGCATTGATTGAGCAATGCGAGTTAATTGAATTTAATCCCGTAAAGCATGACATTTGATTGGTTTATGTTGACGGTGTTTGCCGGATTGGTTACGGTGCTTTGGTTTATATTTCAACGCACTTATGTAAAATTTGAGGACGTTCAAAAAGCGCAGGTTGAAAATGAGAAAAAAATCATTGAAATTTCGCTAAATTTGAGTAATGCAATCAAAGCAACTGATATTTATCAATCCATGAACAATGAGCAACTTAAGGAAATTAACGAAGCGCTGAAAAAGCAAATATCAGCTATGGAGCAATTGACAAAAGAGATTGGCTCAATGAATATTAACGTTTCAAAGATTGAACAGATGCTTGAAAACTACCCTAAAATTGAGCAACGGTTGCAGGATTTGGAAATAAAAGTAGCAGCAAATGGCAAAGGTCACTAACAAGGCAAATAAAAAGCAGGCGTTTGGCACGCGCAAAACTGGCGTACATAAGAAAAAACGCAACAAGCACGAATCTGTAAAGGCATATAAAGGACAAGGTAAATGATACAAGTAATTTTAAGTTGGATTCTTACTCAGGCTACCAAGTTTGAGCATTTGTTTACAGGCAAAGACAATAAGTGGAGCATTCGCAGAATAATGGCCGGTGGCGCATTTTTAAAGTTCATCCTGATGAGTTGCGAAACGGGCAGCAGCGATGCGTACATTTGGGCTTTGGTTGCGCTTATTGGCGGATTGCTTGGCCTCACTACCTTACAAAACATGAAAGCAAATGAACAACAAGTTTAACGAGCTATTTTTTTGGTTTTGCCTATTGTTGGCGGCCATTGGCACGCTGTACCATTCCGTTGTAAGTGAAAATTGGGGATGGGCTATATTCTTTGGAGGCTTTTGGGCGCTTGTAATTGGCATGGCATTAAAAGCGGGCAATGATGAGACAGATTAAATGGATTGTGGTGCATTGCACCGCAGGGCCGCAAGCGCAAACCACAAAAAGCATTATTGACTATTGGAGAAACAAACTGCGCTGGCGCACCGTTGGCTACCATTTTTTGGTAAGCGGCAACGGCAGTTACGAGCAACTTGCGCCAATTGAAAACCCAACCAATGGCGTGGCCGGATATAATGCCAGTTCAATCCACGTTTGCTACAAAGGCGGTTGGAACGGCAAAGACACGCGCACCTCAGAGCAAAAATCATCCCTTTTGCAAATTATCAAAAACCTCAAAAAGCAATTTCCGGCAGCCAAGGTGATAGGTCACCGCGATTTTAGCCCTGATAAAAACGGGGATGGCAAAATTACACCTGATGAATGGGTTAAACTTTGCCCGTGCTTTGATGCCAAAACAGAATACGCAAACGCATGAATAAAATAGCCGTATTCTTTATTCTTTTGGCTTATGGGATGACTTGCGGATGCAAAGCATACAAAGAGCGCATACTGCGTAAATATTGTACCACAGATACGCTAATTGTGCGCGACACCATTCGCACGCAAACCGTGCAGCATGATACGGCATTTGTTGACATACCGCGCACAGATACGTTGGTAATCACAAAAGACAAGTTAGTGATCAGGTATTTTAAAAAAGACAGCATAGTTTATATTTCAGGTGAGTGCAAAGGCGATACGGTTTACATTGAAAAGCGCATATCAGTACCGCGTGCGCTGCCTGTTCAATCATTTTGGCAACGGGCTTACAATACCGGCAAAGAGGTATTTTCCTGGCTTGGGCTAATATTGCTTGTTGCGCTGCTTCTGCGTTTTCTGATAAAATAGTTTTGATTTTTTAAAACTTTCAGTTAGCTTTGTACCCATGAAGCTAAAATTGAAAGAGGCATTGCGTGAGTATAACCTGCGCAACCCACAGAACAAATTGACACAGCAGGCATTTGGCAAGCTGTACTATGGCAAACAATGGATTCCATCAAAAAAGGCAGCGGTGAGCCACATGTTTACCGGCCGCAAGCGCAATATTGACGTGGCCAAGTGCGCACAAATATTGCAATGCAGTACTGATTACCTGCATGGCGTGGTGGATTGTTTTGAAACATCAAGTTGTTAACCCCTAAATACTAATTGAAATGGAATTTATTAAACTACTCATTGTATGTGCGGCCACAGGTGCTGGCATGTACGCATTTGTTTTGGCTGCCGGATGGCTTATGAGCATGATGGATCAGCCTAAATCACGCAAGTATACGGGCAAGTTGTGAAAAATATTACGCTATTTATCAGCGCGTTATAATTTTTTGCACAAAATAGTTTGCGTTTTCTGAAACTTGCTGTACATTTGCATCACTAATTAATCAAAAAAATATGCCACAATTGAACATTAACGGGGAGTTGCGCGAGGTTACGCATTACCCATCATTTTTTAAAGACCAACACGACAAGTATTGGATTATTGCCGCGCCAAATTTGTGCCTTGCTGTGCATAGTGGTGGTTGGGCTGCACAAGTTGAACGTTATGACAGCATGGTGCTAAGTAAAGAAGATGATTTTCTTACTGAAGTATCAGCCGAAGAAGTTACCACATTTGCCTTTGCGTCATTCAATCGCGCAATGGAGCGTTTTACTATCGTGTTCAATCAACTTCAAACCAAGCCGCGCAAGCCTCAAAATAGAATGTTGGAGGATATTGTATGATTACTGAAATGCCACAATTTGTAGTTACCGATTTTGACGTTGCAATAAACGGTGACATTGCCATTGAGTATGTGAATGACTTTGACAATTCAGATAAAGTCTATCAAAAACTTACCACGGTGAAAAAGATTTGCAAGTTTATCGAGGAACATAAATTGAATGAGTTTATAGACCGCGATGGCATTACTCAAACCTACGAAGAAAGTGTTGAAGAATACTTTTTACGCAACAAATACACCACATTAAACCTTTTTATCAATAATACAATATGAAAGCAATTACAGCAACCTCCACAGGAGGCACAAATTACGAACCGGTTGCAGCAGGCACTTATGTTGCCCGTTGCTATTCAATGGTACACATCGGTACTATTACTGAAAACATGATGGGCGAAAAGAAAGAATTGAACAAAGTTCGCATCACCTGGGAACTGCCAACCGAAACCAAGGTATTCAAAGAAGAAAACGGAGAGCAGCCGCACGCTATCAGTAAAGAGTTTACACTTTCCATGCACGAAAAGGCCACATTGCGCAAGTTTTTAGAATCATGGCGCGGAAAAGGCTTTACTGAGGATGAGGCCAAATCGTTTGACATTACAAAACTTCTTGGCGTGCCTTGCATGATTAGCATCATCCACAAAACATCGAAAACAACCGGCAAGACTTATGCTGAAATAGCATCTGTGTCAACTATGCCAAAAGGTATGCAATGCCCAGCACAAGTAAACAAAACATTTGTTTTTAGTCATGAGGAGTTTGATCAGGAATCATTTGATGCGCTGCCTGATTTTTTAAAAGACAAGGTGCGCCAATCAAAAGAATACATGGCAAAGAAGCAGCCGCACGTGACCGAAGCGCCTTCAAGCAATATTGAAATGTCTGACGATGATTTACCATTTTAGTTATGCAAACAATTGAAAGCACATTATCAGTAATGCCAGCCACCAAAGATGAGGTGGGGGCATTTGTAGCCAAGTTCAAAGAAGAAATGGAATCAGGCTACTCAGATCCTATCAAAACATTGCGCAACCTCAAAGCCATTGAAGCTGCACTTGAGCAAATGATTAAAATTGCCATGCCTTATGCACTTGATGAGGCGCAAAAAAACGGCAAATCATTTCAGCAATACGGGGCAAAGTTTGAGGTAAAAGAGGTTGGCGTAAAGTATGATTATTCGCATACAAACGATACAATCTACACATCATTGGCCATAAAGCAGGCGCAAATTAAAGAGCAAATGAAACAACGTGAAACATTTTTAAAATCAATATCAGGCCAACAGGTTGTTATTGATGAAGAAACCGGAGACGTTGTTACGCTTTATCCTCCACAAAAAACATCCACCACTTCAGTAGCTGTAACGCTTTTATGAGGTTTAGCTTTACAACAACTGCAAACGCTGACGGCATTATCAAGGCCAGCGCACCCCATCAAATTCAAATGCGGTGCGTTGCCTTGGCCGGCAAGCGCGTAACGGTTACTATTGAAACGGCAAAGAAAAAGCGCAGCCTGGAGCAAAACGCCTATTACTTTGGCTGTGTTGTGCCAATTATGCAAGCCACATTTAATCAACTTGGCAATGATTTTAGCAGAGAGCAAACGCATGACATCCTTCGCGCCAAGTTCTTAACCGTGGATATTGTGAACGTGGATGAGGTGGTTGCGCAACGCATCAGAAGCACAACTGAACTTACCACCACGCAATTTGCGGAGTACATTTTACAAATTCAACAATGGGCTGCATCTACATTTAACGTGCATGTGCCTGATCCAAACGAACAAACACAAATTCAATTATGATTACCCAAAGACAAAAAGAGGAGATTGACAAGATTATATCTAACACAAAAATAAAGCTATCCGTTATTGCACGCAAGCCGGTGCGCATATACTATGAATTGGTTGAGCCAACCCATGAAACGCAGGAAATATCAGAAGTGATACAAATGTTTTGCGATGTGATGGAAGTGCCAAAGTTTAAACTAATATCGCCATCCCGCAAAACAGAAATTACAAATTGCCGAGAAATGGTGGCTCAGTATCTTTTTTCAGAAATGCACATCCATCCCAAAAAAATAGGGCAAATACTGAAGCGCGACCGTACCAGCATATTGCATACGCTTGATATGTTCCAAATTCACTATAAACACGAATGGGACTACAAATTATCTTACGACAGAACAAAATCTTTAATCCAACATATTTATGTCACAGAAACAAAAAACACAGAAACAAGCGATCCTCAAACTATTTATGCAGGGCAAAACGCTTAACATCTTATCGGCTTTTAAATTGACCGGAACCATGAAGCTATCCACCAGGATTGCAGATTTCAGGCGTGATGGTATGGTATTTAAAGCAGAGCGTAAGCAATTCAAAACAAGATTTGGTACGCACGGGTGCTATATTGATTACACCTTGGATGCTAAAAAAACACCAAAAAAAGTTTTGAAAATGATTGCAGATAGTTAAATTTGCATTAACAATACGATGGCTTGGTTGATTAGGCCCAAGCAAGCCATTTCAATTGGGTAATTTTTAAGCCCCGATTCGCAAGGCCTAAGCGTTTCGGGGCATTTTTTTTATTATGGCAAAAGATCCAGCATTTTTATTATATACTTCAGACTTTCTTACCGGCACATTAACAATGACCGATGAGCAGGTTGGTAAGTACATCAGACTACTATGCCTTCAGCACCAAAAAGGCATACTTTCAGAAAAAGATATGATTTACATATGTAATTCATATGATAAAGACATTTTTGAAAAATTTGTCAAAACAGAGGAAGGTTATTTTAATCAGCGCTTAAAAGAGGAAAGCGAAAAACGCGCAAAGTATTCAGAATCAAGAGCAAACAATAGGAAAAGTAAGAAACATATCAATAACATATCTTCTACATATGTTCAACATATGGAAAATGAAAATATAAATGATATTAATAATACAATAAAGGTAACGCGAGAACTTTTTGAAAATACCATAGTGCCAAACATCCGGAATCAAAAAGAATTTTGGCTGTACGTTCAGAAGGTCCACAAAATATCGAAAGACGAGGCAATTAAACTATTTGACGAATTTGCCGCTAAATTAGCCATTACAGACAACTTTAAGGCAGCAAGCGAGGTGAAGTCCCACTTTTTGAATTGGGTGGCTCATAAGCCTTCTAAAAGCGAAAATCAAAATAAACCACTTTACAAACCATTAGCATGATAAACAAGATACCACCACAGGCCATTGAATTAGAGGAAGCAGTTATTGGCGCACTTATGCTCGAAAAAGACGCATATTTGAAAGTGAGCGATTTTTTAGCTGCCGATATGTTTTATTCTGAAAAGCACGCGGTTATATACCAAGCCTGCGCATCATTATTCAATCAGGCAAAGCCAATTGATATTCTTACAGTTGTAAACGAGCTGAAAAAATTGAACAAGCTGGAGATTGTTGGTGGCCCTTATGAGGTCACGCAATTTACTCAGCGAGTGGCATCATCGGCTCACGTTGAACATCACAGTCGGATTATTCAGGAAAAGTACATTTTGCGCAAGTTGATTGAACTTGGAAGCGAAGTTTCAAAAATAGCATACGATGAATCAGCCAATCCTTATCAGATTATTGAAGATTTTGATAAGCGAATTTTGCACATTCTAAATATTCAAAGTCAACGCAAAACACTAAAGCAGCAATTAATTGATACACGCAAAGAAATTGAAGCAAGTGCAGCGCACTCAGGCATAACCGGCATACCATCATCAGTTTCCGTTGTAAATGGATTGATGGGTGGGTATAATCGAACAGATTTGATTATTGTAGCTGCTCGCCCAGGCATGGGCAAAACATCATTTGCGTTGCAAGAAGCGCTATTTGCTGCCAAAAATGGATATTCCGTTGCGTTGTTCAGTTTGGAAATGGGCGACCGGCAATTGATAAAAAAGATGCTATCAGCAGAAGCAGATATTGACCTGCAACTGATAAAAAACGGCAATTTATCTGAGTTAGATTGGAACATTTTGAACAATCGAATAGGCTCAATGTACGATTTACGCATGGTCATTGACGATACTCCGGCATTATCCATACATGATTTGAGGCGCAATTGCATTAAAATAGCCAAAAACAGCGGATTGGATATGGTTGTTGTGGATTACTTGCAATTGATGCGCGGAGAAAAAGACCGCAACGGCAACCGAGAGCAGGAAATATCAAGTATAACCAGGGGATTGAAAGCGTTGGCAAAAGAATTAGATGTGCCGGTTATTGCGCTTTCTCAGTTAAGCCGCGAGTGCGAAAAACGTGGAGATAAACGGCCATTGCTTTCCGATCTTCGTGAATCAGGAAGTATTGAGCAGGATGCCGATATTGTGCAATTTATATTCAGGCCGGAGTATTATGGCATTCAGGAAGACGAAAACGGATATTCAACATTAGGCCGTGCTGAGTTTATATATGCCAAAAATAGAAACGGAAGCACCGGATTTATAAATGTTGGATTTGTTCATCAATTTACTAAGTTTGTAAATTAAGTTTGTAAAAATCGAAACAAGTTTTATATTTGCATAACGTGATGCAGCTAAGCGAAGGCACAAATAGTGTTGGCATTGTGCGGTTGGATTTGGGCTTTTGCTTATGTGCTGTTAGCAGTAGGTTTTATCACGAATTATTAACTTAAAAACAAATATACAAATGACACAAGAACAACACGATTACGAAATGGGATGTGCAGGACAAGCACAAGCAGAGTATGAAGCACAAATGGCTTACTATGAATATTTAGATGGTTTGATAGCTGATAAACAATATCAGTTACACGCTGTCGAAATAGCGTTGGATATGCTTAATTCAAAAGAGTTTGCTAATAGTGGTATGTCGCCTAAAGATTGGTTAGATGCAGAAAGAAAACGTCTGGCAGTTAAAAGTCTAAATGATGGCACTAAGTCCTTTTAAACTTACTGCTAACGTTTTCGGGCTTGGCGAAGTGGCTTGTGTGCGTTGGCTTGTGTGTCTGAAAGCCATTTTGCCAAACCCGTGTTATATGAAGTGCCGACTTATTTACGATAAAGCCCAATTGGAACACTAAACAGAAAAACAAAAAGAAAAAAAAGGGATGGAAAATT
>Ga0315901_10001900_pt1 | contig 29651 bp, 25 predicted proteins | sample LakEriMetagenome_10_FD_203761 | JGI IMG/M metagenome (GOLD analysis project Ga0315901, IMG submission 203761) | Freshwater fungal communities from buoy surface, Lake Erie, Ohio, United States - Buoy 2 MA116 | ecosystem: Environmental > Aquatic > Freshwater > Lake | place: USA: Lake Erie, Ohio...
CGGTGCGACGGTGCGCGGCGCATGAGCGCGGGCGACTTCCTCGCCGGGATGGCGGCCTCGAGCCGCGTCCGCGCCGACGCGGCGAGGGCTGCGCTGCCGGAGGCCGAACTGCGCGCCCGTATCGCCGGACTGCCGCCCGCCCCGCGTCTGAAGCTTTCGTCGGCCGGTTTTGACCTCATCGCTGAGATGAAGCTGCGCTCGCCGGCGGTCGGCGCTTTGCGGTCGGCGAGCGAAGAGGATCCTGCCGCGCGCGCGTGCCTGTACGCCGATGCCGGTGCTGCGGCGGTCTCGGTGCTCACGGAGCCTTCCCGTTTCGATGGCGCGCTCGCGCATCTGGAGCGGGCGGCGAGCGCGCTCACGCCTTCCGGCGTGCCGGCGATGCGCAAAGATTTCTTGGTGGACCCGTATCAGGTGCTTGAAGCTCGAGCGGCGGGTGCAGGCGGCGTGCTGTTGATCCTGCGCATGCTGCCGCGTGCGACGCTGGAGCGTCTGCTCGACACGGCGCTGGAGCAGGGGCTCTTCGTGCTTCTCGAGGCTTTCGACGACGCCGATGTCGAGGCGGCGGTGTCGATGCTGGAGCCGCGACGGGTCGCGGGCGGCGCCGCGGGCGATCCGCTGCTGCTCGGCGTCAACTGCCGCGACCTCGTCAGCTTGCAGGTGGTGCCGGGACGTCTCGAAGCGATGGCGGACCGTCTGCCGACCTGGATCCCGCGTGTCGCCGAGAGCGGGCTCGCGACGCCGGCCGATGCGGCGCGGCTCGCCGCCTGCGGCTACGACCTCGCGTTGGTGGGCAGCGCGCTCATGACCGGTGGCGCGCCGCGCGACCTTGCGGGTGCGATGCTGGCCGCTGCGCGCGACGCGCTCGGTCATCGTCCCCGTCGTGCCAGGACCTCCGCGGATCCCGGTGTCCGACCCGCGGGGCGCGGCTGATGTTCGTGAAGATCTGCGGCCTGACCACGCCGGAAGGCGTCGCGGCGGCGCTGCATGCGGGGGCGGACGCCCTCGGCTTCGTGTTCGCACCCTCGGTGCGGCGGGTCACGCCGACCGCCGCTGCCGCGCTGGCGGCGCCCGCCCGCGGCCGGGCGATGTGCATCGCCGTGACGCTGCATCCCACCGCTGAAGAGGTCGAGGAGATCCTCGATGTCTTCGCTCCCGACCTGCTGCAGACCGACCTCGCGGATGCCGCGGTGCTCTCGCCACGCGCCCGAGCGCGCCTGCTGCCGGTGCTGCGCGAGGGCGCTGCGTTGCCCGTCCCGCTGCCGGCTCGGGTACTCTACGAAGGCGCGGTGAGCGGCACCGGGCGCACCGCCGACTGGGCGCTCGCCCATGCGGTGGCGCGGCAGACCGAAGCGCTGCTCGCCGGCGGCCTGAACCCCGACAATGTCGCCGAGGCGATCCGCAAGGTCCGCCCCTGGGGCGTCGATGTGTCGAGCGGCGTCGAGTCGGCGCCCGGCGTGAAGTCGCCGACGAAGATATCCGCTTTCCTGGCGACCGCGCGCGCAGCGGCCGTCGAGCAAGCCTGAACCACAAATCCCAAAAAAGTATTCTGAACACGGATCTTCATCCATGAACGCCAACGTCAAGTTCACCCCCGCCGAACAGCAGCGTCTGCTGGAGGCCGAGGTCAGCGGCAAGTTCCCCGACGCCCGCGGCCGCTTCGGTCCCTACGGCGGCCGCTATGTCCCCGAGACGCTGATCCCCGCGCTCGAGCGCCTCGAGGCGGGCATGCGCGAGCATCTGCCGCGCGAGGACTTCCAGCGCGAGCTCGCCGACCAGCTCGACTCCTGGGTCGGCCGACCGACGGCGCTCTCGCACGCGCCGCGGCTCTCCGCCGCGTGGGGCGCGGATGTCTGGTTCAAGCGTGAGGACCTCGCGCACACCGGCGCGCACAAGATCAACAACGCGTTGGGGCAAGCGCTGCTCGCCAAGCGGCTCGGTGCGAAGCGCATCGTCGCCGAGACCGGCGCCGGTCAGCACGGCGTGGCGAGCGCCGCGGCCTGCGCGCGCCTCGGTCTGCCCTGCACGGTCTACATGGGCGCGATCGACATGGAGCGCCAGGCGCCGAACGTCGGCCGCATGCGCCTGATGGGCGCCGAGGTCGTGCCGGTGACGGGCGGTGACCAGACGCTGCGCGCGGCCATCGACGAAGCGCTGCGCGATTGGGTCTCTGACCCGAACGGGACCTTCTATCTGCTCGGTTCGGCGGTCGGACCGCATCCGTATCCCGTGCTGGTGCGCGAGCTGCAGGCCATCATCGGCCGCGAGGCGCGCGCACAATTTTTGAAGCGGCAGGGCCGCCTGCCGGATGCCGTGTTCGCCTGCGTCGGCGGCGGTTCCAACTCCATCGGCATGTTCCACGCCTTCGTGCCGGACCGTGATGTCGAGATCATCGGCATCGAAGCGGGCGGCCGCGGCAGCGGGCTGGGCCAGAACGCCGCGAGCCTGTCCTACGGATGGCCGGGCGTGCTGCAGGGCTGCTACTCGCTGCTGCTGCAGGACGAGAACGGTCAGATCTACGAGACCGACTCCATCTCTGCGGGCCTCGACTACCCCGGCGTCGGCCCCGAGCATGCGCTGCTGCTCGCCGCGGGTCGCGTGCAGTACGAGTCCGCCACCGACGACGAAGCGCTCGCCGCGTTGCAGGAGTGCTCACGCCTCGAGGGCATCCTGCCCGCGCTCGAGACCGCGCACGCGCTGCACGGCGCGAAGCGCTGGGCGGCGCTGAATCCGGGCAAGCAGGTGCTGCTCTGCATGTCCGGCCGCGGCGACAAGGACATGCCGACGCTGCAGCGCACGCTGCTCGCGCCTGCGCAGACGCCGGGAGCTTCCTCGTGAAGCCGCACGACCGTCTGAGCGCGGCGATCCGCGATGCTGCCGCCCGAGGCGGGCCCGCGCTCGTCGCCTTCATGACCGCCGGTTTCCCGAGCGCGCCCAAGTTCCGCGAACATCTGCTCGCGGTGGCCGCGGGCGCCGATGTGGTGGAGATCGGCGTGCCGTTCACCGACCCGATGGCCGACGGCATGACCATCCAGCGCTCGAGCCAAGGCGCGCTGAAGCAGGGCGTGAGCCTGCGCTGGATCCTCGCGGAGCTCGGCGCGATGCAGCGACCGGCGGCGCCGCTCGTGCTGATGAGCTACCTCAACCCGCTGCTGCAATACGGCTACGAGAAGCTCGCGGCCGATGCGGCCGCCGCAGGCGTCTGCGGCTTCATCGTCCCGGACCTGCCGTTCGACGAGGGCGATGACCTGCGCGCCGCGCTGCAGAAGTCGGGCGTCGCGTTGGTGCAGATGGTGACACCCGTGACGACGTCCGCGCGTCTCGCACAGGTCTGCGCGGCGAGCGAGGGTTTCGTCTATGCCGTCACCATGACCGGTACCACCGGTAAGTCCGTCGAGGTGCCCGACAGCGTGCTCGATTACCTTGCGCGCGTGCGTGCCGCGTCGCCGGTGCCGGTCTGTGCGGGTTTCGGCATCCGCTCCGCGGCGCAGGTCGCGCGCCTGTGCGGTACCGTTGAAGGCGTGGTGGTCGGCTCGGCGCTGGTCGAGGTGCTCGAGCGCGGCGAGGATCCGACCGCGTGGCTCAAGGGCCTGCGGCCCGGATGAGGCGCTGACGGCGTGGAGGCAGGGCTTTTCAGCTGGCCGACCGTCGCGGTGTCGCTGCTGGCGCTCGCGATCACGTCATGCTGCGTGTTGCTGCATTACGAGACGCTGTCGTGGCTGCATCGACGGCTGCCCAAGATGCACGGACCGAGGCAGCAGCGGGTGCTGCGCCTGATCTTCGCCATCCTGGCGCTGCACAGCGCCGAGATCTTCCTGTTCGCGCTCGGTTATCTCGCGTTGCTGCAGGACCCGCGATACGGCTCGCTGGAGGGCATCTCCTCCGTAGGCCTCGTCGACTGCGGCTATTTCTCGGCGGTGGTCTTCACCACGCTCGGGCTCGGCGACATCGTGCCGCACGGTGCGATCCGCATCTTGGTCGGCCCGCAGTCGTTGGTCGGCTTCGTGCTGATCACCTGGTCGGCGAGCTTCACCTTCATCGAGATGCAGCGCTACTGGAACGACCGGCACGCCTGACGCGCCACAGCATCACGCCCGCGGCGACGAACAGCAGCGTGCCGATAACGTCGGCCGCATGCGCTTGATGGGTGCGGAGGTGGTGCCGGTGATCGGCGGCGACCAGACGCTGCGCGCCGCCATCGACGAGGCGTTGCGCGACTGGGTCTCCGATCCGAACGGCACCTTCTATAGGGCCTGCGTCAGGGCTGAGGGCGCGGACTCACGCCGACCCCGGATCATCCGCCAGCAGTGCGCTGCTGTGATCCATGAGGTATTCGGCGAACTCGAGCGGTGCAGGCAGCGGCGGGCGGCCCACGTTGGTGTTCATCAGCACGATCGCGGCGACGCCGTCCTCGAAACGCAGCCGCAGGTTGGCGTTGATGCCGGGGTCGCTGCCGCCGTGGCCCCACAGCAGATCGCGCCCGCTGCGGCGCTGCGCATTCCAGCAGAGCCCCATCACGCGGCTGTCGTCACCCGACTCGATACGGAACATCTGGCGTATGGTCTGCGCTTGCAGCAGCGGTCGGTCAGCGCCAGCCGCGGCGTCGAGGTAGGCGCGCGCGTAGCGGGCGAGTTGGTGCACGCTGCTGCGCAGGAATCCATCCGGGAAGTTCGGGTGGTTGTACAGGCAGTTGGCGGCGTAGCCGCCATCGATCCGCGTCGCTGCCCCGGGATCGCCGACGACCGAGGGCGGTACTCCGCCCCAAACGGGGCCACGCACCGCGCCACCGCTGACCCAGCTGTACGGGATCGCGTGACGGGCGGTGTCGATGTCTCTCAGGTACCACGAGGTGTCACGCATGCCGAGCGGCGTGAAGATCCGTCGGCGGCAGTACTCGGCGAAAGGCAGGCCCGTGATCCGCTCGACGAGATGGCCGAGCACTCCGTAGGGCACGTTCGCGTAGTAGAAGCCTTTGCCGGGCGCCCAGCCGTGGAAGTTCCGCGCATCGTGGAACCGTCCGCCCGGCACAAGGTAGGCACGCAACCACTCCTCGAGCGAGATCTGCGGATCGCCGCAGGCATAGGCATCGGCGTAGGCGGGGCCATCCGCGATCGCGGACTGATGGGTGAGCAGATGCCGGACGGTGATGGGCTGCGAGCGGAAGCCCGGGTGGACGACCGTGAAGCCGAGGTGGTCGTTGATGTCGTCGTCGAGTCCCAGCCGACCGGCGTCGATCAACTGCATCACGGCGGTCGCGGTGAACGTCTTGGATACCGACCCGATGTTCTGGATCGTGTCGGGCGTCATCGGCAGGCGACGCGTGATATCCGCCCAGCCATAGCCCCTCGACCACATCAGCTTCGGACCCCGCAACACGGCGACGGCGAGGCCGGGGATGTGTTCGCTGGCCATGCGGGCGGCGAAGTGGTCGTCGGCGGCGGATCGGGCGGCGGCGGCTTTGCCGGAGGGCGCCGCGGACACCCTTTGCGCGCCTGCCAGTGCCAGACCTGCGCCGGCGAGACCCAGCAGAGTCTCGCGACGGGCGATGTCGACCGGTACGACGTTCCGTGTCCGTGGCTTCATATGTGACCCCGCCTGGTCAGGTCCTGCCGCGCCCAAGATAGAGCAGACCGCCGCAGGCGACCCAACCGAGGAAGATGCTCCATTCCACCGGACTCAGCGCCGACGGCGACCCTGGAAGATACAGGGCTCCGAGCCCGATGCAGCAGGCGATCCCCAGCCAACCGATCGCCATGCCATGTCGCAACCGGAAAGGGCGCGGCAACCCGGGTTCGATGCGCCGCAGGCGGACATAGGATGCGGCCACCAGCAGATAGGCCACCACCGCGCCGAAACTGCCGGCGTTGACCAGCCAGATCAGCGCCTTGTGCCCGAGCAACGGAGCGGCGCAACCCAGCAGCCCGATGAGGGCGATCGCCGCATGAGGCGTACGGTACTTCGGATGCAGCCGACCGAGGAAGCCCGGCAGCATGCCGCTCTGCGCCATGGCGAACATGGCGCGGCTGCCGCCGATGATGAAGGCGTTCCAGCTGGTCACGATGCCGGCGATGCCGCCGATGACCATGATGAGGGCCCCGCTGCGGCCGAGCGCAGCGGCCGCCGCGTCCGCTGTGGGGAGGCGGGAGTCCTGCAGCACGGCGTCATCGGCGAGCAGCGCTACGCCGGCGATGACCAGGCAATACCAGAGGATGGCGGCGCAGACCGACACGATGGTCAGGGTGCCGAGCTCGCGTGCAGGCAGATCCACCTCCTCGGCGATCTGCGGGATGACGTCGAAGCCGACGAAGAAGAAGGGCACCATGGTGATCACGCCGATGATGCCGATCAGCCCCGCCGCGAACAGCGGCTCGGCGCGCTCGATGGAGCCGTGCAGGCCGGCGCCGGTCAGCAGCACGATGCCGCTCGCCACGATCATCAGCGTGACGACCACCTGCACCACCGCGGACATCTTCACGCCGATGATGTTGATCACCGTCAACACCACGCTGGTGACGATGCCCACCATGGCCCATCCGAGGTGGACGTCGTAGCCGGCCACGGTCCAGAGGAAGACGTGGTGCAGGTCGATCCTCAGGTATTCGAGCGCCACCGCCAGCGCCACGGCCTCGAAGCAGCAGATCGAGACATAGACGAAGACGATCGCCCAGGTGCAGGCGAAGGATCCGGTGCGACCCAAGGCGCGCAGGCTCCAGACGTGTTCGCCGCCTACTTGAGGCATCGCTGCAGCCAGTTCGGCATAGAGCAGGGCGACGATCAGCATCACACCGCCGGCCACCATGAACGCGATCATGGCGCCGAGGCTGCCTGCGCGCTGGATCCAGTCCCCGGTGAGGATGACCCAGCCCCAGCCGATCATCGCGCCGAAGGCGAGGGCGAGCACGTCCCGGCGCGTCAGCACGCGCGACAGGCCGGCGCTGGAGCCGTTGTCCACCGTCAACCTTCCGGGTACCGCCGCGTGGTGGCCCACGCGGCGGTGCCCATGGCGATCAGCAGGTCACCGGCCATCGGCAGCGCCGAAGTTCCAGGTGAACTGCAGCGCCAACGAGCGCGGCGGCTCGAGGAAGAAGAAGTCGGAGCCGCTGCCGGCATCGTTCGCGAAGTTCGAGGTCATCTTGTCCGTCAGGTTGCGACCGACGAGGGCGAGGCGCCATCCGTCGGTGCGGCTCGAGATCGCGACCGTCGCATCGACCTTGGTGTAGGCGCTCTGGTAGTGCAGCGGATCGTTGTCGAGCTGCATGGAGTACTCGTCCGAATAGTAGACGCGGCCCAGCAGCTGCAGCCGCAGCCCGTCGCTGATCGGCACCTCGTAGCGGGCGTCCACCGCGGCCTTCCACTGCGGCGAATACTGCAGCGGCTGGCCCTTCAGGTTCTGGCGGGGCGGCTGACCGGGGGTCGTGGTGCAGCCCTGGGCGGTGGTCTGCCCTTCCCAGCAGGGCGCGTTCGGGAAGGAGTTGTAGGTCGCGTCGAGATAGGCCGCGGCGACCGACAGCGAGAACCCGCGGGTGACGCGCCAGAACGCGTCCAGCTCCATACCGGTCGAATCCGCACGCGCGGCGTTGGATGTGCGGAAGGCCAACAGTCCCGTGGCCGCATCGGTCGTCAGCGACGTGACCTGCAGATCCTTGAACCGGTTGCGGAACACGGCCCCGTTAAGGCGCAGCCGTTGCTCGGGGAAGGACAGCTTGGCGCCGAGTTCGAGGGCCTCGACCTGCTCGTCCTTGAAGCGGATGTTGTTGAGGATCGTGGCTTGCGGCTCGGCGATGAAGTAGTCGAAGCCGCCGCCCTTGAAGCCCGACGAGTACGTCGCATAGGTCATGATGTCATCGCTCGGACGCCACCGCAGCGCGAGATTCGCGTTGGTCTGATCCTCCTCGACGCGGTCGGTCACGTTGTGCACGTTGGTGGCGGGCGGCGGGCCTGCCGGGGCCGGTGCGATGACCGGTGATTCGCGGTACAGCGGCGTCTGGAACTGCCGCTTGAGGATCTCCTTGTCTTCCATCGTATGGCGCACGCCGACGGTCAGGTCCCACCGCTCGGCGAAACCCCACGTCAACTCGCCGAACGCGGCGATGGTCTCCGCCTCCTGTTCGGCCAGACGGTTGCTGCGCACGCGGGCCGGCGGCGGGGTGACCGCGAGCGGTGCCGGACCCTGCGCGTTCAGGTCAAGGTCCCAGTCGAGGTCCTGGTCCGGTACGTTGAGGTAGAAGAGACCCACGATGTATCCGATGCCCGAGCCCGCTTGCGAGGTGAGGCGCAACTCCTGCGAGTACTGCCGGTAGCTCTCGCGGAAGTTCGAGATGTTGCCCTGGGTGCCGCCGGTGGTGGCGCCCGTGAAGTCGTTGCTGTCGAATTGGGCGTAGCCGGTCATCGACGTTAAGGTGCCGAGGGCCGTCTGCCAATCGATCGTCACGCCGCCGAAGTGCGAGGTGGTGTCGCTGGTCCAGGGCAGTTCCTCGGTGCCGCGGACGATCTTGCCGGTGGTCCGGTAGTCGAGCTTGCAGTCCTCGTTGAACTGCGCGTAGAGCGTCAGCAGCGCCTGCGGACAGTTCGCCACCTCATAAGTCCGGCCGAGCCGCTCCTGATCGCTGTACTGGTAGACGGCTGATACCGTGATGTCGTCGCTGATCAGCCACTCGAGGCTGCCGCGGATCGCGGGCGACTTCAGCTGCGTCACGCTGTCCTTCAGGTCGGTGTTGAACATGTAGCCGTCCTTGTCCTCATAGCGGACCGCCAGACGTCCGCGGATGGAATCGGACAGCGGACCGGAGATCGCGCCCTGGACGGTCCAGCCCTCGTCACCCTCGAATTCCCAGACCGGAGCGAAGAAGCCGGTCAGCGCCGCGGTCGGCCGCGCCCACGTGGTGTTGATCGCGCCGCCGGTGGTGTTCTTGCCGATGATGGCGCCTTGCGGGCCTTTCAGGATCTCGACCTGGTCCACATCCATGAAGGACGCACGACCGAACCGGGCACGGCCCAGATAGAAGCCGTTGAACACCTGGCCCACGGTGTTCTCGAAGCCGAAGTTCACACCGGAGCCTAGGCCGCGGATGAACACCTGGTCGTTGCCGGAGATCGACTCGGCGTACTGGAACGTCGGGACGATGGCCGAGAGGCTTTCGAGGTTGCGGATGTTGTCGGCGAGCAGATCTTCGCCCGAGACGACCGAGACGGAGACCGGTACGTCCTGCAGGCGTTCCTCGCGCTTGCGCGCGGTGACCACCACTTCCTCGAGGTCGGCGGCGGGCGCTGCCGCGATGTCCGTGGGCGCGAGCGCGCCGAAAGCGACGGTCGAGATGACCGCGATTGCGATGTGTTTCGTCACAGTTACAGCCTCCGTTCGGGGGAGATGGAAGTACAGGGCGGGTTCATGGATCGATCGGCGTCTCGATACCGGCTCGCCAGACCTTGAGCAGGTTCCGCGAATCGGAGATCAGTCGGGTCGGGTCGCCGCGCACGAGCTGCATGTCGGCCCGCAGACCTTGTGCGATCCGACCGCGGTCGGCGAGCCCGAAGGCGGTCGCGGCGTCCGCCGTGGCGCTCCTCAGCGCCTCGACCTCGCTCAACCCGCATCGCACCAGCAGGGTCAGCGTCCGGTGCATGCTGGCACCGTGCACGATCCCTGGGCTGCCCGCATCGGAACCGGCGGCGATCAACACGCCGGCATCGTGCAGGCTGGTCACGGCGCCGCACGACACGTCCATCGAGACGGTGGTGAAGACGGGATTGCGCTCCGCGAGGCGTGCCTTCGCGGCCGTCGAGAGACGCGAGTTGATCCTGTCGTCGCGCAGCAGCTCCAACTGCCCGTCGTTCAGGCGGTCGGGTGCCGTGAGGGTGGGGACCACGAAGATCCCGCTCCGGGCGAGGCGCGCCGCGAGGGCCGGCCTTTCACCGGCGTCGCGCCAGTGGTGCGCGAAGCCGTCGACCCCGGCCGCCATGCCGAGCAGGAAGTCGTCCTCGTTCTCGGCGTGCAGGTATACCGGCATCCGTCTCGCGTGGCTCGCTGTGACCAGCGCACCGACGATCGCAGCGTCGAGTCGCGGCGTCTGGAAGCGGATGTGGCGGACGCCGTTCAGGACGACCTTGATGTAGGTCGCGCCTTCGGCGGCGCGCTCGGCGACGAACTTCCCGGCATCGGCCGCCGAGGTGATCGGCGCGTCGAGGTCGTACTGCGCACCATGCCCCTGCGGTGCTGTCGCGATCAGCGAAGGCGAGCGGAAATCGGCGAGGTCGCCCCGCGTCGCCGCTGCCGCCGCCAGTTCGCGCAGGTATTCGGGGCGGGTCCCCATGTCGAGCACGGTGGTCGTGCCGAAGGCGAGCGCCTCCTGCAATTCCGAGGCTGACCGGGTATGGGTATGGCCGTCGATGAAGCCCGGCAGCAGCGTCGCCCCGGTGCCGTCGATGACCGGCAGATCGCCGGGGTCGAGCCGGTCGCCGATGGCGGCGATCCGACCGTCCCGCACCAGCACCGTCCGTTGCGGCAGCAGTCGCCTGCCGTCGAACACCGCCGCGTTCGTTATCGCGAAGCTGTCACCATCAACGCCGTCCGCCGCGGCATGCGGCGCGGCCGTCAGGGCGAGGGCGGTGGCCGCGCAAGCCGCTCTCCAGCTGGCGGAACGCATGGGTAGGCGGCGTCGCACGGCGAACCCGCGTCCGGCATGCGCCACCGGCTCCGTTCCGTCCCGCCCCATCCTCCGACCTCCCGTGGGGATCATGGATGACCCGATCCACCCTTTTACTTGCAGCAGCATATGTTGCGCTATCTAGCGGGTCAATCGTCGCGCATCCGCGGCGGTCGGCGGCCCGCGTCGGCCTGCAGCCGGTCCTGACCGGGGATGCATGCGTTTGCAAGTGTCGGTTCGTGCCGCTACCTTGGTGCGGGATCTTCGTGCGGGCTCTCCGCCCCCTACCCACCCACCATCCCCCGGAGTGCCGATGCGTTATCGACCGCTCGCCTTGATGCTGCTCGCCGGCCTGCTCGCCGACGATGTCCACGCGGCGGGCGCCTGCCGGTTCGCAGCCGAGCCGAAGGGCGCGGAGACGGGCGACGCAGGCCGGTGGGTCACCGTCGAGGTGAGCGCCCCTGGGCTGAGTCGGCGGATCATCGACAGTGCGGCGGTCGGCGCGCCGGCCAGCTACCACGTGCTGCTGCCACCGGGCTATGCCGATGAGCCGTCGAGGCGATTCCCCGTCCTCTACTGGCTGCATGGCACCGGCGGTGGGCTGGCTGGACTGCCGAGGGTCGCCGGGCGCTTCGAAGCCGCGATGCGCGCCGGCGACCTGCCGTCGATGATCGTGGTCTTCCCCTACGGCTTGCCTTCAAGCATGTGGGTCGACTCGAAGGATGGCGGCAGCCGGGTCGAGTCCCTCCTGATCGGCGACCTCATCCCGCACGTCGATGCCTGCTACCGCACCTTGGCGGCGCGCGAGGGGCGGATCCTCGAGGGCTACAGCATGGGCGGCTACGGGGTCGCGCGTCTCGGATTGCGCCATCCGCGGCTGTTCGCGGGTGTGCTGATGCTGGCTGCGGGGCCGCTGCAGCGCGAGCTGTACGAGACGCCGCGCGCCTCCGCCGCGGAGCGTGCTCGCCTGATGCAGCAGGTGTACGGCGACGACATGGATTTCTTCCGCCAGCAGAGCCCGTGGCAGCTCGCGGAGCGGGCGGTGTCGGTCGGCGCGCCGCTGCCGCGGCTGCGGCTGATCGTGGGCACCGGCGACGAGACCTATCCCGCGAACCAGGCGTTCCACCAACACCTGACACGGCTGGGCATCGAGCACGAGTACGTCGAGCTGCCCGGCGTCGGCCACAGCCTGCCGGCGGTGTGGACGGCGCTCGGCGTCGCGTCGTGGGGATTCTATGCGGAGGTGCTGGCGCCCTGAGCGGGGATCAGTAGGAGAGGCCCGCGGCCCGTTTCGGCGGCGGCAGCTCGGCGAGCAGCTTGCGCGCGATGCGCACGAAACTGTCCCGCTCCACCCGGGTGAGCACGCTGAGTTCCCGGTCGCAGGCCTCGCGCACGGCCAGCGAGGCGCGCTCGCACAGCGCGCGTCCCGCCGGCGTGATCTCGATGTTCATCAGCCGCGCGTCATGGGTGCGCCGCGAGCGGCTCACCAGCCCTTTCTTCTGCATGCGCACGATGGCGCGGCTCAACGACGACTGGTTGAGGCTCGTGAACTCCACCACCTCGGTCAGCGTGTAGCTGCGACCGTCGAAGACGCAGAGGATCACGCGCCATTCGGCGATCGAGATGCCGAGCGGCGCCAGCGCCTCGGTCATGACACCGTGCAGGTAACGGGTCATCGAGGTCGCCAGCCAGGGGATGAAGCGTCCCAGGTCGAGCCCCGGCACGGGGCTGCCTGCATGCGCTGCCGGCGGCGATGTGCGCGCCGGAGCGGATCGCGGCGCCGAGACGGTGGATCGCGTCCGGGCGCGTGGACGACGGCGGATTTCGCGGCTTTTGGCCATGTAGGCCCCTGCGTTTCACGGGAGTCGGGCGGGCATGCTAGCCGCGAGCGTCGTGCCGGCGCAAATGCGGGTCGAAGACCGCTTGCGGGCGATGAGCGGGCCGCGCCGGCGATCGCGAGGCCCTGTGCTAACCTGCGGAGGCGGCGCGGACGAGGTCCGCGCGACATCTTCCCGATCCTCCGGATCCGCCAGACCAGCAGCGAGTAGCCGTGCGCGCTTGGGCCTCACTGTTCGACGAATTCCGCGGCTATCCGCGCCGTCTGTGGCTGGTATGCCTCGCCGCGTACGTGACCGTGCAGATCGAGTTCGCGCTCTGGTCGCTCGCGCTGCCCGCGCTGCGCGCCGAGTTCGGGCTCTCGAGCAGCGAGGTGGGATTCCTCACCGGACTGACGTTCGCGCTCGGCGGCCTGCTCGTGGTGGGCCTCAGCATCCTCGCGGACCGTTTCGGCAGGCGCCTGATGCTGATCGTCGGCACGTCGGCGGCCGCCGTCTTCTCCGCGCTGCATGTGGTCGCGACCGGTCTGGTCGCGCTGGCCGTGGTGCGCACCTGCGCCATCGGCTTCAGCGGTCTCGTGTTCCCGTCGACCGGCGCGCTCGTGGCCGAGGAAGCACCGGCACGCATCCGTGGCCTGATGGTCGGTCTGTTGCAGATCGCCGTACCGCTCGGCTGGCTGCTGGCGGCCATCATCGGTGCCATCGTCCTCGACGACTGGGGCTGGCGCGCGCTGTTCCTCGCCGCCATCCTCGGCGTGCCGGCGGCGTTGTTCGTCCATCTCTACATCCGCGAGTCGCCGCTGGTGCAACCGTCCGCCGGTGGACAGTGGCGCCTCGCCCGTCTGTTCGCGGCCGGCATGTGGCGGCGCACGGTGCCGCTGTTCCTCGCGCAGGGCTGCTTCGCGCTCGCCTTCGGCGGCGGCTTCATCCTCATGCCGCTCTATCTGCACGACGAGCTCGGTTTCGGACCGGCCGAGGCGGGCGTGCTGGTGGCCGTCGCCAATGCGATGGGGCTGCTCGGTTACCTTGCGACCGCGTGGGTCGGCGAGTTCCACTGGACACGGCGCAACACCATCGCCGTGGCCACGTTCGCCGCCGCGGTGGCGTTCGCGGTGTTCGTGCTGTTCGCACGCGGACACCTCGCCGTGCTGGCGGCGTATGCCTTGCTGACCTTCTTCCTGCTCGGCACCTCAGCGGTCAAGTTCCCCTACATCGCCGAACTCTACCCGAGCGAGCTGCGCGCCACCGGCATCGCCTTCGCCTCGTCGCTCGCGATCCACTCCGGTCTCGCCTTCGGTCCGGCGATCGTCGGTTCCCTCGTCGATCGTGTCGGTTGGTCGCAGGCCCTGCTGCTCGGTGGTGCGGTGCCGTTGCTGCTCGCTTCCGGTCTGTTCCTGCTGCTGCAGCCCCTGCCTTCGGGGCTCGAGATGCGCGAGATCGAGTCGCGCTTGCGGCAGGAACGATGAGGACCGCTCAGATCCGCATCTTCGGCAGCGAGTTGCCCCACAGCGTGTAGAGATCCGGCGGATTGGTGCCGGCGATGCCCATCAGCTCGTCGATGGTGATCGTCTCGTCGCCCTGGCGGCCGTAGAGCACGACCTCGTCACCCGCCCGCACCGGTCCGGGCAGATCGGTCACGTCCGCCACCAGCACGTTCATGGTCACGAGCCCGACGACGGGCACGCGCCGGCCCTGGATCAGCAGCTGCGGCGGCCGCGCTCCGGCCGCGGCTTGCCGGTCCGTCGCCGAGAACACCCGGCGATAGCCGTCTGAATATCCCACCGGGATGTTGGCGAGCCGGGATGCGCGCCGCAGCGTGTAGGCGCGCTCGTAGGAGACGGTGGCCCCGGCCGGAAAGCTGCCGACGCTGGCGACGCGCGCCTTGAACGTGCTGAAGAACTTGAACGCGGGGAAGCCGCTGCCGCCATGTCCGTAGACGGCGCGGCCGACGCGCATCAGGTCGAGACGGTTCTCCGGAAGGTTGAGCGAGCCGAACGAATTCGCGCAATGCAGCAGCACGTCGCGGCGTGCGATGCCGGCCGCTGCGAGCAGACGGTCCGCATCCTCGACGAAGCGGCGCGCGCCGTCGCGGTGTTCCTCGACGGTGTTCACCGGGCAGTGGTCCATCATGCCGGCCAAGCGCAGCTGCGGGAGCGCCAGCAGCTTCAGCGCCTCGTCGCGGTTGCTCTCGAGCCGCAGGTCGAGGCCCTCGCGGCTCATCCCCATCGAGTTGAGCGCGAGGTGCACCGGAAGTCGGATCCCCCGCCGTGCAGCGATGCGCGCAGCGTTCTCGGCGACCTCCAGTCCGCCCACCATCTCCTCGATGCGATGAGGCAGGCCGTCCTCGACCTCATCGGCGGTCGCGACACGCAGCCGCAAGATGCGCCCGCGGAAACCGTGCGCGCGGACCACGCGGGCCTCGTCGGTGCTGGTGATGCCCAGCCATGCGATGCCGAGCCGGCGGATCGAGGGCATCAGAAGATCGAGGCCGTGGCCATAGGCGTCGGCCTTGACGACGAGGCACACCGACCGCAGATCACCGACCTGTCGCCGCAGTTCGCGGAGGTTCGATTCGAACCCTGCCGCGTCCACCTCCAGCCAGGCGTTATGACGGGTGGCGGAGCGGCCACCGTCACCGCGTGGTCGCGGCGTGAGCGGCGGCGCTGCGGAGGCCTGCCGATGCGCGAGCGCCGCAGCGGTGAGCGCGGTTCCGGCCAGCAGACCCCGGCGGCTGATCGACATGGCGGCTCTCCGGTCGTCCGAACGCGGGTTTGGCCGCTACTTTACCGCGCCCGATTGCTCGAAGGTCTCGCGATCACGCCGTGGTGCGATGTTGACGTCGATCTGATCGCCGATCACCAGCGTCATCAGGTCGAAAGCGGTGAGCAGCGGGCCGTCGTAGAAGGGACGCGTCGCTGCGCGCAGTTCCTCGGAGGTGGTCTGCGGCGGGATGATGTGCGAGTAGACCGCCAGCCTCGGCTTCATGACAGCGAACGCGCGTCCGGCCTCCTCGGGCGTGGAATGCACGGAGAGGCTGACGTTCGCGCGCACCGCTTCCGGCGAGTCGCCCGGCGACGGCACCTGCACCTCGTGCACGACGACATCGGCACCGCTTCCGTACTTGAGGAGCTCGGAGCCGGGACCGACCCGCAGGTCGCCCGAGAACGCCACCGATCGGCCCGCGTAGTCGACGCGGAAGCCGTAGGTGGCGCCGTCGAGGTTGCCGACGCGGTTGGTGCCGGGGATGATCGGCATGTGCGCCACCTTGAAGGCGGTGATCTTCACGCCGTCCTCGTCGAACACCACGCCGGTACCGATCTCGTTGGGCTCGATCGGGCTGCCGGGGGACGGTATGCCGACGATCTGCCGGTAGGCGATGTCCCAGCGGTATGCCCGTCTGAGCCCGTCCACGAACTCCGCCGTGCCGGGCGGACCGAACACGCGCAGCGGCTTCTTGCGGCCGTACATCCAGCCGGTGATCCAGAGATCGGCGACCCCGGCGACATGGTCGTAGTGGAGATGCGTGATGAAGATGTCGGTCACCGTCGTCAGCAGGCCGAAGCCGCCCGCCTCGAACATGCGCTGGCGCACGCCGGGGCCCGCGTCGATGAGGATCCTGCGGCTGCCGGCCTCGACGAGTATGGATGGGCCATGACGGTCCGGCGAAGGCCGCGGCGCGCCGGTGCCGAAGAAGGTGAGCTTGATGACCTTTTCCGGTGCCGGCGCCGCAGGCTCGGCGGCCGCGGCGACCGGTGCGAAGATGGCGCCGAGGAACAGGAGCAGCGCGCCCCGAAAACCCTTCATGACATACCTCGTTCAGCGAGCGGTCGTTCGTCGTGAGGATAAGTCGGAGCGCCAACAGTTGCAATTGCATATGCTGTCGGTATCAACAACAATGGACCATCGACGGGAAGACGGACCGCCGCGCCGCGGCTGCACGAAGATGAAGATCCTGCCGCTCGCCCTGATCGCCGCCGCGCTCGCCGCTCCGCCGCTCGCCGGGCAGGTGCCCGACCTCGTCCTCGCCAACGGCAGGGTCATCGACCCCGCCTCGGGCACCGATGCCATCCGCCATGTCGGCATCGTCGATGGGCGCATCGCCGTCGTTTCCGAGCGGCCGATCAGCGGCCGCCGGACCATCGATGTCAGCGGTCTCGTGGTGGCGCCGGGTTTCATCGATCTGCATGCCCACGGCCAGAACGGTTTCAGCTCGCGCTTGCAGGCGCTCGACGGCGTGACGACGGCGCTCGAGCTCGAGTTCGGCGTCTTCCCGGTCGCGGAGTGGTACGCCGCACGCGCGGGGAAGGCCTACATCAACTACGGCGCGAGCGTCGGCCACATCGCTGCGCGCGTCAGCGTCATGCACGGCATCGCCGCGACCTCCGGCGAGGTCACCGATCCGACCGGGGAATCCACGGCGACCGGTGGTGCCCCTCCGCGTCCTGCACGCTGGGCTGATGATGTCATGACGGCGGAGGAGGTCCGATCGCTGCAGCAGCGGCTGCAGCAGGGCCTCGACGAGGGTGCGCTGGGCATCGGCTTCGGGCTCGCCTATACGCCAGCCGCCAGCCGCGAGGAGATCTGGCGGGCGTTCGAGGTCGCCGCCCGCAACGATGTGCTGACGCACGTGCACCTGCGGAGTTCGGGCGGCATCGAGCCGCGCAGCATGCTCGGCGCGCTGCAGGAGGTGCTGGCCAACGCTGCGTCCACCGGCGCCGCGCTGCATGTCGCGCACATCGCGACCACCGCACGCCGCCAGTTGCCGATGGCGCTCGAGATGATCGATCGTGCCCGCGAGCAGGGCGTCGACGTCAGCACCGAGGTCTACCCCTGGGAAGCCGCGCAGACCGGCCTCGCGTCCGCCATCTTCGACGAAGGTTGGCAGCAGCGGACGGGCGCGACCTACGGCGACCTCGAATGGGCGGCCACCGGCGAGCGCCTCACCGAGGAGACCTTCAAGCGCTATCGATCGCAGCAGCCGCCGGGGTCGGTGATCGCGCACATCATCCCGCCCGAGATCGTCGAACTCGGGCTCGCCCATCCGGGGGTGATGGTGGTCAGCGATGGACCGGTGTACGTGATCGGACGCGGGCATCCACGCGGTGCGGGCAGTTTCGCGCGTACGCTCGGCACCTATGTCCGTGAGCGGAAGGTGCTGTCGCTCGCGGATGCGCTCGCCAAGATGACCATCCTGCCCGCGCGACGACTTGAGTCCGCGGTGCCGCAGATGGCGCGCAAGGGCAGGCTGCAACCCGGCGCGGATGCCGACATCACCGTGTTCGATCCGCGGACGGTCGGTGAGCGCGCCACCTTCCGTGATCCCGTCGAGCCCTCGAGGGGTATCGTCCATGTGCTCGTCGGCGGCACGTTCATCGTGCGTGACTCGACATTCGTGCCCGACGTCCATCCGGGACAAGGTGTGCGTCGCTTACCGAGGGAGAAGCCATGATCGACATCATCCCGGAGCCGGCCGGCAAGGCGGCATGGCGGAACCGGGCTCGTCCGGCCGTCGCTGCGCGTCTGCTGAAGTCGGCCGTGATCTTCGCCGTCGTGGTCGGCACCGTCGGTGGTGCGGCGCGGGCCGCAGAGTGCGCGAGTCCTGCCGAGGCACCGCCGTGGCCGCGTCTCGCCGAGGTCGACCGCGTCGCCGGGGAGGCGCTGACCCGTCTGCCGATGAGCGGCCTCTCGATCGCGGTGCTGCGCGACGATAAGCTCGTCCATGCCGCGGGCTACGGCAAGGCGAGCCTCGAACTCGACGTGCCGGCGACGCCGCAGACGGTCTACCGCATCGGCTCGGTCACCAAACAGTTCACCGCGGCAGCCATCCTCCGGTTCGTCGAGCGCGGCGAGCTGCGGCTGGAGGACGACCTCCGCAAGCACCTCCCCGACTACGACACCGGGGGACGCGTGATCACCATCCGGCAGTTGCTGGACCATAGCTCCGGGATCCGCAACATGACCACGATCCAGCCGTTGATGGCGGATCGACCTCGGGATGTCACCCGTGAGCAGGTGTTCGGCTGGCTCAGCCGCGCGCCCTTCGATTTCGAGCCGGGCGAACGATACCTCTACAACAACTCCGGCTACTGGCTGCTCGGCGCAGTGATCGAGAAGTTGGCCGGCGAACCTTACGACACCGCGATCGAGCGCCTGCTGCTCGAGCCGCTCTGCCTGCAGTCCACCCGCTACGACGTACCGAGCGAGGTCGTGCCGCACCGTGCGGCCGGCCATGTGCGTGAGGGCGGTCGCTTCCTCAACGCGCCGCCGAACAGTCCGACGCGCCCCTACGCTTCCGGGGCGCTGATCTCGTCGGTGCTCGACCTCGTGGCTTGGCAGCGAGCGCTGTTCGGCGGCGAGGTGCTGTCGGCCGAGTCGTTGAAGCTGATGACCACCCCCGGCCGGTTGAACGACGGCAAGCCGACCTCGTACGGCCTCGGGGTCGCCGTGACGAACTTCCGTGGACACCGCAAGATCGCCCATCCGGGCGGTATCGTCGGATTCTCGAGTTTCCTGTCCTACTATCCCGACGAGCGGCTTGTGATCGCGGTGCTGACCAACACCATGGGCGTCGAGATGCGATCCGAGGTCGAGGAGCGGATCGCCGGCCTCTTGCTTCCGGCGGCGGCGGACTCCGCCGTCGATGCGACGGGTCAGCGTCGCCGAACCCGCCAGTAGACGACGCCCGCGGCGACGAACAGCAGCGTGCCGATGATGCGCGGCTCCATCTCGAAGCCGAGCCACAGCAGCGAACCGAGACCCAGCGCGACGCCGACCAGTGTGCCGTTGCGCCGCCGCTCCGAGCGGTGCATCTCCTCGCGCAGCGCCGCGAGCTCCTCCGAGCGCACGCCGAACGCGAGCTTGCCGTCCTGCGCCTGCTGCACCGCCACCTTCACCAGCGACGGCAGCGCATGCATCGCGGTCAGCATGTCGGGCAGGTTCCGCTGGAAGTGCTTGAGCTGCGCCCGCGGGCTGATGCGGTCCGACATCCACTCGCGCAGGATGGGCGCCGCGGTCTGCCAGATGTCGAGTTCGGGGTAGAGGTCGCGGCCGAGGCCTTCGATGTTCAGCAGCGTCTTCTGCAGCAGGATCAGCTGCGGCTGGATCCGCATGTCGAAGCGGCGCGAGATGTCGAACAGGCGCAGCAGGATGGTGCCGAAGGAGATGTCCTTCAGCGGCCGGTCGAAGATCGGCTCGAGCACGGTGCGGATCGCGGACTCCATCTCGTCGACGCGGGTGTCGGGCGGCACCCAGCCCGACTGCACATGGAGCTCCGCCACGCGCCGGTAGTCGCGGTCGAAGACGGCGAGGAAGTTCTCGGCGAGGTAGTGCTGGTCGCGGATGTCGAGCGTGCCGACGATGCCGAAGTCGACCGCGGCGTACCGGGGGTTCGCGGGGTCGTCGATCAGCACGAAGATGTTGCCGGGGTGCATGTCGGCGTGGAAGAAGTTGTGGCGGAACACCTGCGTGAAGAAGATCTTCACGCCGTTCGTGGCGAGCATCGGGATGTTCGTGCCCTTGGCGCGCAGGGTGTCCATGTCGCTGATGGTCACGCCGTGGATGCGCTCCATCACCATCACATCGACCCGGCAGAGGTCCCAGTGCACCGCGGGGACGTGCAGCAGGTCGGAGCCTTCGAAGTTGCGCCGCAGCTGCGAGGCGTTGGCGGCCTCGCGCATGAGGTCGAGCTCGTCGAGGATGGTCTTCTCGTATTCGTCGACGATCTCGTCGACGCGCAGGCGGCGCGCCTCGGCGGAGTTGCGCTTGGCGAGGCGGGCGAGCTCGTGCATCACCTCGAGGTCGCGCGTGATGATGTCGCGCATGCCGGGGCGCAGCACCTTGACGATGACATCGGCGCCGTCCTTGAGCGTCGCGACATGCACCTGCGCGATGGAGGCGGCCGCCAGCGGCTTCTCCTCGAAGGTCGCGAAGGCCTCCGTCACCGGCTTGCCGAGCGCACGCTCGACGATCGCCTTCGCGACGGCGCCGTCGAAGGGCGGCACGCGGTCCTGGAGCTTGGCGAGCTCGACCGCGATGTCGGGCGGCAGCAGGTCGCGGCGGGTCGAGAGCGCCTGACCGAACTTGATGAAGATCGGGCCGAGCTCCTCGAGCGCGAGGCGCAGGCGTTCGGCGCGGGAGGCGCCTTTGCGCCGCTCGAACCAGGTCCAAGGGGACGCCAGGAACACGAAGCGCAGCGGGCGGTAGAGGTGCGTCTCGCGCACGAACTCGTCGAGCCCGTGGCGCACCAGCACGCGCTGGATCTGGATCAAGCGGGCGAGCACACGGAGCTTCACGGCTTCGCCTCCAGCCGTGCGAGCAACGCGTCGACGCGCGCCGCGGCGCGGTCGACATCTTCGCGCAGCCGGTCGACGCCTTCGAGGAACACCTCGGCCTCGGCGCGGGGCACGAGATCGCCGCTTTCATGCGCGAAGTATTCCGCGACGTTGCGCACGGCGGTATCGGTGCTGCGGCGGCCGAAGGCGGCGGCGCCGCGCGCGAAGCGCGCGAACTGGTGCGCGGGCGCATCGCCCACCACCCGCGAGAGCTCCTCTTCGAGGTCGGGCCGCAGCAGCAGGCCGAGCTCGCGGTAGCGCTGCAGCAGCTCGGCGTCGCCGCGCACCTGCACCGCCCCCGACTGCAGCAGCCGCTCGGGGGACTTGCCGGCCAGCGCGATGAGGTTGAGCGGGCTGCCCGAGATCTCGGCCTCGAACTCGCCCTCGGGGTCGCGCGAGAGCCGCAGCGAATCGCCCAAGGACTCGAAGCCGATGCGCAGCCCGAGGTCGTCCACGCGCACCTGCAGGCGCCGTCCGCGCAGGGCCGCGCACAGCTCACGCGCCCGCGGCGACGCGCCGAGGTTGCGGTTGAGCATGTTCTCCACGAGCGAAGTGAGCACGGAAGCGGCGTCGGTCAGTAACGGTAGCCGCGGTGCAGCGCCACGATGCCCCCGGCGAGGTTGTGGTAGCGGCAGTCCTCGAGACCCGCATCACGCATCATGCGGAGCAGGGTCTCCTGGTCGGGGTGCTTGCGGATGGACTCGGCGAGGTAGCGGTAGCTGTCCTCGTCCTGCGCGACCACCTTGCCGAGCACCGGCAGCACCCTGAACGAGTAGGTGTCGTAGAGCGGCTTGAGGCCGGGTGCTACGGGCTGCGAGAACTCGAGCACCAGCAGCTGGCCGCCCGGACGGAGCACGCGACGCATCGAGGCGAGCGCGGCGGCCTTGTCGGTGACGTTGCGCAGCCCGAAACCGATGGTGACGCAGTCGAAGCTGGAGTCGGGGAAGGGCAGGCGCTCGGCGTTGGCTTGGACATAAGACACGCCGCGCAGCAGGCCGGCGTCGATCAGCCGGTTGCGGCCGTGCGCGAGCATCGCGCCGTTGATGTCCGAGAGCACCACGAGGCCCTGCTCGCCGACCTGCGCGGCCATGCCGCGCGCGAGATCGCCGGTGCCGCCCGCGACATCGAGCGCGCGCTGGCCGGGGCGCAGATGCGTCTGCGACAGCGTGAACTGCTTCCAGAGCCGGTGCATGCCGCCCGACATCAGGTCGTTCATGAGGTCGTATTTGGGCGCGACCGAGTCGAACACGCCGCGCACGCGCCTTGCCTTGTCCTCCCAACGGACTTCCTCGAAGCCGAAATGGGTGGTCTTGCTGTCCTGCGGCGCGCTCATGGTGCGATTGTAGCCGTTGACCGGATGGCCCGGCGCAGGGGATGCACCCGTCCCCCTTTACATCCGCGCTACCGATGGATGACACTTGGCGCAACGTCACCGACCCGGAACGGGTCGGCCGAACGGGGGTTGGATAATTACAAGAAGGAACTGGAGGCCGGGCAGGATGCTCGGCCTTTTTTTCAGGTCCTCGCCGCGGCGGCCACCTTCTCGAGATAGCGCCGCCAGAGCACGGGCTGATCCCGACCCATCTCTCGCAGGTACTTCCAGGTGTAGAGGCCGGTGTCGTGGCCGTCGTCGAACACCAGCCGCACGGCGTACTGGCCCACCGGTTCGACCTCCCGGATCCCGACCGACTGCTTGCCGAGCACCAGCGTCTCCTGACCCGGCCCGTGGCCCTTCACCTCGGCCGAGGGCGAGTGGACCCGCAGGAACTCGAAAGGCAGGGCGTAGCGCTCCTCGGGCCCGAAGGCGACCTCCAGCACCCGCGACTGGCGGCGCAGGCGCAGTTCAGTGGGCACGGGGTCGAAGCGGTCGGGGGCGGGGCTGCTGTCCATGGGGGCGCATCCTAGCGCCCGTACAGCCCTTGTCCACGGTGACATTTCCGGGCGGCTCTCGGATACTCGGGGGACGGGTGGTTGACGTCAGACGGGGGTTTGATGGCTGCGACGGATACCTCGCATCCCGACTATTTCCATAAAGTCGTGGATTGCCAGTGGGCGTGTCCCGCCCACACGGACGTGCCGGAGTACATCCGGCTCATCGCCCAAGGGCGTTTCACCGACGCCTACCTCGTCAACCGACGCTCCAACGTCTTCCCGGGCATCCTCGGCCGGGTCTGCGACCGGCCCTGTGAGCCGGCCTGCCGCCGGGGCAGGGTCGAGGAGAAGCCGGTCGCCATCTGCCGCCTCAAGCGCGTCGCCGCCGACCACAAGGACGAGTTCCGCGACCGCCTGCCCGCCATCCCGGCGCAGAAGAACGGCAAGCGCATCGCCTGCATCGGCGCGGGCTGCGCCTCGCTCACGGTCGCCAACGATCTCATGCCGCTCGGCTACGAGGTCACGATCTTCGAGCAGTTCGCCGTCGCCGGCGGGCTGATGCGCACCAACATCCCGTCGTTCCGCTTGCCGGGGTCGGTGATCGACGAGGAGATCGCCGCCATCGTCGACATGGGGGTCGACCTCAAGCTCGGCCACCGCATCGAGTCCATGCGCAAGCTCCTCGAGGAGGGCGGCTTCGACGCCGTGTTCGTCGGCTCGGGCGCGCCCAAGGGCAAAGAATTGAACCTGCCCGGCCGGCAGGAGGGCGGCGCCAACATCCACATCGGCATCACCTGGCTCGAGTCCATCGCCTTCGAGCACATCAAGACCGTCGGCGAGAACGTGCTGATCATCGGCGTCGGCAACACCGCCATGGACTGCTGCCGCAGCTCGCTGCGGCTCGGCGCCAAGAGCGTCAAGGTCATGGCCCGCAAGCCGCGACAGTTCTTCAAGGCCTCCGAGTGGGAGCTCGAGGACGCCGAGGCCGAGAGCGTCGAGATCGTCATCAACCGCTCGCCCAAGTCCTTCGTGGTCGAGGGCGGCAAGCTCAAGGGCATGATGTTCGACGTCATGGAATACGAGGTCGATGCGCGCGGCCGCATCACCGCCGAGCGCGTCACGGCCGAGGAGTTCCTGCCGGCGGACGATGTGATCCTCGCCATCGGCCAGGAGAACGCCTTCCCCTGGATCGAGCGCGACCTCGGCATCGAGTTCGACAAGTGGGAGGTCCCGAAGGTCGACCCCGTCACCCACGAGAGCACGCGCAAGGGCGTGTTCTTCGGCGGCGACGCGGCCTTCGGCCCCAAGAACATCATCTGGTCGGTGGAGCACGGCCACCAGGCCGCGATCTCCATCCATCAGCACTGCATGGACAAGCCGGTCGCCGAGCGCCTGCCGCCCGGCGTCAATCTGCAGAGCCGCAAGATGGGCATGCACGAGTGGTCGTACAACAACGACTACAGCGGCATCGAGCGCCGTCTCGTGCCGCATGTCTCGCTCAAGGAGCGCTTCAAGAAGATCGACATCGAGGTCGAGCTCGGCTTCACCGCCGAGCAGGCCGCCGCCGAGGTGCAGCGCTGCCTCAACTGCGATGTGCAGACGGTGTTCGACGCCAAGCTCTGCATCGAGTGCGACGCCTGCATCGACATCTGCCCGGTCGACTGCCTGACCATGACGCCGGACGGCGAGGAGGCCGACCTGCGCACGCGGCTCAAGGCGCCGGCGAAGAACATCACCCAGGCGCTCTATGTCAGCGCGCCGCTGAAGCACACCGGCCGGGTGATGGTGAAGGACGAGGATGTCTGCGTGCACTGCGGTCTCTGCGCCGAGCGTTGCCCGACCGCGGCCTGGGACATGCAGAAATCCTGGGTGAAGTGGCCGCATGCGGCTGACCAGCCCGCCGCGGCACCGGTCGCGGCGACGCAGGAGGCTTCCCGATGACCGTCTCCCGCGTCAACGATTTCGCCATCAAGATCGCCACCGTCAACGGCACCGGCTCCGCGAGCGCCAACACGCTGCTGATGAAGTCGATCTTCCGCAGCGGCATCCCGGTGATGGGCAAGAACTACTTCCCGTCCAACATCCAGGGCCTGCCGACCTGGTACGAGATCCGCGTCTCGAAGGACGGTTATGTCGCCCGCTCCGGCAAGGTCGACATCATGGTCTGCATGAACGCCGAGACCTACGCGCGCGATGTGCGCGAGGTCGCGCCGGGCGGCTACCTGATCTACGACTCGACCTGGCCGCGTCCGGCGCTCCTGAAGCGCGACGATGTGACGGTGATGGGCGTGCCGCTCGCGCGCCTGTGCAACGAGAACTTCAAGGGCGTGCGCACGCGCATCCTCATGAAGAACATCTGCTACGCGGGCGTGCTCGCGGCGCTGCTCGACCTCGACCTCGCTCGCATCCGCGAGCTGCTGGCCGAGACCTACGCCAAGAAGCCGGCGCTGGTCGACTCCAACATGCAGGCCATCCAGCTCGGCTACGACTACGCCAAGGCCAACTTCGCCTGCCCGCTGCCGTTGCGCGTCGAGAGGATGGACAAGACCGGCGGCCACATCATGATCGACGGCAACACCGCGGCTGCGCTCGGCTGCGTGTACGCCGGCGCGACGGTCGCCGCGTGGTACCCGATCACGCCGTCCACCTCGCTGATGGACGCCTTCAAGAGCTTCGCCGACAAGCTGCGCGTCGACCCGGAGACGGGCCGCGCCAACTTCGCCTTCATCCAGGCCGAGGACGAGCTCGCCGCCATCGGCATGGTGCTCGGCGCCAACTGGAACGGCGCCCGCTCTTTCACCGCCACCTCGGGTCCCGGTGTATCGCTGATGGGCGAGTTCCTGGGCCTCGCCTACTACGCCGAGGTGCCGGCGGTGCTGTTCGATGTGCAGCGCGTCGGCCCTTCGACCGGTATGCCGACCCGCACTCAGCAGTGCGACCTCATGTCGGCGGCCTACGCCTCGCACGGCGACACCAAGCATGTCTGCCTCTATCCCGCCAACCCCGAAGAGTGCTTCTACATGGCGGTGCAGGCCTTCGATCTCGCCGAGCGGCTGCAGACGCCGGTGATGGTGATGCTCGACCTCGACATCGGCATGAACGACTGGATGTGCCGCGACCTCAAGTGGGACGACTCGCGGCAGGCCGACCGCGGCAAGGTGCTGGGGCGCGAGGAGCTCGAGAAGATCGAGAAGTTCCACCGCTATGTCGACAAGGACGAGGACGGCATCCCCTATCGGACCTTCCCGGGTGTGCACCCGAAGGGCGCGTACTTCACGCGCGGCTCGGGCCACACGCAGTTCGGCACCTACACCGAGGACGCCGTCGAGTACCAGATCGTGCTCGACCGGTTGGTGCGCAAGTTCGCCACCGCCAAGCGCCTCGTGCCCGCGCCGGTGTTCGAGGGCAGCGGCAAGGCGCAGGCCGCCATCGTCTCGCTCGGCAGCTGCGACGGCGCGATCCACGAGGCGCTCGATGTCATCGCCTCGCGCGGCGTGCACCTCGATTACATGCGGGTGCGCGGCTTCCCCTTCGGCGAGGAGGTCGAGAAGTTCCTCGCCGAGCACGAGATCATCTATGTGGTCGAGCAGAACCGCGATGCGCAGCTGAAGTCGCTGCTGACCCTCGAGACCCGCGTCGAGAAGTCGAAGCTGCGCTCGCTGCTGCACTACAGCGGCCTGCCCGTGTCCTCGAAGTTCATCGTCGACGGCGTGCTTGCGGACCTCGGCGAGGGCCGTCGCGCCGTCACCGGAGTGGCGTCATGACCTACATCCCGAAGCCGAAGATCGCCCACCCCTCGCTGCCGCGCAACGAGCTCGGCCTCACCCGCCGCGATTACGAAGGCTCGCTCTCGACGCTCTGCGCCGGCTGCGGCCACGACAGCATCACCGCGGCCATCATCGAGGCGTCCTGGGGCATCTCGCTGCGCCCCGAGAACCTCGTCAAGCTCTCAGGCATCGGCTGCTCCTCCAAGACCACGGCGTATTTCGTGGGCGGCGCGCACGGCTTCAACTCCGTGCACGGCCGCATGCCCTCGATCGCGATGGGCGCGAACGCCGCCAACCGCGACCTGTATTACATCGGCATCTCGGGCGACGGCGACTCGCTCTCCATCGGCCTCGGGCAGTTCTGCCACGCCATCCGCCGCAACCTCGACATGCTCTACATCATCGAGAACAACGGCGTGTACGGCCTGACCAAGGGCCAGTTCTCGGCCTCCGCCGACATCGGCACCAAGGCCAAGAAGGGCGAGGTCAACCAGCAGCCGCCCATCGACCCGGTGCTGCTCGCCATGAACCTGGGCGCGGGCTTCGTCGCGCGCAGCTTCTCGGGCGACAAGAAGCAGCTCGTGCCGCTCATCCAGGCGGGTCTCGAGTACCCGGGCTTCGCGCTCATCGATGTGCTTTCGCCCTGCGTCACCTTCAACGACCATGAAGGCTCGACCAAGAGCTACCAGTTCACCCGCGAGCACTACGAGCCCGTGGTCGAGGCGGATTTCGTGCCCTTCCAGCGCGAGATCAGCACCGACTACGGCGCGGGCGAGGCCGTGCCGGTGATGCTGCACGACGGCAGCCGCGTGGTGCTGCGCAAGCTCGCCGAGGACTACGACCCGACCGACGCGCACGCCGCCTACGACTATGTGCAGCAGCACATCGCGAAGGGCGAATACCTCACGGGGCTGCTGCACTGCCGGCCGAGCATTGATACCGAGTTCCATGCGCTCAACCGCACGCCCGAGCAGCCGCTGAACCAGCTGCCCTTCGAGAAGCTGGTGCCCGGCGCTAAGGCGCTCGATAAGGTGTTGGCGCGCTACCGCTGACCGGATAGACTGGCGCCCGCGCAAGAGGCGCGGTACGCACACTGGAGCGAAACGGATGGGCAAGGGAGACAGCAGGAGCCGTCGCGGCAAGATCTATCAGGGTTCTTTCGGCAAGACCCGTCCGAAGGACCCGGTGCGCGCCAAGAAGCGCGCCGCCAAGAAGGCCGGCACCAAGAAGTGATCTGAGCCGGCCCGTCAGGGCCCAGGCTGCAGGGGCCCGTGGGAGCGATCCCGCGGGCCTTCTGTTTTTTGGGTCGTCCTCGCGGGGTGTCCGGTCGCCATTCTTTGCGTTGCGTTGACAGCGGGCCGGGGAGGGGGCAAGTTCGGTGCATGATCGTCGATGCATCAACGAGCCGGCTCGTCCGCCGAATGACCGTGGTGGGAGCGCTCCTGATGGTGACGGCCTGCTCCAAGCCGAAACCTTCTCCCGATATCCCCCTGCTCGAGCCCGGCCTATGGGCCTTTGAGATCGAGACCCGGCGCGAGGGCCAGCCCGTCGAGACGCGGACGATCCGGGATTGTGTCGGTCTGCGTGGCTTGTACTCCGCGGATCGTCCTACCGACTGCGGCCGTATCGAGTCGCGTCGATCGCCGGACGGAAAGACGCTCCTCGTCGAGGTCGAGTGCGCCGTTGCGGCGCGCAGACCTTCGGACGCGCGCATCGTCATGGCGAGGGGCAGGGGGCCGCTCGACTTCATGACCTTCGAGACCCGGATCACTTCGCGCTCCGAATTCACCGGGGATCTGCGGAAAGCCTTCGTACGGGACAACGTGACCGTCTACGAGGCGCCACTAGGCGAGCGTCAGACGACGCGGCGCATCACCCGCGCTGCATGGCAGGGCGTCTCCTGCCCTGCGGACCTGCCGCCGGACGATCTCAGTCGATGGATCATGGACCCCGCCGGAGAGCCGGTGGTCGGCGTCAAGGAGCCCGTTCCGAAGCAGACCGAGAAGGTCGGCGAGGCGCTCGCCGAGGCACCGCGGATGCGTACGGGGCTTTGGGAAAGCCGTGTGACCACGGTGACGGACGGAGGCGCTCCGGCCACGGAAGTGTTCCGCGACTGTCTCACCTGGCCCGACGGAGATAGCGTACCCGTACCTTCGCTGCTGCCGTTCAACATGTGCGTGGCGGTCGCGGAGGTGAAGGCCGTCGTCACGGCATCTGGTATCGAGACATCGACCCGTTGCGAACTGCCGTCGTACCGGATCATGGCGTCGGATCTGCAACTCGAGACGCCCACCCTCGACATCACTTCGCGATCGGAGATCCAGGGCGATCTCTCGGCGCGCATCCAGGTCCGACATTCCACCGATGTCATCTACGGGTCGGGACGCCGGGAGAGCATCCAGACATCGGCGGAGATCTCGCGTCTGGGCGAGTGTCCGGTGCGCACGGAGTGAAACCATGACACGCATCTCGGCGGCGGTCTTCTTGGTGTGGGCGTCGGTCGGCAGCGCTGTCTTCGCCGGGCCTCTTGTGATCCGTCCGGGAGTCTGGACGACGGTCGAGGACCACGCTCAGATGCCGCCATCGTCTACCGCCAAGCCGGCGACCGAGCGCCCCGCAGCCGCTACGACGCTGGTATGCATCAACGACGGTGACGCCCTGATCCGCGCAAACAGGGTCTCTGTGCTCGACGGTCTCCCCGGCAGGTCTTCCGCCGTGCATGTCGTGAAGGATCGGGAGAAGGGCGTCATCGCCATCCACGATGTGAAGTTGCAGACCCTTCGCTGGGATGTCGCATCGCCGTGGTCGCGGATGAGTGAATCGGGAACCGCGGGGCTCCATGGATCTCGAACGGTTTTGGAAGGCGATTTCGCGCGCCGTTTGAATCAGGAATTCGCCACTTTTTCTTGGAGTATCTTGCCGGAAGGCGCCCGTAAGAATGTGTCGGGTGGGTTCAGGCAGATCATGGAGCGTACCGGCGACTGTCCGCCGGGCACCTCTTCGAATCCGATCGTCCCGCTGCCGGCGAGCGCTACGCCCGCCCTGGCTCCCTGACCCGCGCGAGCACCGTCGCGCCGACCGCCAGCGCCACCGCCGCCGCGAGGAATGAGGCGCCCGGGAACGGCGGGTGGGTCGCCGTCGCCCAGCTGAAGAGATGCGTCATCGTGAACGGGATGACGACGGCGGTGAAGCTGACGATGCCGGCGATCG
>Ga0315901_10001901_pt1 | contig 29638 bp, 30 predicted proteins | sample LakEriMetagenome_10_FD_203761 | JGI IMG/M metagenome (GOLD analysis project Ga0315901, IMG submission 203761) | Freshwater fungal communities from buoy surface, Lake Erie, Ohio, United States - Buoy 2 MA116 | ecosystem: Environmental > Aquatic > Freshwater > Lake | place: USA: Lake Erie, Ohio...
GACCCAGTGTCTCTGGGATTTTTAATAGTCAGTGGCCATCCCCAACCTTAACTGAATGGCACGACACATGCGCGGGTTTTTATGGTGGGCCCCCCGTGAGTCGAACACGGCACCAACGGATTATGAGAAGAAAATAAAATATTTTCTTCTTTTAAATCAAGTAGTTATTTGAATAAAATCTGAGTGTGTAGCAAAGTGTGTAAGCCATATTCTTTACGACATCAGTACAACCACATAAGTGACATTATAGCGTTGCACACGAACCTGAACTCGACGAAACAATGTAGAAGCCTGAACACCAACTTCGACTACCTCAATCCCTGCGATGTCACTGAGATGACCTTAACTGAACTAGAAATGATCATTAAACGCTGCGGCGGACATTCTCTAGCCCTTGAATATGCACACGACCTATTTCCAAAACTTAAGAGAGTAGCCGCTCACCAAGCACCCATAAATTATTTGCGACAGTTTTCAACAGCACATAACGAAGGAGACTTGAGAGGACGAGTTCTTGAAATCAATTTCGCCAATTATTTTGCGGTCGGAAACGTCCCACTTGAGTATGAAGTCAAACAAGCTGGCTCATCTGGCGACATCGATTTACGCTGGCAATCCAACCATCATGACATATATATAGAAATTAAATTATTAGGACAACAACAATCTAAGCAATACCTTAGAGAGCAAAATTTTTTCGACTACGGCTTTTCAAATATTCAAATTCCTAACGACATCGATGATATCAAGCGTATTCAGTACACTCTAATTGATAAGGCAAAAACCGCAAAGTTCAATCCGACACCAACTGAAAATGGTATTAACCTGATTGCTATAGACGTATCAGAACTACAGCTAGGCACCGTTGATATCGGAGATTGTTTATTAGCAACACTAGGGTCGACCTATACCGCAACGCATTTTAGCGAGAGCTGCGCACGAGATGAATTGATTGGACTATTTGAAAGAAATCAGAAACCTAATGCTTGGAGTAGCATGATCGAACAAAAACTCGCTGGCAAGCCGCATCCAAGTAGCTACATTCATGGCATCGTATTTTTGTTCAGAGAGCCAAAAGAAACTGCGGCCTTGAGCTACGACCTAGCCGCACAAATAGTTTGGAATCCGCACATCATAACAATAGAGAAAGCTAGAGAAGTCACTGAGGATTTTCATAGAATCATCCCTCTCGAAAAATAGGAGTAAATGAAATTTTACCGACCACATCAAGACAGCGCCAATGATCCACTGCACAAAATATTTCTACCCAGCTCAATCGTTGGTAACACTTCATTTTCAGTGATTTCCCGCAATCTTATCCACATTTTCTGTGAATAACTTCTGACAATAACTGTCATTAAAAGTTTACGTCACAAAGTATTTGTATTGCGGCTCACTACACCCATTTTCCCCACAGTCTTTGCATCTGCGGTGCTATTGGAAAACTGCGAATTCGAGTCAGAAACGCGGATTGCTGTCGGAGGCATGCTTGACGTCAGCGTAGGCGTGTTGAACGGCTTGGGTTTTGCAGTGGGCTTGGCCGCCTGTATTTGTGCCTTTGGTAGTGCAGGAACAGGAACAGCTGCGGGTTTTGCTTGTGCGCGGTGCTTGGTCTTACGCTTAGCAGCAGAGCGTGAAACATTGTGTGAAACAGTGGTTTTATGTTTAACAGCTTGACGCTTGGCCTGCTGATTCAGTGCTGCCCATGTGTTGTCATATATAAGTTTTAGTAAATTAAGCTGCTCTTGTGCATTAAGCATTTCGTTCATTAGCATAAAAAATCCTCCTGTATGTATTTACACACACAGGAGGATGCTAATTTAAGCTACTGGCATGACAAAACCCACGACATTACCAACGCCGTATTGAGTTTCTAGCAGTGCTCTTGCAGCGTAGGCATCTATAGCTTGAATACGGGTCTTTACAACGGTGTAGTGGCCGTTTGTATGGACTTTGATACTGGCTTCAAAGGTACGCATGTTAAGGACTCCACAATATGAAGGTAACGACTAGCGCGATGACGACCAGCTGAACCGATGTCATTTTTTAAATCCATCGCGGGTAATCGAACTTACTTCATTGATAGCTTCATCCAACTCGCCCTCAGCCACAGCAGCTTTCAACGAACTCAGTACTGCTATCAGTTCATCGCCACTGGTTAGCTGAATTGCATTAGCGCCTTTCTTGTTCAGTGCTAGAGTTTTGCTACCGTATTTGATGGACAGATTAATTTTTCCATCGTCGGCGATCCAAAACCAATTCTTCACTCGCTTCACAGCTTCCACTGTCATACGCTCACCCGTGTGCTTGTTCGTATAGGTACGCATACGCTTGGGCGCATAGACTTCACCAGCCTTCTGCGCTTCGCAGCTTTTAAGCTGTTCATCAATCTTGTCGATCAGCTTTTGCCTGCGCTGAACGATTGGGCTAACGCTGCGTTGTTTTTGGCTAGTGACCAGCTTGAGACTTGTAAGTACGGGCATTTTTCGCTCCTTGTTTCGTTGAATGGAGCTAATAAATTATGGTCGATCAACCGTTCAGAGCAATCGAAAAAGGCTGGATTGCCGCAGATTCGCCACGACGTATATAAGGATCACTCAGTTTTTCACTGGATCTCTGACATCCGACATAAATAAGTGCATGAAATGGACTAACAAATCACTAACAAATAAACAATACGAAGTTAATCGTAAGCAGCAGCAGGATACGTGGGCGGCTGATAACTGGATACGAGAACAGGGATACACAATCAAAGATTTCGATAATCTGAGTTCTTTTGTCTTGTACGCCCAAAGGCAAGCGCACCTGATCCTCAAGCATCACAAAAATCTGATTACCGAAGATCAGCAAGCTATTTTAGTTGCTTATCATCGAAAATATTTCAACTACTGTGCACGGAAAAAGATCAAAGCAAAAGAAGCACAGCGTGTTTTAAACATCTCAAGCAAAATTAATCGAAAACTATTCAAGCTTTACAGGCAATTACCCAAGGCGCAGTAGGCACATAAAAGCAGATACTCCACTGCTTAACAAAGGGACGAAAACGCGGGTTGTAATATGGCGGCTAATGACCCCGCACTTGCTACTAGTCGGTATGAAGGCTGTAGCGATAAAGTGTGCCGCAGAGTATCTATCCCAGTAAGTACGCTTGCTGCGATAGTTTGCGAGTTTTAATACATACGTCTCGCATCAACTCTTTCATACTCGTCCAGCGAGAACTTTGTACGACCAATGGACGGCACGGCGGCTATCTGTACCTCAACGGTGCTATAGCCGTCGTTTGCTCAAAGCTTTCCCAAGCCAATGATGTCTTTTAAAATATGCTGAGCTGATATCAAGAAAGAAGTGATTGATAGAAGCGATAGCATCAGCGAACGTAGTTCGATGATATCTAATTCAATCAGTAGCTAAACTACTACCCCATGAATCTCGCATTGAGCCATTGAATGACGCGATACTGCATCTGCTCATTAGATACATACAAATGCTGATTATCTAGTTGGTTTGGTATAAGCCAATCGATATAGCCCTCTTCGAATTGATATCTGATCCCTTCTCGGTCACCTTCGTATTCAACAAAGAATCGCCACTGGGATGACAAGTTCTCACGCTCAATAATTAGCTTGATGTGAGAAACATACTCTTGCTTGACTTCTAAGTCGTTGAAGACATCATCAATCAAAAGTGTTTGTGCGTACGTAGGGGTAGACATAAACGTTCTAGGCAAAAGTTTTCAGTAATGGTTTAGTCGATTTTTCCTAGTTCAAACCATCTGAGGTAAGTAGTCACTTGGCTGAATTACACAGCAAATTACTTTTAGTTATAAACTAAGTAACTATTAAGTAATTCAATACACCACAATTGTAAAAATTGCTGTGGATCAAATCAATCAGAATCATTGGGGAATAAACTAGGCGGACAGTAAAAGATGCAGATTTTGCAGGAGTGTATGTAATGCCTAACGAAGCCCAAAGACGACAGATTATGCTGGCTAATCCCCAGTACGATCCAAATGCCTTGTTTGATTTTTTGCGAAACAAAACTGGCGCCGAAAATGACAGGCAGCTTTGTAGACTCTTAGGTATTCAGCCCTCAGAGATTTCGAAGACAAGAAAAAAGCAGAAAGGGATCTCCTCTGAATTGTTACTACATATCCACGACGCCACTGATATGCCGATCAAAAGGATGAAGAGGATAATGAACATAAGTTAAAAACTTCATCTACCAAAGATCCACTGCGACACATTATTCAATATCGCTAGCTCTGCAGCGTAGGGGTGTTGCCAAATCACCTTGCTGAATCTGTAAGTACCCGAACAAAATTTTCCGCAGCTTAGAAATATAAAGCTGCAGGACCCATTCAGCCCAAGCAAACGCCCTATAAGCGTTTTAAATAATTCTGTGGGCACTCGTTACCCAGCTTCACCCTGATTGCAGCTTGCAGGGCTGTTTAGCCCGTCTCGATACTTCCATTGCATCTCTTGCAACGAAGTACAGCTTTGAAATGTCAACTTTTGTATGAAGTCTGACATTCGAATACCGCTGCCAATAACCTCTTGATTCTTGGGCGGATTTAGCTAAGTACTGTGCAGGCCATTTTCGATTGCTCTTCGAAAGCACAGAAAACATACTAAATACGCAGCAAACACAATATTCAAAGGAGGGGTAATTGACTAAGCAAGCCAAAGTTTTAGACGATAAAGAATTGCGCAGGGTGCTGGATTACGTTGCAACAAGAAAGCATTCAGCACGTAATCGCGCTCTTGTACTGCTGTCGCACGGTGCTGGGCTTAGAGTTTGTGAACTCAGCGCACTAAGGATTGCTGATATCGCAAGCTCCAGCGGTGAAATCTACGACACTGTGTATCTGAAGCCAGAACAGACCAAAGGAAGTGACAGTAGGACGGTGTATTTAAATACTCGTATGCAGAAAGAGTTAGCAGCTTACTTAAAGACGCTGCCACGAAAGAATCCCACTGATAAGCTTTTCTACAGCCAGAAGGGTAGCAGTGATGGCTTCAACGCAAATACGCTGTGCCAGTTCTTCGGCAGGCTTTATAAAAACGCGGGGATCAACGGTGCAACCAGTCACTCAGGTCGCCGCAAGTTCTGCACTTCACTCAGTGAGTCTGGCATTTCGACCAAGGTCATCATGGCTCTTTCAGGCCATAAGCATTTATCGTCATTGGAGCGATACATTGCTGTCACACCACAGACGATACGAAAGGCTATTGAGTTAGCTTGATAGATACTGCGGTACCAACAATGTCGGGTTACCCGACAATGATCATTTTTGCGATTTAAGAAGCTCACTTAGGTTATGGTAGTTGAATTTAATTCCTTTGTTCTTGCTGGAATCGATCTTGTCCATGCAAGGAAATTTCCCACGAGCAGCGTTCTCTGAAAGCAATAGTGCGTTTTTGATGTAGCGACTGACGGTTGCGTTCACAATTTGTTTTTCATGTACAGCAGTTACGTATTTTATTTCGGTAGCATTTCTATCTTTCCTGCCAATATTTTTTTCAGATTCTATTATTACATCAGTGTGTACTTTACATATTTTTAGATACGTAGCAATTTCCCATAACTTCCAATTTGGACGCTGGGCTTTAACAGTCACAACTTTGTGATAAAGCTGCAATGACGAATCTCTGGATCTAGTTATTTGTAATTCGTATTTAGGTTTAATCACCAATTTTGGCTTGTAATTATATTTACTGCTTTTTTTATACATATCTAATGCGTAACTAACCTCTTCCAGTATCCGTTTTTTCGTCGAATGTACCGGTATCGCATAGATGAATGCCTCAGGATAGCCATTTCTTGGTCTTTCAGTATTTAGATATTTTTCTAAGTTTTTAATTATTATGTCCGACTCCTCGTGCTCTCCTTCTTGTAGGTACGCTAGAGTTTTGATTTTTGGGCTAACAATGTTGGCCTCGAATAATTCGCGCCACCGTAATTCCCCCCATTCCCTAAACGGCTGCTTCCAAACATCTCCAAAATCTGAATAGGTATTTAAAACCTTTTCAAATTCATTTGGCAAATGGCGCTCCTCGTCCGGACTAAGCGTCCCATCAATATATTTTTTCGCGAGAAAGTAACTTGGGCTGATCCTGAGATAGTGAAACCAAGTGCCTATCAAATGTGGCCTTGGGTTCGATGATCTTGGCATCGCCAGTCTGGGGAGCTTAACTTTTTCCAATTTATTAAGTTAACAATTAAATGGCGCAATAATTTAGATAAGTTACTACATAACTGTTATCTCACATACTTGCAACTGTCCGAGCAATCCTGCGCGGACTAACTAAAGGAGATAACCATGTTTAACTACATTGCAACTTTTAATAACACGCCTGCAGCTGATGCCCTCAACACGACGCAGACCAGCCTTGTACCAGCAACTGAGTACAGCATTAACAAAATTGAAGTTGATTTGAATGCAACAGCTAGCAACGCAGACAGCATTACTGACTGCAACAGTTATATGAAGCAGTTGGTTGCTGAAGGCAAGGAAGCAACGTTGCTGGAAGCACGTGGCAAGCAGCAGCTTTATAAAGTGCTGGCTGATTGCTACAAGCTTTACTTGCAGCTTGAGGTTGATAAAGACGAGCAATTGCAAGCTGCATTTAAAGAGTACTTAAAACAGCGTGGGTTTAATTTTGGCAACAGGACAGAAGCACTCAACAAAATACTTTATGCAGTTTTTTGTAACGCGAGCACGTATAAGGATGAGCGTCAGCGTATTAGCGCATACGCAACTGCACTAACTACACTGTTTACTAAAAATGTGAAAACAGATGATGTAGTAAAGGAAATTAACGCTAGTAATGGAATTGAAAAATTGCGCAAGAAAGAAAGCAAGTCGAATGTTGTGAAAGTATCGGCGCAAGATAAGCGAGACTTAGCTAGCAATATGCTGGATAAGCAGCAATTATTTACGCTGGACTCTACTACTTGCAACAACATTAATGTAGGGAAACAAGTCGGCAATTTGATTGTACTGATTGGCAATCGACAGCAAGACGGAAGCATTGTTATTAGAGCTGCTGAATGTAATAACAGCCTTATTGACGTCGTGCGAGAAAATTACTACGACCAACACATTGCCGGAAAAGATGAGACAGCACCACAAACACAAAACATAGCTATGGCATCAGCGACCGATACCGCTGCACTGATAGCAAGCTTTACTTTTTAATCTTTATAACTAGAAAGGATAAGCGATGAAGATGAATAGCTATTGGACAGTAGTAACGTCACAGATTGAGGATGGACATACGAGGGACACTTACTTTGTAACATACGATGACGAGGCGATAAACCGATATGCGAACGCTGTGCATCCGTTAATGGTCTGCATTAGTCGATATTCAACACAAAAGGATGCATGGGATTTTGTGCGCGAATGCTTGTATGGATATGAAGAAATTGAACCTTTAACCATTTAAACATCAATTGCCTGCGACACGATGTGCCGCAGGCAGAAAGGAGAATATTATGAAAGTAAACTTTAAAAATTTTGGGAAGCACTTTATGCCAGCAAAGTTAGACGACTTTGCGTTTACTAACTCGGACGACAAAATACTGCTGGATGATTTAATCGACGACTTCAGACCATTTCCGGGGAACGGCCGAAATGGGATTTTGATTTATGGAGAGCCCGGTACAGGAAAAAGTACTTTGGCAAATCTTTTACCAGAACTAATTGAACAGGCTAGATACAATCGCAATTGTAGCTATTTCACACAACAGAATTGTGCTGCAGGCGGTCAAACAGCAGGCTTCGTAAATTCACTCGCAAATAAATTGAACTTCACCGCGCTTGGCGCAAGCTACAACTATATTGTGCTGGACGAAGTTGATTGCCTAACACCAACTGCAATGGATGCACTCAAAAGTGTAATGGATATTAAACTTACCACCGGCTTATTTTTTCTAACAACTAATAACTTGAAAGGAATTAGCGGACCAGTTCGAGACCGTTGCTATGAAATAAATATGGGCCCCACAGTATTGCCATGGACACCTGTAGTTCAAAAGATATTGGCAGCCTATAACGCAAATGTCTACAGCGAATCGCAGATACAGAGTGTTGTTGCTGCTTGCAACGGAAGTGGTAGGGGTATATTGAACGCGGCACAAGATTTAGTTCAGCATTATTACAATGCTCACGAAGAATTAGTTCCACCCATGCTACATTAAGGAACAATGTCGTGTAACCCTACATAAAAAAACCCGCCTCAGTGCGGGTTTTTTTACACGCTTGCAGCAGCAATTTAATGTCGGGTAACCCGACAAACTTCTAAATTTCTCCTTCATACTTCCACAGCACTACTATGATCGGCGCTCTTCTTTCCAATGTCTCGGAGCACTCTTCCAGAGAAATTTCTAATAATTCTGTATTCGCCTAATATCGTAACATTCGCCCAAGTCACTTTAGGCTTTCGACCAAACCATAACAACTTGACTTCAATTCGTTGCTTTTCCATGTAAGTCGAAAATACGGGCTCAGGTTTGCTTAGCTCTAGATGTTGATCAAATATTTCACTACCACGTAATGAACCGCGTTCGATCCAAACAACACTTACGTCTTTTACATGCTCGTATTCAATTGGAACTCCGTGTCTGTAGGTGTTTGGAATATCGCCCCACTTGTTGTTGTAATTTCTGGACATAGATAACTCTGCTACTTGGGAGATTCAAGCGTTGTATCATCAAGCTCATGTATTGAGAACCAAATAGACTCAGACTCTGGAGCATCCTCCATATCTTCAAACGCCATAAATGCAAGCCTAAGCAACGAACCAACCTCAACGATTTCGCATCATTCAATAGGCTCATAGTTCAGAGACAATTTAAGCGTTTTATTATCAATAGATTATATCTACTCTGCGGTTCTCTGCCAAAGCTGCTTCATTTCTACCAAGACGTCGTGCCTTTTCTTTGCCGACTGAAATTGCTTCCATCTGTGATTCAGGTACCCCGAGCTGAATCAAGGCGCGGCGAACAGATTCTGCGCACTTAAGACTTAGCGCTAAGCTGATTTCACTCATACCTCGGTCTTCTGAATTTCCCTGAATAATAATTTTGCGATCCTTACGCGATATCAGATATTTTGCATGAGCTTCAATAACCGGCTTAAATTCTTCTCGAATATAAAAGCTTTGATCAAAATATATACTACGTTTTGAAAGTAAATTAGTTGGGTCGTTTAGCGGATCGCCACAAGAAGGAGGATCACATTGTGAATTATTCTGTCCAAAACTTAGTTCACTGCAGAATAAAATAATAAGCAAAAGAAATATTTTTTTCATTTTTTAAATCACAATTGTTTTACCGAACCCCTAATAAGCTTAGCACCGAAAAATAACATTTTAAAATTGCACATCAAATATTATGCAAATTTTTGAATGTCCTATTTGGTGAATGGTCCCCATGCAGGCTCGTAAATATTGGATCCCCGCGCTGAAAGTATGTATTTCGAACTGCCGTCAATTGACGTAATTGCTAAAGCTCCTTTGCCATTTATTTCGGTCGCATACAGGATGTGGCGGCCATTCGGTGCAAAGCTTGGTGATTCATCATTTGCCGAGTCTGAAAGCCGTAACTCGAGCGCCGATGCCAAATTATATGAGTGCAGCTGAAACCGGCCCTCGCGTCTGGAAATAAACGCAAGCATCTTACCGTCTGGCGAAACCGATGGACTTACGTTGTAGGTTCCGCTCACGTTAAGTCGTTGAATATTTCCTCCATCTATGTTCATTGTATAAATCTGAAATTCTCCCCCACGATCACTAGCGAAGTAGATGCTCTGACCATCGGGCGAATAGCGCGGCTCGGTATCGATGCCGCTAGACTGAGTGAGTTTTTTCAGCTCGCTGCCATCTACATTGACGGTGTAGATCTGAGTCAGCCCTTCTCGGGACAGTGAAATAGCTAGCCTACGACCATCTGGCGACCACGCTGGTGAAGAGTTGTTCCCTTTGAAATTTGCCACGATGACACGTTTGCGGCTAGCCAGCTCCTGCACATACACCACGGGTTTCTTGCTTTCAAAGGACACATAGGCCAGCTTGCTGCCGTCGGGGGACCAGGTGGGCGAGATAATGGGTTCAGATGAGCGCAGGGCGATAAAGGCGTTTTCGCCATCGGAATCGGCGATCTCCAGCCGGTACTCGCCGCCGGTGTGGCTGACGTAGGCGATGCGTGTGGCAAATGCGCCGCGTATGCCGGTCAGTTTTTCGTGAATGTCGTCAGCTACCCGGTGTGCGCCCAGACGTGCAAATTGCTGCGGCACGATCAGGCTCTGGGCTGCGATAGTGTCACCACTCAAAGTATCAATCAGTTTATAGCGTATTTCAACCCTGCTATCGGAGGATGTCACCGCCCTCCCCGTTAGGAGTACCTCGACGCCCTTGTTTTTCCAGCTTTGGAGATCAATTGAGGCGCTATCATCGATCGTTTGCTGCGGGTCGATCAGCCTGAAGATCCCGCTGCGCTCAAGATCGGTTCGGATGATGTTCCCGAGCAACTGACCACTTACTGACTCATTCAAAAAGTTTGCAACACTAATCGATACTTTTTTACCCACGAGATTTGACTGTTTTCCTTGTTGCTCCTGCCTGTCCAGTTGTTTATGGATATCTACGCCCTTAAGTGGCTTAATACCGTCAACATTAGAAATTTGCGCTTGGGAAAATTGCGCAAGAGAGCACAAACCACATGTAATTAAAGAATTAAGTAGTTTCATGAAAACTGAAAACAACTCAAAATAGCTGCAAAATTAAAATTAATTTCTTATTCTTAATTCAAATATTTGCGAACAGAGAAAATCTATAAATTCTCTCGCATTAGCTGGACTTACGGAAATTGCTACTCATCATCCATAATTACTTCCGCTTTATTAAGTATCTAATTCTCTGGTAGCAGATACATGATGTAAATTACCAATATTCCCATAACATCATTAAAATCTAAATACTATTTTCTAAAACTTTTTTATTAGCGCATATTTATACGCTTATCTTGTAACTAGCACCCGATCAGAGTCACCCACTAACTGAGGCTCTTGCTTGCGGTTCATTTTCATTGCTTGGCGCGGGACCATGTCTGAGAGGTAGCCTTGTAGCTCACCTGCGGTTATTTTTCCGTCTCTATTTAAGTCGGCATACCCTTCCATGCCTTTCATCACAAAGAAGCTGAATATGCCATGTTTCAGTTCAGGACTGGAGGATGAAATTTGATCGACCCGTGAGGCCGAAATCACTGTGAAATTGCTCGGAAAGATCAGTTCACTAGCTTTCAATGTGATTGGTCTAGCACTAGTTAATAATGTTTCGCCAGATCGGGTGCTACCACTGTAGCAACTATCAATGAATAAGGTAACCGATTTAGGTTTTGCTGCTTCAAGAGCAGCGACAATGCTACTCTGTTCTATACCCGTTTCAGGTAAAAAATCTTTATGTCCATTTTGCGGCAAAAAAAATAATGACCTTCCATCAGAAGACGGCAGGCCATGTCCGCTGTAAAACACATAAACTTCGGTTTTATCTTTCTTTACAAAAGCTGGCAGCCAACTTCTAAAAGCGCTCAGAATTTCTACTTGATCGGCCTCACTATCAATTAGCATCTTGATATTCTCTGGTTTTATTCCGAGCGCTCTAGTTGCATAATCATAAAAAGATCGCGCGTCGTCATTTGCAAAATCAGCTCTTGGTAATTTTTTATAATCAGCAATTCCAACAATGATGGCAACGGCATCCCGCGGAGCTACTTTTTTTACCGACTCAGGATTAAGCAAAGTAGTATTTTCTGCGGCTATTACAGTTCGTCCTTTTACTAGCACATCCTTACTAGCCGAGTTGCCGTACCCGTCTACGGCGACGATTTGATAAGTGGTGTCCTGCCCTACTTTAGGCAATCGCTTGACTTGATACGTACCTCGATCATTACCACCTTGTTCTTCGCCATTTATCTTTAATGAACTTGTATCAACGCCAGTTTGGATAGATAGTGAAATAAGCCCATTTGAATCAGGCTCCGTGGCAGTGACGCTAAGTTCTATCTTAGCATTCGCTTTTGCAGTTTCCCGTCGTTTGCGCTCTTCGTCAATTTTCCTGCGCTCATCAAATAGACGGATTTTTTCCTCCTCAAGCCTTTTACGCTCCTCTATTAGATTTAAGTCGGTGGGCGCTTGAATAGCCACCTTCTCAGACCTAACAAACGCCCCCGAATTCCAAATACCTTCTAACGTTTCACCACTACTAGCTGAGATATAGCGTCCGCTACCTTGCCTTGCGCCATTTAAGAACTGCCCCGTATATTTGTCTCCGCGGTATTTGTCATTAGCGAGATGGTAGTACGTTCCCCAGCCATTGAACTTCCCTTCGCGGAATTCCCCTTCGTAGCGGTCACCGTTCGTGAAATTATGAACTCCTTGACAATTTGTCCACCGCCTTGCATCTTTGCCACTACAGAAAGGTAATTGACTTTGAGCGGAAACATCATATGTTAGAAATAGCGCAAATGAAATCACTATGCTCGGATTTAAAAGCGTCATGGTCGCATCCTTTACTTGCCGACCAATACGTGCGCAGTATTACCGATTAGCTGTGGAGTCTGCTTGCGGTTCAACGCCATAGCCTGACGGCTAACTTTATCAGATAAATACTCCTGCATTTCTCCCACAGAAATCTTCCCATCCTTATCATTATCAGCCTCGCCTTCCAATCCCTTCATCAAGTAAAAGCTAAAGATGCCGTGCTTGAGTTCTGGACTTGAGCTGGAAATTTGATCATGGGCCGATGCGCTGATAACCGTAAAGTTTGACGGATAGCTACTTAATTCTGACTTGAGTGCAAGTGGCCGAGCGTTCGCCAAGAGCACATCTCCATTCTTAGTTTGCCCGCTGTAGCAAGCGTCAATAAACATAGTTACCGACTTTGGCTTTACGGCTACGAGCGCCGCAACCACCTCGCTCTGCGCAACAGCTGTTCGCGATAGGAGATCTTTATCTACGGTGTGAGGTAAGAAATATAAAGATTTTCCATCATTTGATGGAAGTCCATGACCTGAGAAGAAGACATAAACATCTGTCTTATCTTTGTTTACTTGAAGCGGTAGCCAATTTTCAAATGCTTTTATAATATTAACTTCATCAGCTTCCGCATCTAATAACAATTTTATCTTCTCAGGCTTGACGCCCAGTGCTCTAACCGCATACTCATAAAATTCTTTTGCGTCATTGTTTGCAAATTCAGCTTTAGGAACACGTTTGTAGTCTTGAATACCAATGATAATAGCAACTGCATCTTTTGCGACAGAGCGTTTAATGGCTTCTGGTTTAAGTACTATCTCCTTAGTTTCGGATCCTGGAGTCATGCGCCTTGTTACGGTAATTGTTTTAGTCTCAAAGTTTCCGTTGATATCAACGGCAGTTATTGTGTATTGAGTATCTTCACCGATACGGGCAAATTTCTTAACGGCGTAATTTCCGTCAGCTTTCCCCCCCTGCTCCTCGCCATTTATCTTGAGTGATGAGGTATCTGCATTGGTTTTTATATATAAAATAAAGCTTCCGTCAGCGTTTGGATCTGTATTTTGGACAGCTATTGAAAATTTATTTTTTACAAAATTATTTTTCGCTATAAATCCAGAAGTTGAAAACGGAGGCGTCGTACTATATTTTTTAAAAATCGCAAATCCATCTTCAAAATTTGATAGCCAATCAAATTGTGGCTCAACAACAAACTTCCCAGTTGTATCAATAAATCCGTATTTTTCGTTATTGCTATTATTTTTTTTTGCCGCAGCGAGACCATCTTTAAAAAAAAGCGGATTTGAATAAATTGGGTTTACTATCAATTGACCCTTAAGATTTATTGCACCCCAATTCATCTTCGCCCAATTCTCGCCAAATCCGACGGTTGCTATTCCATCATCAAAATTGAAAGCTACATCAAACTCTGGCTTTATTACTATTTGCCCAGACTTGTTTATGTATCCCCATTTTCCAGTTCCAAATCCACAAGTACCCTTCTTTGAATCAAAACATACGGCAGCGAGATTTTCAGAAAACTCATTCGTACTCAAATACTCTGCCTTAATAACTTCTTTTCCTGTTTGATCTAAAAATCCAAATCTTTGCGTATTTTTTACTTTACGGCCAAAAATTGATAATCCATTTGAAAAACGTCCAATGTATTCGAAGTTACTGTCAGCTATTATTCTTCCTGTTTTATTTATCAACACCCACCGCGCTTTCTTTTTCTCGATAATTTTTACAGAAACCAGTCCTTCCGAAAAATCACTTGCAACGTCGTCAAATAAGAAGTCAATAACTTGATTTCCATGTTTATCTATAAATCCATATTTTTGAATTCCTCCAATATTTTTTTTTACACATGCTAAGCCTTCTTTAAAAGAGCAGACACTATCGTAGAGAGGGTTTATTACAATCCTTCCTTCTTTGTCAATAAATCCCTCTTTTCCATTATTTGTGTCACCGATACGGAATCTCGCCAATCCCTCAGAAAAGGCACCAACATCATCGAACTGCGGCTCTATAACAAACAATCCATCTTTGTTGATAAATCCCCATTTGCCACTAGAAACCTCTACCGCTGCAACCCCTTCATAAAAGTTTTGTGCGTTTAAAAATATCGGTTTTATATAAAAACTGTATGAATCTTCTTTTTGATTTTTCGCTAATTTTATAACTTCATTTTGCGTATTTAAATTTTCGACTAGAGTTTTTTCGCTCAGCCTGAGATCCGTGCTTTGAGAGTCTATTTTATTTGATACTGTAGTATCTAAAAGCTTGAATGGAATAGTTACTTCAGTCCATGCACTTACTGCTTTTCCATACTCAATCGCAGGATTAAAACGCCACAGCTTTACGGCCTCCACCGCAGACTCATCTAATCTTTTGTATCCGCTTGTAGATTTGATTCGTAATTCGCTAACGCTGCCGTCGCTATTTACAAAAACGTTCAAAGTGACTATTCCTTGCTCTCCCAATCGCTTTGACATTGAAGGATAGATCGGCTTTATGTTATTTTCCTTAAATGAAGGTCGCGATCTCTCTACTAAAATGGGATTATTTTCTGCATTTGCTGATGCTCTAAAAGTAATAAGAAATATATTCAATATAAAAATAAAATATTTTAATTTTATGCGATTATTCATTTTTTGCTTTCTACTATCGTTTTCTGACTATCGCCTATGAGCTGTGGCTGCTGTCTTCTGTTCAGTGACATCGCCTGTCGACCTGCCATTTCCGAAACGTATCCTTGTAATTCTGCCGCAGTTATTTTCCCGTCCTTGTTCTCATCTGCATCCCCTTCCATACCCCTCATTAAGTAATAGCTGAATATGCCATGCTTGAGTTCTGGACTTGATGAAGATAGCTGGTCAGGTGCTGAGGCAGAAAATACCGTGAACTCAGGTGGGAAGATTGAAGCCGACTGTTTAAGAGAGATAGGTCTAGCACTAGCCACCAGAGTCTCACCTGTTCGTGATTGGCCACTGTAGCAGGCGTCTATAAACATGGTTACCGATTTTGGCTGAGCAGCTTGAATCGCTGAAACAATTGTCTGCTGATTTAACGCCGTCCTATCTAAATACTGTTTGTCAGTTCCATATGTTAGAAAATAAAGGTTCTTACCATCTTCGCTTGGCAAACCATGCCCACTGAAAAAGACATAAACGTCTGATTTTTGCTTTCGAACCTTGAGTGGCAGCCAGCTTTGGAAGGTCGCAAGAATTTCTATATCATCAGCTTGGTCATCTATTAATAGTTTGATGTTTTCAGGCTTAATGCCTAATGCCCGAATAGCATAATCATAGAAATCTTTTGCGTCATCATTTGCAAAGTCTGCTTTTGGTATTCGTCTATAGTTTTGAATACCAATGATGATTGCGACTGCATCCGATGAAGCACGGCTTTTAATTAAGGCTGGATTAAGTGCTACATATTTATTCGATGAGTCAGCTATAGCACGTGAAACACTCAACGTTTTTGAGTCTATATTTCCAAATATGTCTTTAGCTATTACGGTAAAGGTTGAGGTCTGTCCTGCTCTTGCAACTAGCTTAACCGAATAATTGCCATCGGCTTTACCATTTTGCTCCATACCGTTTATTTTTAAAGAAGCGGTATCAGTATTTGTTTTGATATTGATTGTAAATTCTCCTTCGTTATCGGGAGAGGTATTTGAAACTTGTAGATTCAGTCTTTGACTAGATTTTGATTCTTCACGTTGCTGTTTTTCAGTATCTAGAACCCTACGTTCTTCTAATTTAGGCTGTCGGTCTTGCTCAAGTTGCGGTCGCTCGTTATTTCCGGATTTCAGAACATCATTTTTAGAAGATACGTTAGAAACTATTAATTCCCGCCCCACATAGATTTCTTCGATATTTTTTAGATCGTTCCATTGAACAATATCGCTCATTGTCTGATCAAATTTTTGGGCAATGCTTCTTAAAGTGTCACCTTTTTGCACTTTATAGTTTTTGTTACTATATTTTTCATCCCCTGATTCCATAACATCATTCTCAAAAGATCTGCTAGAAACTATTAATTCTCTACCCACATAGATTTCTTCGATATTTTTTAGATCGTTCCATTGAACAATATCGCTCATTGTCTGATTAAATTTTTGGGCAATGCTTCTTAAAGTGTCACCTTTTTGCACTTTGTAGTATTTGTTGCTATATTTGCCATTAAGTGATTTCGGAGAATCAAATAATTGCGAGTTTGCATGTGTACATGTACTCAGCAAAAGAATTAATGTAAAAAAATACTTCATATGCTTATCTAAATAATTTCCTAAAATTTTAGTACTTATATGTAGCCACCATCACCACTTTACCAACCACAGCCTGATAAAGCTCTTCGGCACTTAATTCCGCTTTTGAATCTTCTATCGCCCCTGCTATACCTACTATCTTCGGTAGCCTGTCTACGTGAATAGCAAAATTCACGTCTTCAGGTACAAAACCTTGATCCTCGCTAATTTTCTTTGTATCGAGCTTGCCAACGGTAATACCCACCACGTTCCCGCGCATATCGAACACCGGCCCACCTGAATTACCTTTATTGACCTTAGCTGTTACCTGAAAGGTATTAGGATCGTCTTTTAAGCCTGTACGCTTTGAAACCACGCCATTTGTTAATGAAGGAGAGCCCTCACCCAGCATGTACCAAAGCGGATAGCCCATCACCACGACAGTCCTACCGACCTTAGGCTTAACAAAATTAGTACTCGGTATTGCTCTGTCAGCAGGTAGTGGCTTAGCCAGCTCAAGGACCGCGAGATCATCCGTTGTCGAGGTAAAGATCAGCTTGGCTTTAATTACCTCGCCCAGCCCGGTACGTATTGCAAATTCTTTACCGCCTTCGACTACATGGCGGTTCGTAACGACCTTCCTGCCTGAGTCAACGATAAATCCGCTACCACCTGTGATCATCACGCCTGATGGGAATGGGAATCGCTGTACGGCAAAATTTTCCTCAGCGTCAGGCAGGCTAGGTTTGAGTTTTACCTTTTCGGGTTTTGCTGGCTTGTGATCTGGATTGTTTTCTACGTACTGGTCGTTCTGGGGCTTTGCTGGCTCAGGTTTAGGCTCTTGCTTGGTCGCTGGCTGGCGATTTGTTAGATCATTCGTTTCCAACCACGCGGCCATCACTGCTGCCCTATATTGATTGCTTTGGGTTTTGAAAATCTGCAATGCCCTGCTTTTAGCTTCAACAGCCCCCGGCTGATCGCCAGACTTCAGCAATATCTCACCCAGATAGTCCAGTGCTTCGGGTGAATCTGATTTTCGGCGGATGAATGCTGCCAATCCTTCCTTTGCTTTTGTTGGATCACCCGTGAGTACAAAAAATTTCGCCCTTGCTACGGCGATATTTTCTGAATCTGGCTGACGCTGAACTATTTGTTCTATTACTTTTATAGCCTCAGCTAGCTTGCCCGTCCTTGCCTGTATCACAGCATTGATATAAATGGGATCGCCTGCATCTTTTTCGATTCTCCGTATTGAGTCGGCATATCTTTTTGCCAGCGAAAACTTACCAAGCTTTAGTTGACTCAGCGCGATCCCAACTTGAGCGTCGATATTATCCAAAGACATCACATCAGCTGCCTCGAAGAATTCCAGTGCCTTCGCTGGCTTATCAACCGCCAGATAAATTTTCCCTGTCAGCAGATTGATTTTGTATTCTTCTTTCTCAGTAGCTTCGTACTTTTTAAGTATGGCTACCGCTTCAGAGTAGCGCCCAGCATCCACGTAAACACTAGCCAATTGCAAATTATTCGCATTAGCTACACTAATCCAGAAATTCAGAAAAAAAATCCCCATCATTGACAGGGATCGAAGGCCACTGGAGGAGAACATAATCATTCGACTTTAAATTGAATTTCTTTTTCAGCAAGACGGTTCTGACTGTCCTTGATTCGCAGCAGAATTCGATGCTTGCCCGATGGTACGGTGACGTTAGCTAATCTCAGACCAGTTGGCGTTTTTACTGCCTCCTTCAACAGCCTGTCTGTGATATCGAGCTTTAGCCCGCCGTATAACGCCTGAAAGCTTTTGAAATCAACCGCCGCACCATCCTGAGGCTTGAACAGCACTTCCATCTTGAAGGGGTTTTTAATCGCCTTGTCTGCGTAATCTGGATCGACCAAAGTAATCTGAGGCGCTAGCGGATCTGGCGGTGTAGCATTAGCTTCCACCACAGGAGCTGCTTTTTGTGATTTCAGCATTTCCTCTGTGGTGACTAACTGCACGGCTGCTACCTGCTGAGCGCAAGCCAGCAGCAGTACTATCGCCAGTGATTTCGTTAACGTTCTCATGGCATTTCTCACCGCTGCTTGGCTTTCTCGATTTCTTGCTCAAGGTCTTGGAATCCCTTCGAAGCTTTCAATTTGGTATCCAGCGCTTTGCTTTTCCGGACTTGATCAGCCACGATTTTGTTAGCCTCACCAATAGGATAACGAATCAAAGCGAATGCTCGGAAGTTCTTACCCTCGGCGATAATCTCGCTTTTTTCACGGATAAAACCAGCCACGTTTATATCGGCAGCAACGCTCTTCGTTACCCGATCAATCTCACGTACTACCTCGGCATCCCCGCCAGTACCTGTCTGCCCTGCAAAGTCCTTCATCATGGCTGACGTTCTTGCCCCCAACTGGAAAGCAAGATTACGTTTCGCGGACAATACCGCCATATCCATAGCCATTTGCATGTCAGGAGACGCTTCCGTACCCGTCGTATAAATTGCATTAGCATCTTGCGGTGGCTGTACATACCAAGACGGCGTCTTAGAAATCGCCGTTTCTACATTCTTCACAGCCGTCTTTTGTTGCTCTTCTTCCTGCTTGCGAACATATTCAGGAGTTCCCGGCTTGGGGCTAGAGCAGGCAGCGAGAATGGCAGCTGCCATTACACCAATCATTAACTTCGATTGCTTATTCATTTTATTCTCCGGTTAAAGTTTTCTGATTCTTTCCTGTAATGCCTGCATATCGTCTTTTGAAAGCTGAGAGTCCAATCCCAGCGAGGTCAGCGCATTCATTCCACTTTCTGCACCTGATTTTTCATTATTAGCAATGGAAACGATGATGCTTTTGCGTATCGTGACCGCAGCCCCCTCATCGTCTCCAGTAAATGCCAACGCCATACCTAGCTGCATTAGGGAGAATTGATTTTTGGGGTCAAGCTCTAAGCTTTTTTTGTACGCAGCTATGGCTAATGGATATCGTCCTTGCTGGGCATAGGCAATGCCCAAACCCGAGAAATACACAGGCTTTGGGATATCAGATCCAGCAGCTTTAAGTAATGGCGGTAAAGCGTCATCGGGCTTATCCGCCTTTAAATAGGAGCGCCCAAGCAGAAACTGGTATTCGGGATCAGCTGGTGATAGCTGAACGAGCTTTTTAGCGTAATTCACTGCGGCCCCACCCTGACCTGCGCCGAGCTTGATTTTTGCCATCTCGGCGTAGCCAACTGGGTTTTGCGGGGCTTTGGTAATGAGTAGTTCCACAATTTCTTCCCGGTCTTTGCCAGCCCACTTGCCGTCAGATAGCTCACCTACTAAGTGCTTTTCGATCTCTTCGGCAGGCTTGTCCTTCAAATCAGCTTTGAGGCTAGCCAGCGGCGCTATCGTAGGTTTAGTCTCTACTGCCTGTTCCTTCGGTGCGCTATCGGCAACCTGCTCATCTTGGAATTTCAGTCCGGGGATCGCATAGACTAAACGCCTCGCTAAATCATGGGTTGTGCGGGTAATCTGTTCTTGCCTTATGTTCGAACCCGCGGATACGGCACTTGTTACCGCAGTAACGGGATTCAAAGGTATGCCACCGTCCCTCACTACCGCTATGTGCTTACCCTCCCATATTGGCTTATCTTGCCCAGCCCGCACAATCTGCAGCTTTGCTCCGATTTTGACTTCGGAGTAAATGCCCCAGAACCGCGTGTTTTTATCCGTGATTTCGCCCGTGATAAATGCATCACATCCTGTGGTCACGCTGATGGCTGCTACGTTGTCTTTGATAGAAAGCTTTTGGTCATACAGTCCATCAATTTTCTGCAACGCCACCAATTTGACGCCCGTCGGCGCTATATGGGAGTGAATCGCTTTTCGTATATCATCAGTCGGGTTGAATTCGGCGTTGGCAGCGGTTAACGGCAATACTGCAAGGCACTTGATGGGCTGCTTTTTCAGTGCATCGCTACTTTGACTCACCACCACATCTCCAAGGCTGTCGGTGACCTCTTCCCGATTTGGATCACGCTCGACATAGCGAGTCGCACACCCTGCTACCAGCAAGGCGCACATACTTACCGCTAAGGTGCGAGTGGAGATCATAGGCTGTTCAGTTTTTAGTTAATTGATAGGCTTTCTTCACTAAACGCTTTTCAGAAATAGGTATTTGCTGAAGGTAGCTTTTGAATTCATCAATGCTGTACTTCGACAGCCAGCGTTGCTGCCGCTTGGTCGCCACCACAATCAGGTACTCGTCATAAAACTTACGCTTAGCCGTGTATGAGTCCGCCCATGTCGCCGTCATGGCGTAGGTCGTTTTCAGACTCTTGGCTTTTTCTGGGTTCAAGTACACGAAGGACTGACTGGGATCTTCGTTAGCTGGAATTATCCTGACCACAGAATTACTGTCGTGAGGTAGCCAGTTGAAGACGGCGAAGTAACCAGCTTGGGATAATTCGATTTCCAGATTGAAGTCGTCACCCACTCGAAACACCGTCTGCTTGAAGTCAGCTCTAACTTGAAAATCACGGTCGGGCTTGTCTTTGGGTATGACGACATCGATTTCTACATCAGCTACACATGCCGTTGCTCCCTCGCGCTCTTCGACTACTGTCTTTTCAGATAACGTTTTTTTAATGTCGCCATCGATCTGTGACCATGTGACTTGATTCAGGTCACAGCCATAGTCTGAGACCTTTCCGTTGCTTCCTTTGCAAGACAGAAGCTCTTCGGCTGAGACCGACTCGCCCAGTACATTAGCCAATGCCTTTGATTTCGCTTTGGAAATAGCAAGATTGCAAGCATCGTTCTTCGCCGTCTCAGGCCCGAACAAATACTCCGCTTTAGCACGACTTATCTCAGCAGCAGCGCCCAGCGGCAGTAACGCCAACACCAAGAACAAGCACCATGGCTTATTAGTGGGTTTTGATGGGTTACTTTGTGCGGGCATGAGGATAACTATTTGGGTTTTGGTCGGATTAATTAACGATTAATTAATTTAACGTATTAACTATTGAATTTATACTATGTGGGAAATTTTTACACGTCAATGAGTTTTTTTCGTGTAAGCTGCAAAAACTCACTTACAAAGGAATTTCCTTGTCAGACAAAGTACTTAAGGCCATCGAATACCTGCTATACCCGCTGGTAAGGCTTGTTATCGCCCGCAGTATTAGCTACGGGTCGTTAACTGAGGTTATTAAGTTTGTAATGGTTAAAGAGGCAGAACGTCAGCTGAAATCGAAAAGCGCTGAACCTTTAACGGATAGCCGCTTAAGTATCGTTACCGGCATACACAGGAAGGAAATCAAACGACTTCGGAGCATCAAGTCTCACGATATCAGTAGCTATGAACCCAGCATGGCATCACAAGTAGTCGCAAAGTGGGCAGGAGATAAAGCCCTCAGAACCAAAGGCGGCATAAAGAAACTGCCGAGGAAGAAGCTCAGTGAAAAGGATTACGACTTCGAGGACTTGGTGAAATCGATCAGCACGGACATACGTCCCAGAGTCGTACTGGAAGAACTTATGGATCGTGGACTAGTGACGGTGGATGATAAAGACACCCTTCAGCTTCATCCGGAACACCTCGCGCTAAAGCAAGATCAAGAAGAAACCTTGCACTACTTAAGTTTAAATATTCACGACCACTTCTCCACAGCGGTCAACAATCTGGTCAAACCTGATTACAAAGATCTTGATCGGTGCGTTCACTATCACGGCTTGAACGCTGAAGCCATTGAAAAACTTAAAGCCATCGCGGAGAAACATGCTATGGAATCGCTCGTTGTAGTCAATAACGAAGCTCAATCCATGCTTAAAGATTCAAAATTCAAGGGAAATCTCAGAATGAATTTTGGAGCGTATTTTCATCGCGAAGAAATCGTAAAGAACTGAGGTCGTCATGAGAAGCATAAAGCACTGGATTTTAGGACTTGTGATTGGCGGGATTTGCGGCGCTGCCTCTGGACAAACTGACAATGGTGGCGGCATGGGTGGCACTGGAATCACTGATAAACCCCAACCAATGGCACCTGCAATGTCAGAGGAATCCTGCACAAAAGAAAAAAGCGTTGGAATCTATCAGCTCAGATCTGCGAAAGACAAAAAAATTAAAAAGCAAGCTTATGTATGTTCAGGCCAAACATTAAAGACAAAGCCCACTGAGGAAATTGAAATCCTATTCAGATCAGGAGAAAAGATAAAGCTGCTTGAAAATAGTCAAATGATTATAGAAAAATCACCTGAGTAACAGATATGAACCAACCCAATTCCGAGGTAGCGAAAAAACCAAACGTACTCACCCTTGACACCTCCGACTGGTGGGTAAAAGTACTAGGTATGCTGCAACACAATTGGGCAGTGATAAGCGAAAACAATAGTGGAACTGCTACCGTATATTTTTTTCATGACGGCGGCGCAACAAAAAACTCAACTGGATATGACTACCGCGCAGTTCGTGGAATGATTGCCATCATTGATTCTCTTGAATTTCCTGACCGTAAAGTCGCAGCACAACAGCTTTCAGAAAATCGATTCAGCAGACTAGTTGATCATCCCGGACCTTGGGAAGGGAAAGAGCCAAAAGGAAAGATATTTGATGCAAGAAAGTCCGAGCCTGGTATTTACTCAAAACAAGATTACTGGCGAAACAATTAAGAAAACATTTATGTGAAGGCTGCCCATATTTCACGCAATCTGCCCTGCATTCCAATGATGTGGAACGATAGATATTCTAAATAGGAAAAATATGGAATACCTACTAGAAAAAAAAGTAATAATTAACAGGAACACAAAACATAAATCTTTATATAGCTGGTGTCTTAATGAGCAGGAGGAAAATTCATCTAAAGCAAAAATTGACCTCATACCTTTTGAATGGAGATTTTGGTTTACTGGAACGAAACTCAAATTATCAAATAATCTAAGGATTAAATTAAATAACGAAACCGAGCACCATGAAACCGAAAAAAAGAAAACTATATATGGCGTATTTAAATCAGGGGCTATAAGAGAAAATGGAAATTTTACCGATATCGTCGAATTTTCAATTCTTGGAACCAGCAGAACTATTAGCGAATTTAGCCTGACCATAAATGAAGCAACAGATTCGTCTGGAGAGACCTGTTGGCTAAACGCATTTCCGAGCTATGTTTCTGAGGATGCAGAATTTAGAGAATTAATAGAGCCTGATTATGCTGGATTTGATATTTCAATAAGCACTGAAAAATTTAATGAACTTGTTAATCTTATTGAACATAGGTCAATTGACTCAATTCGCTTTTCAGCAAAAGATATAAGCGGAATATATGCAGAATGGACACCAACCATCAAGACTCGTACCGCAAAAATTCTGACGTCCAATAACACGATCGAAGGAGTTGATTTAAACGATTTTGAAGGAACTCATGTCGGAAAAGTTGGGGAATTTGATATTACTTTTTTTACTAAGGCATCACTAAATATCAAAGAATTCTCTACTCCATTTGAATTTGAAAACGAATTTGGAATGGAAGAACTTGACTACGACACTTCTGAAAATTTTCAAAAAAATATAAATTCTAAAGAAGCTACCCAAAAAATTATTCAAGCTATTAAGAGTCTTAAGACTGTACTCTGGCTTATATTTTTCACACTGCTGCTTATCTTTCTGAAGTAATGCGATTTAAATAAATCATGATATTCAGTACTCATTCTTGGGTAAATCTGTAGCCAAATAAAATGAATGGATTAAATATTCTTAAAACAATATTCAGCAGCTATTCTGCTGAATATTTTGCACAATTTGGCGGTAGTGGTCGTTACCCGAATTATCAAGAATGGCATTCAGCAGCCCTCGTTTACATACTGTCCGCAGACATTCCACCTCCTAATTTCTGTCAAATAGAACAGATCCCGTATACATTGCTTCCAATAAATTTATGGACAAAAACTGATCATTTGCCCACAAAGATTTATGAGCGACTAATCCAGAAAAGATTTAATGAAAAGAACAGAGCTGATTTTGCAAACTGGATTTCAGCGCAAATACAAAAAAGCTTTTCCGATCCTGAGGAATTGATTGGCTGGTCTGAATTTTTAACGAATTTCAAAAGCACTACTTCCAAATGAAAAGAATTGGCATATCACTTCTTATATTCTTTATTACTTACGGTATAGCGTACTGGTGGGGAGTATACGATCTTAAGATCAATCCGCCAGTAATTGAAAATGATGGCGATCTGGCGACATTGGGAATGATGCCCGTTTTTTTGCATATTTATGGAATTGCATGGGGAATATTTTTAGTCATCAGCTTCTGGGTATATATATTTTTTCGGAAGGTTCTAAATAAAATTTCTCGACAGGCTAGTGGCGATGAACCGACTAAGTAAGTTTGTTGAAAATATTAAATGGATTGTTGCATCTCCATCTTCCGATTCAGTAGGTCTTGTTGCTGAATTTTTAGTCTCGCGCCAAGCAATCCGAAGCCTACCTGACCGACTGCGCACCTACGTTTTAATTAACTTCGAAGAGATGCAATTAGTTGAAGACAAAAATGGCCAAATGCGAAGTTATCAATCAGCACTTTACAGGTTTGATTTTGTCAAATTAGCAAACCTTTCAAGAATTTCTGCGCTTGCATTTTTCGACAAGCAATTTGCAAGAGGCGATCGCGTCTGCACTTTCTTCTACCGTGACCAGCCTTGGGAAAAAGAACAGACCGGTTTCACAGCAGAGCTATGCAACTTCATCATCAATCATTCAATTGAATCCGGTGCTTCAACAGCGGTCGCTAATTATTAGCGCGAGCGAGGTAATCTCGATGTCGGGTTACCCGACATTGGCAGTAAATTGACGAAAATGAAACGTATTAAGTCAGTTCGCACTGCTATTTTTTTTCTAACTTTGGCTTGTACAATTCATCGTGGGCTCGAGTTACGGAGATTAGCCTTCTAGTTTCCTCTCCCCTGAGCTGATCCAAAGCATTGATAACCTTCAAATGCGAATAGTGACGCTCAATCATTAATACACTGGTACCCATCTGCTGAGCCAATGTATGAATTGGCACCTTGTCATGCGTGAGCGCTAATGTTGCATACGTATGCCGGAAGCTGTAAAAGACTCGAGCTTGACCTGTAATAGGGTCAACTAAAAGACTATGCTTCTTTAAGAAACTTTCCAGCATTTTTTGAAAGTTATCGCTGACATCCTCGTTTCCCTCTTTAGTTCGCAATACGAAGTCATTATTGTCGGGCCGTATAACGCCCCCCAGCGGATAGGCAATATTATTTTTTACGCCGTAATTTCGCTTGGCAATTCTCACAAGGGCTTTAACAGTAGGATGACGTCCTATGATTCTTCTCGGCCCAGTCTTTCCATCAACTGCCATCTCAACAGTCTGATTCAAATTGGAAAGTACGATTTCTTCTGGTTCGCCATACTCGTCGCTTTCGAATTGGCCAGTTTTGGTAGAAGTAGGATTTATTTGATAGCGGATTTGATTCCAACGTAAATTTAGCAATTCTTTGCCCGGACGAGCACCAGTATCAGCCAACATTTCAACGTAGTCACGCATAATCTCGCGTCGTTCTTTACTGGCGTCATTCTTCGCTGAGTTGATCCAGCCTTCGAAATTTCTCAGTACAGCAGCTAATTCGTGCAACTCAAATGCAGGTCTTCTGTCACCAGCGGATTTCTTAGTTTCTAACTTTGGACGATTGACTTCAGTCAAAAAGCCTCTTATTACAGCCTCATCGAAGATTCGATTCAACGCAGCGTTATGTTTTAACTGTGTGCTTTTACTAGGTTCGTGAGTTAGCTTTTGTGTAGTATATTCATTGAGTTCGCTAAGCGCTTCAATGTCTATATTAGCGATATTTCTTTTGCCAAGCACTGGGATCAAATACTGCTCGATCACGCGGATATACTCTTCGTAGCTTACTTTTCCATCACCGCGCTTTACTTCATCCTCCATTCGCTTAACAGCAAGATGCGCGATATTTCGAAATTTTCTAGTTACGACTGGAAGATTTTCTCGCTTACGAATTTCAGCTTCGATTAGAAGCTCATGTGCCTTGTCTTTTGCTTTGGATAGCTCTCGCTCATTAGTGGACATTCGTTGCCAACGATCACCAACTTTGTAGCGACACTGCCAAATCGTACTTCGCTCACGTCGATAGACGATTAGCCTATTGGCAGTTATTACGTGAGTTGTAGGGCTCCGTTCAGTCATAAAATATTTTACTTTCTTATTTTTTTGAACGCGACCTAATTTTATTAAAATGATTTTTCGATTATCTCAAATAGATTATCGGAATTACGAACCGTCTCCTCTGTAAGCATGTTCTTAGAAATTTTATTAGAATTTTCCAAAAATCTTCTTGATTTTAATACTTTGTCTTGACCCTCCACAAATTCAGCATTGGTGCCTTCGATATTATTTACATCAATTTCAACTGCATATTTTGCAAAATCCTCTTTAGAAAAAATGTTTTCTATCGATCCGTTAACTGGCAATTTTTTTAACACATCCGCTGTTAAATGAACCCATTCTTTTCTGATATTTTTTGTTGCATCATTGAATGCTTGATCGTTATCGTATAAGTAGATCACCTTACACCCCCATCCCATCATAATGGTGCCGACCTTTGGCATATTTCCTGCGCCCCCACCAAATACGAAATGAAGATCTGTTTTACCGAAAAGTCTGGATAATGCGGTCAAGTAAAAATAGTCAGAAACCCCTTCGACAATCACATTCTTTTCTTTATCAAAAGAAATTATTCCTTTATTTAATTCAGTTCCAATCGCAGTAAGAATCGGAGTTAGCGCTTCTTTATCTGAAACTTTATGTATTTTATTTTCGACTCTGGTTTTATTTTCATTATCTTTTAAGATCAATCGAACTCGTTCTAATTTATCTGGTTCAATTAAGTATGGCGAATGCGTTGTGAACACTACCTGTACCTGTTCTGCAGCTTGCTCTAATTTACTTAAGATGTCCCGTTGGGCGTTTGCATGCAGATAAAGGCCAGGTTCATCTATCAGAATTACGTTTCTTACATTTTCCCGGGCACGAGCACTCACTCTTATATAAAATGCCAAATGCCATTTCCGACCTTGGCTCCGAATCTCGGGTTCATAATAGCGGCCGTTTTCTTCAATCCAGAAAAATAACTTTTCATTGCTCCAATCGATATTCAAGGCCGTTAGGTCTTGCGACCAAAATTTAGAAAAATCTTTATTAAGTTTCGTATTTAACTCTGTTTTGTGAGTCCGCTTATTTCTTTCATTAGTACCGAGAATTGTTGAAACATTCAAATCACTGATGCACACCAAATCTTTTACCCAAGGATTTTCTTGCAAATTCTGCAGAGGAATTTCGTTTGGAAACACATCCTCAAATGATTTAAATAAGATAAAGTTTGGAAGACAACTCAACAACTTAGATTCTATTTTTTTACATAAATTATTTTTTCTATGAATTTCTAGTGCCGATAAATATTGATTGAGTATTTCTAGCGAATCTTCTTTTATCTTGTCATCAAAACCAAAAGATTCAGCTTTAGCTTTTGCAATATAGTCGAATAGTTCAGTATGCCGTACCGAGATCGTCTCTTCGCTTTCCGGGATTCCGATTTTGTGACCACGCTGCTCCATCTCAGCCACGATCGGCACCTTCACTACCTCAGCAAAATGCGCTTGCAATTTGCTTAGTTCGATGGGCTCATAACTTAAGCCTAAGGCTTTGAAAAAAGCCTCACCTACAATATAAATATCTGGATAACTTTTACTGATTTCAACTTCTAGAAATTTCGCCTCGGGAATTTCAGCCATTTCTGCTTCACGACATATTTCCTCTATGTCTTTAGCATCAATTTCAAAGACTGCGTGCACAACAGGTTTCAAATTTTCGTTTTCTATTGGGATTGACTTGTCTTCAAATTTTTTTCCAACAGTTAAACACTCTAGTGCTTCTAATAGTGAGGTTTTCCCCGCCTCATTCTTACCAGCGAGTAGCGTAATTTGTTCTTCCAGATAACAGTCTCCGGAATCCGAAATTGATTTGAAATTAGATACTCTGAATTTTTTTAATTTCATCTAGATCTCACTCGATAGTACCTACTTGTTAGCCAGCCTTTCGGCACATTTGAATTCATTTTGGAGTGATCTTACCTGTAGAAAATATAGCTATTTTCAGAAATTTCGTCCCACGATTTTGCTGTTTTTTTGCTAATGAAGAGTTACTAGTTTCGGAAAATAAAAAAGGGGCTACGCTTTTGGCGTAACCCCTTGATTTCACTGGATTAATTTGGTGGGCCTCCCGTGAGTCGAACACGGCACCAACGGATTCTGGTTTGTGTAGCTTTAGCTACTCCCTGGACTATGCCTTCACCATATACATTGCTGTACTTAGGCGGGCGCCGTCTAGTCTCTACACCTTCAAAGTGCTCTCACACTAAGCTTGGCTCGGCGTTGGCATATGCATCACTGCACTTAGCTTTCGCCGAATTTGACGCCATTCACTCACAGCGTTTCCGACTGTGGTGCACATTTACATATGAGTCCGCTGCTCTAACCAACATGAGCTAGAGGCCCGAAACTGGTATTTCACATCGCGAAATCTGCATTTGCGACATCTACTGCTTATTACTATATAGCTGGCACGGTGTGTAAGCGGTGTGCAAGCAATTTTTACTGCCACAAAACCCTTAAAAGCGTTGATATTACTGGATTTTAAGCGTTTTACTATTTTGGTTAAGCGGATTATGAGTCCGCTGCTCTAACCAAGCATGAGCTAGGGGCCCGAAATGGTTGATCCACAACGTCGAGATTCTATCGCGTGAACCGCAGGGCGGCGAGGGGTTCGCCTCGCCGCCCTGCTTT
>Ga0315901_10001904_pt1 | contig 29622 bp, 24 predicted proteins | sample LakEriMetagenome_10_FD_203761 | JGI IMG/M metagenome (GOLD analysis project Ga0315901, IMG submission 203761) | Freshwater fungal communities from buoy surface, Lake Erie, Ohio, United States - Buoy 2 MA116 | ecosystem: Environmental > Aquatic > Freshwater > Lake | place: USA: Lake Erie, Ohio...
TCCTAGGAAATTCCGACTTGGCGATTACACGGCTCGGCATCGGAGCGTGGGCCATGGGGGGTGGCGGTTGGGCGTTCTCGTGGAGCGATCAAGACGATCACGCCAGCATCCGAGCCATCCACGCGGCCCTCGATGCGGGGATGAACTGGATCGACACCGCGGCGGTCTACGGGCTCGGCCATTCCGAACAAGTCGTCGGGCAGGCATTGAAAACCTATTCCGGTCCACGCCCCTACCTCTTCACCAAGTGCGCACGCAACTGGAACGCCGATCGCCAGATCGTGAAGATCCTCAAACGCGATGCGATTCGCGCGGAATGCGAGAACAGTTTGAGGCGGCTGCACGTCGACACCATCGATCTGTACCAAATCCACTGGCCTGAACCCGACGAGGACATCGAAGAGGGTTGGAGCACCCTGGCTGAACTGCAAAAAGAGGGCAAGGTGCGATGGATCGGCGTCTCTAATTTCAATGCAGCCCAGATGGAACGGATCGCACCGATTGCTCGAATCACTTCCCTGCAGCCCCCTTATTCCCTCATCCGACGGGAAATCGAGAGTGCGATCTTGCCGTATACCCAGCAACATGGCATCGGCGTGCTGGCTTATTCGCCGATGGGCTCGGGGATGTTGACCGGCGCAATGTCGCGCGAGCGGGTCGCGAACCTCCCGAGCGACGATTGGCGAACGCGGAGTCCTCATTTCCAGGAACCGCTCCTGAGCAGGAACCTGCGAATCGCAGACAAAGTCATCGAGATGGCCAAGCGAACGGGAAAAACACCCTCGGAGATCGCCTTGGCATGGGTGCTCAGCCATCCCGCCGTCACGGCCGCCATCGTCGGTGTGCGATCGGCCGAACAAGTCGCTGGGGTTGCCGGGGCTTTGCACTATGCCTTGGACTCCGAAACGAAACGGGAACTCGATCAGGCGAGCAGCGCCTGATCCAGGCGCCTGGGCGGCGCGAGCCTGCTACACTGGACGCCTGCTGGCTGCGGGAATTCCACGGCTCCCTGAAACCATCCTTTCCCACAATCCCACCTGTATGGCATCATTCTCTTCGAACCCGCTGGACTCAGCACGGCTCAAAGCCTATCTGCGGCTGATCCCCGTTCTGTTTGTCTGCTACATCATCGCCTACGTCGATCGCACCAACGTCGGGATCGCCAAGCTGACGATGCAGGAGGACATGCCCGCCTTTGGAGACAGCGTCATCGGGTTTGGTGCCGGTATTTTCTTCCTCGGCTACTTTCTCCTCGAAGTCCCCGGATCGGTGATCGTCGAGCGCTGGAGCGCGAGGAAGTGGATCTGCCGCATCATGGTAACCTGGGGGATCATGGCTGCGCTGACCGCGTTTGTAAAAACTCCCATGCAGTTTTACACCGTCCGCTTCTTGCTCGGAGTCGCGGAGGCCGGATTCTTTCCGGGTGTCTTGGTCTACATGACGCATTGGTTTCCAAGCCGGGATCGCGCGCGGGCGATTTCGTACTTCCTGATCGCATCCCCGATTGCCATGATCATCGGACCAGCAGTCTCGCAGTGGTTTCTCGATATCGGGCGGACCAGACTTATCGAGGGGGTGATGGTGACGAACCCCGACTTGTTGGGGATGAAAGGATGGCAATGGATCTACATCTTCTGGGGGATCCCTGCGGTCGTCGTTGGAATCGCGGTTCTCTATTTGCTGCCCGACAAGCCGCGCCATGCCAAATGGTTGACCGAGGAAGAACGGACCTCGCTTGAGGAGGAACTCGCCGCGGATCGCGCGGCGATCGGCGCGGCCCATCATCATTCGCTCTTGGCCGGCCTGACCAACCCGCGCGTGTGGCTGCTGTCGATGGTTTACTTCGGTATTGTGACCGCCAACTACGGACTCGAATTCTTTCTGCCGAGCATTCTCAAGGAATGGTATTCGATGGAACCGACGCGTGTTGCTTGGCTGGTGATGATCCCATCGCTGCTGGTGATCGTCGGCCAATTGGGAATTGGATGGTCGTCGGATCATTTTCAAGAGCGGCGATGGCATTCGGTCGTGCCGGTCGCGCTGGGTGCGATCTGCATTGCATTGACCGCGTTCTGCCCCAAGTATCTGTGGCTGACTATGATCCTGTTCACGATCGGAGCGGCGGGGATGAAGTCGTACATGCCCGCGTTCTGGTCGCTGCCCAGCTATATCCTCACCTCAACGGCAGCCGCAGGGAGCGTTGGGCTGATCAACTCGATCGGGAACCTGGGAGGGTTTCTCGGTCCGACCGTGATCGGCTACGTCAAGGAGAACATCGGCAGCTACGAGTACGGGCTCTGTTTCCTGGCCTGCACCAGCCTGATCTCCGCGACCTTGATCGCCCTGATGCCACTTCGGAAAAAAATCTAGGTTTCGGACGAGAGGCACAGCAACCCAATCCCATCGCAAGTACGGTTGTAGTAATATGTCTCCGCGATGGCGGCACCCGCGACAGCCTTCGCTCCCCGCGAAACCGTTTCGAACCGATCTTGTCTTGAGGAGACATGAATGAGTCAGAACCCCTATGAACCCGTCGATTCGAATACCGATGCCACGCCGGTGTCAACCAATGGAGGCCAGGATTGGGTGCCGCCTCCTCCCGGGGATACGCTGGGACATCCCTCGTCGCTATGGATGCTCTTTTCGACCGAGTTTTGGGAACGGTTCTGCTATTACGGAATGCGGGCTTTGCTGGCGGTTTATGTCGCCGACACGTTTTTCAACACGCTACCGGAAGGCGAAGCGAAAAAAGCTGCGTCGCTGACCTATGGCGGGTATACGGCATTGGTGTATGCAACTGGGATCCTCGGCGGGTTTGTCGCTGACCGTTATCTGGGTTATCAAAGATCAATCTTGTTGGGCGGATTCTTGATGGCCATCGGCATGTTTATGCTGCTGGTCGAGAATTTGAACTTCTTCTTGATCGGTTTGTCCGTCATCGTCGCTGGGAATGGATTGTTCAAACCGAACATCTCTTCGATGGTTGGGAAACTGTATGCGCCGGGCGATCAACGCCGCGACGCAGGTTTCACGATTTTCTACATGGGGATCAACGCGGGTGCGTTCTTTGCACCGATCCTGTGCGCGACCGTCGTGGGTGCTACTTATGGCTACAAGTACGGCTTCCTGGTTGCAGGGATCGGCATGATCCTTGGATTGATCGTCTTCCAGTTGATGAAAGGGATGCTCGGCGAAGTGGGCAAGCCACCCGCTGGCCGAGCTGACCTCTCGCCGATTGCTGTTGTCTTCATCGGCGCGCTGGCACTGGTGCCACTGATCTTCTTCCTGCTCAGCCAGAGCGCCATTCTCGGCTATGTGTTGATGGGCTTGATGGGGGTCCTTTGCGTTTACTTTGTTCGAAGCGGGATTCAGACCGGCGATGTCGTCCAACGCGACCGCTACATCGCCATGCTGATTCTGTTTTTTGCCAACATCTTATTTTGGGCATTGTTCGAGCAGGCAGGATCATCCCTCAATTTCTTTGCACGGGATTTCGTCCAGTCGCCGTTTAACTTCACCTTGTTCCAAAGCTTCAACGCTCTGTTCATCATCGTTTTGGCCCCTGTATTCGCGGCGCTGTGGCCCTACTTGGATCAGAGGAACATCAATCCATCGATCCCACGCAAGTTCGCGATCGCATTGATAGGAGTGGGACTCGGGTTCCTTGTCCTGGTACTCGCGATTCAAGGGGTCGGAGAAGGTGGGAAAGTGATTTGGCTGATTCTGGCCCTGACCTACCTGATTCACACCATCGCCGAGCTCTGCTTGTCACCGATCGGTTTATCGATGGTCACCAAGCTGGCGACTCCCAAGGAAGTCGTCTTGGCAATGGGGGGATGGTTCTTGTCGACCGCGATGGCCAACTACTTTGCGGGAGTCATCGCGGCCATCGCATCCGGTGGCGGAGGGGGCGGGCACGATGAGGCAGCGAGCTCGATCGGACAGTACGCCACGGTTTTCTCCCAGCTTTGGTGGCTCGGTTTGATCATCGGCGGCCTGTTCTTCTTCGCCTCACCGTGGATCAATCGACTTATGCATGGGGTCAAGTAAAACCAAGACAAACTGAGCGAAGTAGGCACGCGTTCCCCAGACTTTCGCACCGCAGAATCCAACTCGACAAGTACTCTCAAGGTGCAGGCCGGCGCTTGTCCTCGAAGAATTGCCAGACCCGTTCGGACCCGAAAAACGAGGTGATCGGTAAGCTACCTTCGCGGCGAACGCATGAACAAGGCGATCCCCGCGCGCGTATCACCCGGAGCGACTGCCGCGACGAACGTGTCACCGAGACTCCCTTTTCACCGCGTACAGCGTATCCCCCTTGGGAGGCGGTTCGTTTTCCAACACGGAGACGACTGGCTGTCCGAATTCGGTCATCACGGTGTAGATCTTCCCCGGTTCGCTCACAGGTCCGCGACGCGAATAACCCTCCACTCCCTTGGAAATAACCTTGTTGTCGAAAAGGAAATTCCTCGGTCCAGGAGGTCGGTGTTTGCCCTGAGCGCCGCAGCATATTGCGTCCCAACTGTGCCAAACCGGTGTGGCAACTCGCGACTTCTCCACCAGGTTTTGCCCATCGTCAGCGTCATGATAATTGACATCCACCTCCAGGTCACACTGGTAGACGACGTTGTACTTGCACCCTGGGCTCATCAAGGCGAAGTGCCGGATGCGCCGAACTTTTTCATTGTAGAACAGGCTGTAGCTCGTTCCCCAAACGCCATAATAACCTCCGTGCATTCCCCCTTTTTTGATATAGGCTCGATCGACAAAGTTGTCGCGCATGGTCATATGCTTACAATTTGCCATGCCTAGCGGATGGGCGCCCGCCCAAAGCAGATTGCAATGATCGACCCAGCAGTTGCGACAATCGGCGAAGATGAGTGAGTGAACAAACAGTTGATCGTCGCGGACTTCATCGCCATGAAAGGGATTGTTTTCCCAGGGGGCATAGAAATCGCTTTTATCCATGGGCTCGAAATCGACCGTCGCGTAACGGATCGTGAGGTCTTCAAAGCCGACTCGTTCCTGCCCCGTCACTTCGATGGCTGTCACCGACTTGCCACCCGAAATCTTGAAGAAGGGAGCCTTCATGCGAATCTTGATGATGGAAGAATCCTTGTGGGTGCCCCGCAGGACCACGCCCGACTTGAGCTGGATCGTCCGATCGATCCAGTAATCGCCAGGACCGAGCAACAAGACACCGCCACCTTGTTCGGCAACCCGATCGATCGCCGACTGGAGATCATCCCCTTCGGAGATGCGCAGTCGGATGGGAAGGGTGTTTCGCAGGGGGATCCCTCCTTCCACTCCCGCCTTCGCCCATTCCCGCATTTCGGGAAAACGGGGATCGTCGCGGCTTTCGTCAAAGACCCAACCGGGATCTCCAATCCGCGGCCGAGCTTCCGAGTCGGCTTGGGCTCCTTCCTGTGTTGTTTGGGGATAGGCCGTGGAAGTGGCCAAGGTTTGCAAAAAGATGCCTAACAGGCAGAAAACAAGCCTCATCATTTCTCTCGCTGACTTTGAAATCGATATCAAACCAAACCAAACCATGCAAAGCGTTCGCGTGCGGCACCGCGATCAAGGTAGGATCCATACCACTCGCAAACCCAGATTCGTTTGTCGCGAGTCGGGCGCGTGTCGATGTCGATTCGCACTGCGCAACGCCTCCGGTTCGTTAAACCAACTACCACCTCGAATAATGCGATGGGTTCCCGTTGTTGGCCCCAGCGGGTCTGTGACCGCCTGCTCGTCCGCGAAAGGGGCGAACCAATCGCTGCACCATTCCCAAACGCCTCCGTGCATGTCGTACAGCCCCCAGGCATTCGGTTTCTTCAAGCCAACCGGATGGCTTCGACCTTCGGCACGAGAGTAAAACCAAGCATGCTGCGGCAACAATCGAAACTCGGGGTCGTCCCCAAAACCGAAGGCGGTCGTCGAGCCCGCCCTGGCTGCGTACTCCCATTCGGCTTCTGTCGGCAAACGGAATGTGCCTCCCAGATTCAATGCATTGAGTCGGCGAAGAAACTCTTGCGAGTCATCCCAGGAAACCATCTCCACCGGATTGCTCGGGTCATCAAAAAACACCGACGGGTTTTCACCCATCACCGCCATCCACTGGGCTTGCGTCACTTCGTATACACCTATCAGAAACGATCTTGAGATCGTTACGCGATGCATCGGAGCTTCGTCGGGAGCCCGACCGACTTCGGTCGACGGACTCCCCATCGTGAACTCGCCCGCTGGAAGCGACACAAAGCGCATCGCGATTCCGCCTGGCAGATTCGCAACTCGTTCGTCGGCAATTGGCGATTCCAGAACCAGCCGAAAGCCGATCGATGTGAAACCTAGGTCCGGAGCATGGCGATGCCGATTGGCGGAACGGAGAACGTAGGGGAAGTCGTACCAGCTTCCACCGCGAAAAACCTTGTCCTTGCCGCTCGGAGGTCCCGTCGGATCGACAGCGCTGTCGGCAGTATACGGCGCGTACCAATCACTGCACCATTCCCAAACGTTTCCATGCATGTCAGACAATCCCCACGCATTCGCGCTCTTCCGACCGACTGGGTGAGTGCGTGCCATGGATCGGCTATTGGCCCATGCGAACTGATGTACATCCGAGGAAAATGCATAGGGCGACGTGGTTCCGGCACGGGCCGCATATTCCCACTCGGCTTCGGTGGGTAATCGGAAGCGACCAAGCCCCAACGCATGAAGTCGCTCGATGAAACGCTGCGCATCCTGCCAGGACACCGAGTCGACTGGGCGGTCCAAAGGATCTTCCCCTTCCGCGCTTTGGCGAAAGACGCTGGGATTCGAACCCATCACCGCAATCCATTGTCGCTGAGTGACCTCGTAGCGTCCCAGGTAGTAACCGCGCGAGATTGTTACCTGACGCTGAGGGCCTTCGTCCGCGTCACGGTTCGCTTCCCCATCCGGACTCCCCATTGTAAAACCACCGGGAGGAATATACGCAAACTCAACCTTGCTCCCCCCAGGGAGATCGATGGTTTGGCCGGATGAGCCCTCCTCCATGAGGAGGTTGGTCAGCATCGCCAGCATCATAAAAATGGTCATCGGTTCCGGTCTATGAGCGAGGAATTGCAACTTTCAGACGATACGTCCGGGTAAAAACAAGCCTGCAAGGGACCACAGCTTTCCACGGCAACTGCCTCGAAGGCCCCAGACGGCAGTTCCCGGGCCCATCGACAAGGGAGCTACGGATCTACGACGTCCAGCAGGATCGATCCCGCCCACCGGCCTCCCGGACGAGCCAAGGAGGAGTGACAAACGTTTTCGCCCGTCGACCGGAGACGACGACGGGCATCGATCAGAAAATTTTCAGCTGAGAAGAAACGACCTACAGGTCTGCTGAGACCGTCTCAGCACCCCGTCGCGTTCCAAGGGCACCCCAAACACCATAGGGGGATGGAGTAAGCCCTCCGGGGACAGGTTTCACAGACGAGTTGCCGGTATCGATGGTATCGCTCACAAATCGCACCGAACCATCGACGAAAAGCACTTGGACACCACCGCCGTGCTCGCTGCTCGCCGACAAGACAGCGTGCTGGGAGTCCGATGCGGGATTGTTGCCGCTCACGCAGGAGGGACTATTGGGACCAAGAACTGTATTGAATCCCACGTTCTCTACTTGGCCGTCCAGCCAGATCGAACTGAAACGTCCTTTCACTTGCGAAGCGAATGCAGGCAAGTAACGACCGCCTACCGAGGCCGCCGTTGCTGCGGCTCGGCAATTGGCAGGATTCCCAGCACCGAGCAAAACCACGTTGAGCAGACTGCCTTCCCGAATCGTCGGGTTGGTTTTGCCGCCAGGTATGAAGTTTGCGGACACGCGTTCCGACATGCAAATTGTGTTGCTCAGTCCATCGGTGACTTCTCGAAGCCGAACCGGGACGAATCGAAAGAACATACCCGATCCAACCGTTCCTACACTGATCAGCGTATCGCCTGCGCAAAACGCGTAGTTGTTGATTCCACGCCCTTCCGCCATTTGATCCGGGGTGGACGGATCGCTTGGGCACTGCAGAAAGCCGAACCGTTGTACGAACATCCGAGTTTGGTTGGGGCCATCACCCACGGGATACCAAGGCCAGGGGCCACCTGGGGGAAGCGGCGGACTTTTGGTGGGATCTCCCGCTTCGATATTCTGTACAAAAGACTGCTGCTCCAGAAAGGGAAGCAGGCCGATGATCCCCGATCGGCGGCCGCCATTGCTGATCGGGCCTGTCTGAGTACCTGCGCTCCGCGGCGTAAAAAATCTGTAAACACTTTCGTAATTGAGGTGCGCAAGTCCAAGCTGTTTGATGTTGTTCGAGCAACTCATTCGGCGAGCGGCTTCGCGCGCAGCCTGCACCGCCGGAAGCAGCAAGCCCACGAGAACCCCGATGATGGCGATCACCACCAATAGCTCAACGAGCGTAAAACCATTTCTCTTTCGCAGAATCGACATATCTCTAAACCCTCAAAACTGAAGAAAAAATAAGAACCAAACCAACCTCACTGACAAAACCTGGAATCAAGGCACTCGCTAATCCTGAAGCTCGATATTGAGCGGTGGATTTGCAGAACTTGCATTGACCACAACTTTCAAGCCGGAAGTGTTGAAATCGGTATACTTCGCCGGAACCAAAAGGGCCGGTTGCTTTTCGGGCATGTAGGCCATCGCGGGATCGTAACCGGGATCGCCTGGGATCTTGGCATCGCTCGGAGGCAACTGCTCCCACTTGGTAACCGTAATGTTCGCTCCACCAGCCGGCGCTCCATCCGCTCGATCGTAAGTCGCTAACTCAAACTCCCCAGCGGCATTGGTTCGGGCGAAACTTGCGATCTTGAGTTCCGGAAACTGCAGGATCACATCCGCCGCCTCAAGCGGCGCTCCTTTGTACTTCACCGTTCCCGTCACTTTGTAGGTAGGAAGGCGACCTTCCACGCTGCTGCTACATCCCACCAAGGGAATTGTCAGCAATAAACCGATGACCAATGCCAAGTGTTTCATAGGTGGTAATTGAGGAAAGAGACACGAAGGGTTCATAACGACGAACGCGTCCGAGTTCGGGCTCGGTTCGCACCAAACGATTCAGGAGGCATGTCTTGGATGGCACTTGCCATTTGCGATTTCAATGCGGAGTCAATATGGTTCGCCATTGCTTGAACTGCCGCTTGGCAATCATCTCCCTTCAGAGCAGCAATGATCTCCCGGTGTTCGACCAGTCTCTGAGTGGTCGGCCTGCAGACCAGTTGCACTCGGTCGTGGAGTTTGCGAATCTTGAAAGCCAAGAGAGGATTTCCCGACCGCTCCGATATCGTGCGATGGAGCTCAAGATCGAATTGCTGACAGGCCTGGACAAATTCGGGGGTATCTGAGATTTCGCCAGGATCGCAAGCGTCGAGTCGTTCGAAATCTTCCTCGGTCAATCGACCAAAAGCCAGACGCACCGCCTCGAGTTCGAGCAGCCGCCGTACCTGGTACAAGTGAAAAACGTCGTCCGGACCAAGAATCCGGACACGAAGGCTGCGTCCAAACTCCTCCACCAACCCATACTGAACCAGATGCTGCAACGCCTCGCGGATAGGCGTTCGACTGATCCCAAGTTCCTCGCTGAGTTCCTGTTCCTTGAGCACATAGCCAGATCGGTAAACCCCGGTCGAAATCCGTTCCAGGATGCAGTGGTAAGCCTGCTCCGCTATGGTCGAGGTGACAAGATTTGCTGTGGTTCGTTCCGCCATCATGTTCCCATCACCTGAAAGTGCTCGTCCAGTCGCAAGGACATGCGAACCGAATGTGAAAATTGCATGAATACTCTCGTTTGTATACTGTATACAATTCAACTTTAGACCGGTCGGGAAAAGGGTCAAGGGGCGTCTTCAGCAAATTGATCCACCTTCTAAGGGTTGATTTGCCTCTTAATCGCGGTTCTGCGACGGAGTCGAGAGAATCTCCGGGGGAAGAACGAAGCTAGCAAAGGCGGATATTCTCCCTTTGCGCCTCGGAGGGCCCGCGCGATGAGAAGACGGTTCGATACCGAAGGGGCGGATCCTCGGCTCGCGGAAAACGAACCAGCGGGTTCACATCGACGAGTCATCCGTTCCGAGTACCATATCGACCTGCGCCGACGCAGCCGACAAAAGTCAATTTTCGATTCCATGAGCCTGAGGCGCTGGCCGATTTTTTGCAGGTCGAACGAACTCGGCGAGCGCCTCAGGCTCACTTTGGTCGGCGGTGTCTGAGTCGTGCTTTAGGTCCGGTAGCTCATACGTAAGTGCGGAACATTGATGAACGAGACGGAATCCCAACAGCAAGCGATCGAATCGTTACTGGCCAGCTATCGCAATGGGGAGTGGGATGCGATGGAGTTGGGGCAACGGATTTTGCATGCGGCCATCGCCAGCAGCGGGAATGTTACGCCGGATACCGATCGGGCACGGCGGACCGGGTTTCCCGAAGTCGTCTATGGAGCCGGAAAAACCCCGGAATCGATCCTTGCGGTCCTCGATTCGCTACTGAAAAATCATCCCGAGATCTTGGTCACTCGCATCTCGCCCGAACAAGCCCGCGTGGTCTCAGACACGTTTCCTTTCACCCGCTGGAATCATGTCGCGCGCACTCTTCGCGTCGGGCGCGATGAAATGCCTCTGGCCCCCGAACACGTCTCAAGCCAGGCGATCATCGGAGTGGTAACCGCAGGCACCACCGACGAACCGGTCGCGCTCGAAGCTCGCGAAACACTGGCTTGGATGGGCTACCAAACGCTGCTCATCCAGGACGTAGGGGTCGCCGGCCCGTATCGATTATTGGCCCGAGTCCCCGACATGAAGCAATGCCTTGCGATCGTGTGCGTGGCGGGGATGGAAGCGACGTTGCCGACGGCCTTAGGGGGTCATGTGGCATGTCCCGTCATCGCGGTGCCAACGAGCGTGGGATACGGTGCGAGCATGGGAGGTATCGCAGCCCTCCTGAGCATGCTCAATAGCTGCGCTGCTAACGTGACCGTCGTCAACATCGACGCAGGCTTCAAAGCCGGCTACATCGCGGGCTTGATCGCGCGAACCTCAACGCGAGCCGATGACTAGCCGAAGAAAAAACGCCGACGCTCGCTTATTTAATTTTGATGGGCTTCCCACCACGCGTCGTGCGGTTCGCTATCGAAGGGTTGCGTCAGTTCCTCGATATCAGACCACAGCTTCAAAGCCTCTGATTCGGAATCGTCTGCAACCTCCACAACGTCCGCAGCCGGCTCGGCGATCTCCTCGTCAAACCACATACTCTCTTCGATCTGCTCTTCGACAATGCGCGGTCGCTTGGTGGGCTGCCGACGTGGTTTGATCGGTACAATCGCAGGTTTCTCGATCGGTGGATCGAAGAGTACGACAGGGTTCACGCTGACCACCTGCGGCACCGGTTCCACCTCGGGAGCTTCGACGATCGTTGCGACAACGACAGGCTTGGGAGCGGGAACGGACGGCGCCAACCCCGGATCATAGACGCGGGCTTCGCCAGGCACCCCTTGCTCGGGCAGCACGCGAACCTGGACATCGATGGCGTGAAACATCTTCATGATGTGCTCATGGCACGTGAACATGACGACTTGATGGCCCAGAGCGGCAAAGTCGCGAAGGACTTTTGCGGCGTGCGTAGCCCGTGTGCTGTCGAAGTTGACCAGCACGTCGTCCAAGACCAGGGGCAGGGTGACCCCACGACGCGAGTATGCTGCGGCCAAGCTGAGTCGAAGAGCGATGAAGACCGCTTCGCGCGTCCCGCGGCTGAGTACTTCCAGCGGCAGGCTTTGGCCCCGTTCGTTATCGATACGCAAAGCATTCTTTCCGAGCGGCGTCCATACGCGGATGTACTTGCCATCCGTCAGTTGCTTGAGAAACGTCGACGCTTCGCGAAGCGTTTCCGGTTGCCGCTCGGTCTCGTAGACTTCGCATACTTTTTCGAGCATGCAGGTGGTGACTCCCAAGGTTCGCCAATGGGCCGCGCACAGTTCGATCTGCCGATCCAGGCAGGACAGCTCGAGCTTGGCCTCGGCCAATCGCCGATCGGCGGCCAGCGTCTTCATCTCTTGCGAGATCTCTCCTTGGCGTTGGAGCAATTGTCCGATCCGCTCCTCGGCCCCGCTGATTCGGCTCCCCAAAGTTTCCCATCGCTTTTCCAAGTCCGAAGCGCTGGAGCTTTCGAGCATCCTCGAGACCGCATCGTACGTGACGTGGACGCTGATCAAACCCTTGATTCGTTCGTCGAGGTTGCGTATTTCGGACTCGAGTCGCAAATGCTCCTTTTTGCGAGCCAGATGCTCTTCGAGTTGTTGCGGCGTTTCGACGGCGAGATCGGCCAGCATCGCCTGTCGTGCTCGGATGGTTCGTTCCATCAAGCGACGGAGGTGTTTTTGCTTCTTGCCAAGTTCTTCGTCTTCGTTTTTCAATTCGCGGCGTTGGGCGAGGAACTGCTGATGTTGGGCCAACGTATTGACCAATTCCTGAAGTCGTTGTTGCGGCGCCTCGATCGTTTGCGTCGAGACCGGAGACGACAAGGCGGCGATCTTCATGTTCGGAGTTGCATCTTTTCCGTTCGCGGACTCCGTGAGAGCCACATGCAATTGGGTGGAGATCGCATCGAGCTTTTGGATCGCGGAGTTGAGTTCGATTTTGCGTTGGCTAAGTTCGTCGTTCTGGGCCTTGTATCGCTTGCGCGTTTGCGAGAGGGACTCGTATCCCTCGGCCAAGATGCGGATGCTCTTGGGGGAGAGGGAGTCGGCCAACCCGATTTGCTGCAGTGTCTTTTGCCATTGCGATCGGGAAGCCTTGAGTCCCGCCAAGGCCTGAGCACCTTGACGCTTGGCGGATTGCATCCGTTGCCGTGCCGCTTGCTCGTTGTGATACACCGGTAAGAGAGCTTCGCAATTGGCCAGTTCGTGCTCGGCCTCACGGAGCAATTGCTCCATAGATCCGCCATGCTCGGGAAGCGCTAACGAAAGATCCTTCTTTTCCTGTTCCGTTTTTCGGACTTGGGACATCAGGGCGTCGAGTTGCGATTCGCACTCGGTGATATCCCCTGCCATGCCGCGTTCCATCGACTTCCACCACACATAGGTTGCGACCAACACGAGCAACCCCAGGACGGTCATCAGCACGCCTGTATTCTGCGGGTCGTTGTTCGGGGCTTGCACCAGTCGCGATGCGTTGGGCATCGAGTTGCTGTTGTACCATCCGAAGAAATTATTCAGCCCCGACAGGAACAGGAAGGCTCCGATAAAGAACGGGATCGAGAGCATCAGCACCCGTTCCCACGAGAATCCGTCGTCGCTCTCGAGGTCGACCGACTCCCCTTCGAGTTCCTCGCGATGCTTGATCAGTTTTTCGAGCCGCTCCTCGACTTGTTGGTACTTGCGAATGGCTTGAATATGCTCGCTGGCGTTCCGAATCGCTCCTTGCAGGTCATCGGCGTTGCGGACCGCGAGGAACTCGCCGATTTCGGCATGGAGGCGTTCGGCTTCCTTGCGATCGGACTCGATCTGCTGCCGCGATTGTTTCAATTGCATTTGATGCATGCGAACATCGCGAGCTGGACCTGCCAATTGCGTGATGGCACCGCGCGACAGTTCCGGAAGATTCGTCGGCCGTTTGTCGCTGACCAAAGCCTGCAGGTCGGATTCGCTGAGACCGAGCCGCTTGGCGTCGTCGATCAATTGCTCTTGGGTTTGACGCAATTCGGCTTCGAGCCGTTGGATTTGCTTTTGCAGCTGGGAAATCCAAGGACCTTGTTCTGCGGCGGCCTCGATCTTGCTCGAGAGGGCCAAGATATTTCTGTTTACGGGGAGATCGTCTGCACGTTTGCGAACAGCCCGACGCTGATCGACGAGGCTTTGGATCTGACGTTTCTTGTCATCGATCTGGTCCTGCAACTCGCGGAGGGACTGGACGGAGTTATCCGGCAAATCGATGCGAGCGTGCAATTGAGCCAGCTGGTTTTGGAGCTGATCGCGATGGAACCACGGTTCCCGAACTTGCAACGAAGTCTCGATCGATTTCGCTTCGACTTCCCATTGCGAGATTCGTTGCTTGAGTTCGTCGATTTCGTTTTGCTGATTGCGGCGGTGGGCTGCCAATTCACCCCAGCGGCGCCCGCGAAGGGTATGCTGTTCGATCTCATCTCGCAGTTTTTCGCGACGAGAGAGCAAGCTATGCATCTGGGCATTGTCGTTGTCGCCGGCAGCCAATTGGGCCCGCGAAGAACGGAGTTGACGTATGACATCCACGAGCGAAACGCGATCCAAGCCGCTGGACAACTTGTAGAGTTCGTCGGCCGCAGCCGTGTCGTCGAGCGTGCTCAGTTCCTGAAGCTCCCGAAGACCGATGGCAAACACATTGGTAAAGATCGATTCATCGACGTTTCCCAGCAGAGATGATAAACGATGTTGGCCTTGGGTGATTCCGTCGCTGCTGGTCACGGTCAGTTGCCCGGCGACCGTTGGATCGTTGAGGGTCGCGCGGCGCGCGATCTCGTAGCCACCACCAGGTCCCGTAACGCGGATCGCTCCTCCAGGCTTGCCGCCGTGGACGGGGGGCAAGTAGCGTTGGCGACGTTCCGCTGTAAAACCGTAGAACATCGTACGCAGGAAGTTCATGAGCGTCGTCTTGCCCGCTTCGTTGGGGCCATAGAACACGGTCATCCCGTCGGGCATCGAATCGACAGCCAGCCCAGACCAAACGCCAAAACCATCGATTTGTATATCGCGAATCTTCATCCTCGAGTCCCTCCGAAGCGGCGCACCGGCGCCAACAAATCCAGCTTGTGACCTCGCAACATATCCACTCCCAACAGCGTGGCTCGATCCAATGCCGCGCTCGTGGATGCCAGGTTGTCATCGATCAACATCGCATGCCATGCCGACGTGCCGGGAGTCTCCGACTCCACAATCGGCTTCAAATTCAAGTTGCGGCTTGCCGCCTTGCGAGATTCCTCCGCAGTGCGAAGGAAGTCGCCGAGAATGGTGTCTTCCTCCTGCCATTTTTGTGGGTAGGCCTTGGGAGAGAGCAATTCGATTTCGGTCGACCAAACGCTGCAAGCACCATGGCCGTATTCCCGTCGCAGCCACACCAAGGTTTCATCGATCGCGGCGGGAGAGACCATGCTCATGTGTTCGAGATCGAGTTCGACTCGCCAGCGAACAATCAGGTGGTGTGTTCCGTGTTCGGTCTGCAAACGGGCTATCCGTTTGGTCATCAGCTCGCGCATGTCGCGACCCAAAGCCAGATCCTCGACATCGAGGGTCTGCGTGATGTAACGGAAGGGGTCGCAGTTGGCAGCGGTGATCTGGGCATCGTGATCGCCATCGACCTCGACCATCCAGTAGCCATGCTCACCGTCTTCGGCAAAGCCGCGGCCTTGCGGAGTGCCGCAGACGCGCATGTGAGGTGCCTCGCCGTGCAGCACCTGCCGCTCATGCGATCCACCCAAGGCCCAGTAGTCGATCCGTTCGGCCATCAAGGCGTCGCGGTCGGCTTGTCCATGCGCCATCGCGATCACATAAGTATCGTCGGAGTCGACTTGGAATTCCGCTGCGCGGATCGACTCGCGGCCATCGCTCGATCGGCCAAGGATGGTTGCGAGCGGGAACCCGTTGCGTCGAAAGACGAACGACTCGACTTGTTTCTTGGAGAACAGATGGACGTTGTCGGGCAGGAGGACCGCGTCGGGCCAGCGATCCGGGTCGTCCACCGTGCCGCCGGCCCAGTAGACTTCGATTTTGCGTTGGGCGAGTCGTTCGAACTGCTCCATGAGGAAGGCCGGTCCAGCCGCGCCGCAGGAGATCGGGTTCAGCAAGTCGCCTGTTAGGAGCACGAAGTCGACATTCTCGACGATCGCGGCCTCGAAGATGGCCTCGGCGGCGGCCCAGGGCGCATTGGCAAGGTTGGATTTGAGGTGTTCGGGGAGATCGGTCAGGTCCTGCATGGCCCGCTCCAGATGAAATTCCCCTGCGTGCAGAAAGCGAATCGATTCTTTGGCCATGTACCACCTTCCCTGTGGAACTACGTAAGAAATGCCAGCGGCGGCAGTCTAGTGGAAATGGACAGGTTGTGCCAATGGCGATTTCCTGCCCCCTCCGATAGCTGGCGGGAATTAATAGCAAATCGGCGCGTAGCCTCCCAGCGGGTGCGAAGCCAGTCGCTGAGCGATTTTGGCAGCTACCGCTATCAAACCGACTTGCGGTACACCTCATTGCCTTCACCCGAAATAATTTATCGCGCGAATTGCCTGGGAGTGTCCTGGGGAATTCTACTCGTTTACGACGCTGATCTGAACGCCTTCGATACCCTCGATCAGATTGCGCCCATAAAAGGACGGAGGCGTAAATCCGGCATTGGCATTGTCCCGGGCGATTTGATCGATGATGCGTCCGATCGCCTTGACCGTGAAAATGTAGGCTTGAGGACCTTTGATCAGAACGGTTCGTTTCTGATTTTGATCATTTTCCACGTGCGCCCATGAATAAGTGTGCTGGCTCTTCAGTTCATCCGCAGACGGTCCGAGCGGGAAGAACCAGTCGGAGTACCGGATCAAAAATCTCCTAAGCCAATCCATGCGTCCATTCATGAACTGAACCAGAATCCATGGATAGTACGAGTAGGCGGTGATGTTCGGAATATTCGTGCTGATGAAACTGGTGATCACGTCCCCCATCACGGGATTATTGATCAGCCGGTAGTCCTTTCCCTCCGCCTGAAACGCATGTTCTTTCGAAGCCGGTTTGGATGCTACAAGTTCCCCGGCAACTCGCGAGTAACCTGTTTCGGTCGCCAGTCGGAGCACGGATTTGACCGTTCCTCGGGAGGCGTTGCCAAATGTGGCGAACCCGAGCGACAATTTGGTCGCGTCAGCCAGCAAGTCCGATGCGATCCGTCCTGCGATATCGGTCGTTACCAGATTGAAACCTGCTCCGGGCATCAACATCACCCCCTCGGATAATGCCGGATCGTGGAGTTTGTAGATTTCAACCATATCGGGGTATTCCGCCGCGAGATCCACATAATGGGTTTTCGTCTGAATGCAGGCATTGATCAAATGCCTAGTCACACCATGATTGATGTTAGCCAGATTGACGACAGCCTTGACATCGGACAAATGGGGCACGATGTTTTGCACATGATCGATGTCAAAAACTCTGTGTTCCGCTCCCAGTTTTTGGGCAGCATTCTTTACCGTATTTTCTCTCGCTCCCAGCACCATGGGTAAGCTTTTGTCAAACGCGTGCTCTAAGAAGAGATTGCCAGTGTATCCGAGCACTCCATAAACCAAAATTTTGTTTTTCATGATTGGCCATACGAGGGGTGTCTTGGTTCACCGAGGGGAATTGGGTGCGCGAGGGGATAGGGTGCACCCACTTACCTGATCATTGTACGACGGACTTCCAGTCGGTCGTCATGGCAGGCACCGGACTGGAAGTCCGGTGTACAGGCCCCATCGCATCGGTCGCGTTCAAGGAATCAACACCGCGTCGATGGGACGGCGTACTCCTATGGCACACCTATTCCAACGTCATGCATTATCGTTTCCTCAGCGAGGCGAAGAAGCCGTCTGGGTCGTCGATCTTCAGCGACTTCTCTTTGTCGTACCTTTTGACTTTTCCACCATGGATGGGATGGTCATGGCCGTTGATGTACATCGAGATCAGAAGGGTGTTATTCCCAATAGGAAAGACTTCGCCGCGATGAGCTGGCCGATTGATGGACTTGGTGCACTCGTAGTGAATGCCGGACATCCCAAGTCGCGAAATGTCTCGTTGTTCGATCTGAGCACCACTTCTCCGAAGATCCTCCAAATAGGAATCCAGCGTGAGAGATGCATTGGGATTGGTGGGTGAGATGATAAGCAAACCGAACTCGGAATAGGTCCGCAAATCGATGGTGGATGCTGTACGAACGCTCGGTGCCGAAGGGGTAGCGTTCGTTGGGACCACCCCGCGTCCGGTGACCGAGTAATCGCCAACCGCAATCTCGCGCGTACCGGAGGCATAGGCGCTGAACGCAAACAGTGCGATGCCGCCGCAAACCACGAGGAGCATCCCCGATCCGAAAAGGATTCCAAACACCCACAATAAAATCTTCAATCCGCCTCCCTGGCCGGTTCCACGGGAGGGGCGACGCCGGGTTGGTTTTTCCGGCGCGTAATACGATGGCCCTTGCGTAGGGTAAGACGCAGCATTACCCGAACCTGCATTCCCTGCCCCTGAGAATTGGGAGTTTGCCGGAGGCAACAAGCTATCCAGCGCGTTGAATGGATCGCCTCCCGCGACCGGTGCGGCTTGCTTGGGCCTTGCTGCTGGGGTCAGTGATTTCGATTTTTCTACGGGCCTGCGTTGATCTTGGACTGCAGCACTCGTTTTCTTGCCGGTGTCTTTCGATACCACAGGATTTGGCTTCGCAGCGAGCGGTTGCGGTTCGTACTTGCGGATAGTAAAAACCTCAGCGCAGGATGTGCACTTGCCTTTGCGACCTTCCATGAATGGCTTGCCTTCGAAAAGACTGTCGCAGGACGGACACATGAAGGCGAACGCATTCTCGTTCAAGGCCGGGTCGAACTTCGGCGACTCCGAGATCTCAAAAATCGTGCCGCAACCCCGGCATACTCCCCGCGTACCGAGCAAGGATGCATTGCAACTCAGGAGTCGGCTACATCGAGGACATGGAACATCAAGTCCCGACTTCACTTCCTCCACAGCGACCAACGGAATGTCATCATCCGATTCGAAGGGGATCGTGAGTTGTTGGCTGCACGAAGGGCATACGCATGACTTTCCATGACTCGAATCGGGAACCCGAAGCTTCTTCCGGCAGCGATGACAATGGAACTCGATCGGCATGATATCGTGCAAATTCGGTTCGAAACAAAAATCCGATCGAACGATTCTTGGACTTAAGCGGGCGTCTTCGACGCAGACTTATTGTATTCCGATTGAAATCCGAGGTGGGCTCCTTCCAGGGAATTTGTATCGACCGCGAGCTGATAGACCACCCACCGTCTGGCGACGGTAGCGACGGGACGACGGAAGCTAAGGGGAGGGGAATTGCCTGCGTGCGCTACTTGTGGACGCTGCCTCAATCCTCACAATAGGCATCAAAACCAAGCTGTCATGAACCTAATGGAAATACAGAGAACCGAGGACCCTGTGGATTGGACGTATTCTGACCTTGCTAAGATGATCGATCACTCGCTCCTCAACCCCACGACGACGGTCGCGGATTTGGAGGCCGGGATCGATCTGGCGATCGCTTACGACGTGGCCAGTGTCTGCATCTTGCCTTATTACGTGAAGCGTTGTGCCGAGCGACTGTCGGGAACGACGGTGAAAGCATCGACCACCATCGGATTCCCGCACGGAGGGCACACCACCGCGATCAAACGGGCGGAAGCCTTGCGGGCTCTGGACGACGGATGCGAGGAACTTGATATGGTCGTCAATATCGGCCAAGTTCTCAGCGGCGCGTGGGACTATGTTCGCAACGACATCGCTGCGGTGATCGACGTGGCCCATACCGCACACCAAAAAGTAAAGGTCATCTTCGAGAACTGCTATCTTAACGATTCACAGAAGATCAAGCTGTGCGAGATCTGCAGCGATTTGGATGCCGACTGGGTCAAGACCTCGACCGGCTACGGCACTGGAGGTGCAACGCTTGACGATTTGAAATTGATGCGCCAGCACGCCGCGCCGCACGTGCAAGTCAAAGCCGCCGGAGGCGTGCGGGATTTGCAAACACTCCTATCGGTCCGAGTCTTGGGAGTCTCACGCTGCGGTTCGAGCCGAACGCGAGAAATGCTCGATCCCGCCCGGGAAAAACTAGGACTTCCCCCCATCGCCCTGGCTGCTGGAGCAACCAATCCCGCCGGGAAACAAGCTTCGGCCTACTAATCCACTTCGGCGCATCTATTTGTTAATTTATGGAGAGTAAACCATGCGGCGTTTCTTGATGTTGTCCGCCTTGATCGTGGCGGTAATCGGCTGGAGCCCGTCCACTGGGATCGGTCAGGATGCCAAGGGATCAACGACTCCGACGGCCCAAGACGAAGCATCGCGAAACCTGTCCTCCGAGCAGATCGCAGCTCTCGATGCCCGGTTCGAACAAATGCGACAGGAGTGGGGCGTTCCCGGATTATCCGTCGTGATTGTCGAGAACGATGAGGTCTTGTTGTGCAAGGGCTATGGCGTTCGGCAGGTCGATACCAACCAACCGGCCGATGAGCACACGCTCTATGCGATCGCGTCGAACACGAAAGCGTTTACGGCAGCGGCGTTGGCCATTCTCGTCGACGAAGGGAAGCTCCGATGGGATGATCCGGTTTCGAAGTATCTGCCGTGGTTGCGATTGTCGGATCCGTTGGCGACCAGCGATTTACGCGTTCGAGATCTCCTCTGCCATCGCAGCGGCTTGGGAACATTCAGCGGGGATTTGCTTTGGTGGGGAACTCCCTACACGCCTCGGGAAATCCTCGAACGTTCCGTCCATCTCAAACCAGAAACTCCCTTTCGCGGAGGATACGGGTACTCGAACCTCATGTATCTCGCCGCCGGCGAGGTCGTGCAAGTTGCCAGCGGCAAACCCTGGAGCGAGTTCGTGCAGCAACGGATTCTCCAACCCCTCCAGATGGAACGGTCCCGAGTCTCGATCTCGGATCTGCCAAAGATGGACAACGTCGCTGCACCACACAAGACATTGCTGGATCGCTCGGTTCCGATTCCCTGGATGAACTGGGACTCGATGGCCGCAGCCGGAGGAATCATCTCTAGCGCATCGGACATGGCGGCGTGGCTCCGAGTGCAACTGCGCGAGGGGCAGTCAGCCGACGGAACCCGAATCTTCAGCCCCGAATCGTCGTTCGCGATGTGGCATCCGCAAACCATTATCCCTCTTTCCCGAGCTCGCTCGATACGATTTCCCTCCAATCATTTTCGGGCCTACGGCTTGGGATGGTCTCTGGCAGATTATCACGGCGTGAAGTTGGTAGGACATTCGGGCGGTTATGACGGGATGTATTCCGAAGTGCTGATGATCCCGGAACGCAAACTCGGGATCGCGGTACTGACCAACAGCATGACCTCCATCGGAAACGCGATGGTCTACACCGTCGCAGATCGTATGCTCGATGTCCCCGAGCGGGATTGGAATGGCGAAGGATTGCAGCAATTCCGCAAAAGCCGCGTCGATTTCTACGCCCGCATCGCGGCGGCGATCAAGCCGTCTGCCGAAGGGACCCAGCCCAGTCACCCACTCGAGGCGTACACGGGGAATTTTGAATGTCCCCTGTATGGCAAAGCGACCGTGCAATTGACGGACGGAAAATTGCGGATGCAGTTCCTACCCTACGGAGAGTTGACCGCCACACTCGAGCACCTTCATTACGATACCTTCGTTTTGAAGTGGGACAAATCCTTTGCGTGGTTCGAAGAGGGAACCGCTCATTTCGTCGCCGATGCGAAAGGCCAATTCGTTCGGATCGAACTGAATGTCCCCAACGACGACCTGTGGTTCCACGAGTTGAAACTCGCACGCATCGGTCCGCCGGGCCAGTAATTCGAATGGATTAGCGAATAGCCAGCCTCGCGTTATCGGCGTCGTTCGATGCTCCCCTGCGCTCGCCGTGACGGGACGGAAATGTCCCAGCGCAGGACGGGAACGTCGAGCCGATGCTGGAACCGCTGCCGGAAGGTTTCGAATTGCTGATTGACCTGGGCTTGGGTCAGCATCGTCGCAGCACCCACCTTGAGCGCGCGATCGATTGTTTCCTTGGAGCCGATCCCCAGCGACTGAGCCATCGCCAGCAGCGTTCGAATCTGTGGATCGTTTTCCACTTGCTGTTGCGATGCGTCGGGAACCGCTTGGACATCGATCGGAACCGCGACTTTCCAAATGGTTCTCCATGCGGTTCCCAAGCGGACGGCGAACACCGATTCGACGGTCCCATCCCCCTGGGCCATATCCTGTTCCATGCACGAAGCGCGGAAATAGTCATCCCGTTCCTCCTTCAACATCCCTTGGCACGATTCCACCCAATCCAATCGCTTGGGTTTGCGGCCGTCGAGCAACTCGCTGACCAGATCCTGAGATTGCTGCTGGACACTTTTGGCGAGCAGGCTGCCGATGTCGGCTTGAGCATTGCGATCCCCGATCCGGACCATCATGCCCGCCGTTCCTTGGAACTCGATAGCACGGTCGCGCGAGTATCGAACCAGTGCCATCCTGGCATTCCACTCGTCGCCGTTCTGCGGAATCGCCTGAAAGCGGGTACCTAAGTCGGGCGATTCCCGCTTCCAATCCACATTTTCTCTCTGCAACGATTCGCGCAGCGACGCCGCATCGCTCGACTCCGGTGCATCGATTTGTTTATACCACGCCCACAGCCCAATCGCGTGATTTTCCGTACCGGCGAGTTCCTGTTTTGCAACATCTCCGAGAGGAATCGACAGGATCACGAACTCCGAAGGGGTTCTCTCCATGCCGCTGAGCCATCGCAGCGCGCGGTCCCGTTCCTGCTCCAAAACAAAGCGGTAGGCGTCGTGCTGCGGCTCCTCAAGCATGGCCTGTGTCCGGTCGCGGAGCTGTTCGTACGCGATCTGCTCGTTGTCATCCGCTTTCCTGAGATATCCTCGGATCGCTCCCTTGCTCGCTTCGGTCGCTTGACGTCGGACCGCAAGGTACGCATGTTGGGAATCACGCCCGAGCAGGACACCTGTACTTTTGGTGCGGTCGCGCAGATGCAAAGTGTCGAACGCAGGCTCGCCAGCCCAGACGAACAGGCCGGAACTGGCAAGCCAGCATGCGACGGCCGTCCACGCGACCAAGCGAATCCAAGGATTCGACCGGAGCCAGCCCTTAGGCGACCACCGATTGGGCCAGGTGGTGCCACAACCGACTGCTGGCGCGGATGCCACGATAAAAATCCTCCAGACAGAATTTCTCATTGGGGCTGTGGGCTCCATCGTCGTCGAGTCCCCAACCGATCAATAATACGTCGCAATCCAGCGCGTCGACCATCTGCGCCACGATCGGGATCGATCCACCCTCGCGGATCAGGACAGGTTTGACCCCGAAACCTTCCTCGACCGCTTTGACCGCACCCTGCATGTACGGAGAGTGCGGGTTGACCACCACACCACGCCCGCCATGCAAATCGATCAACTCCAACCGGACCCCGGGGGGCGTGTGATCGTTCAGAAACGCTCGCAACTGCTGCCCCACCGTCTTCGGGTCTTGGTTGGGAACGAGCCGGAAGCTGATCTTGGCTCCGTTCCAGGACGGGATGATGGTTTTCCCACCTTCCCCTTGATAGCCGCCGAGCAAGCCATGGACATCGAACGTCGGCCGCGCCCATCGACGCTCGAGCGTGTTGAATCCGACCTCGCCCGTGAGAGCCGAGACGCCGAGCGACTCGGCAAACTTCTCGTCGGAGAACCCGAGGCTGTTCCACATGGCCCGCTCCGAATCCTCGAGTGGAACCACCGAGTCGTAGAACCCGGGCAACTGGATGCGACCGTCGGGAGTCTTGATCTCGGTCAGGATCTTGGCCAGCGCCAACGCTGGATTGGTGACGGCACCTCCAAACGATCCGGAGTGCAAATCGGCTTTCGGGCCATGAACCCGCAGCTCAAAGTACGCGATGCCTCGCAGCCCATACGTGATCGCCGGCTGCCCCTTCGCATACTGCGAGGAATCGCTGATCACGATCACGTCGCATGCGAGTCGCTTGGCGATCTCAGGAAGCTTCTCCTCGAGCACTTCGCTTCCTTGCTCTTCCTGGCCCTCGATCAGGAATTTGATCTGCAGCGGCAGCTTCATCCCGCACGCATGCCAAGCCAACACACTCAAGACGTGGGTCAGCATCTGGCCTTTGTCGTCCGTGGATCCCCGGGCGACGATGTTCCCATCTCGAAGGACTGGCTCAAAGGGAGGAGATTTCCACAACTCGAGGGGATCTGCGGGCTGGACATCGTAGTGGCCGTAGACCAGCACCACGGGTTGTCCGGGGACGGGTTCGGTTTCGGCGTACACGAGCGATGGACCATGTCCAGGGATCAGCTCGGTCTTCAGCCCCGCACTCGCCAGTCGGTCCGCTACCCATTGGGCGGCGCGGTCCATCTCGGCACGCTTGCTGCTATCCGCAGAAACGCTGGGAATTTTCAATAGTTCGAACAGCTGATCGAGGTGAGTTTGACGGTTGTTCTCAAGGTAGCGGTCGAGAGGAGCAAAGTCGGCCATGATCGATTGTGAGTTTTATGAGGAAAGTGCTTGCCAAAAAGGTCCCTACTACGCATACAATATAGCCTGTTTGTAGTGATTGTGCGGAAGAGACGGGAATGCTTCCGCACCGCAAGCAAACGAAATCGTCCCAGAAGAGAGAGTTCGCCATGGCATCCTCCAATTCGGCAGTTGCCCAACCAGAAAATGAACAGAAGGCCGCAGCGGCCAAACCCAAGCGTCAGCCTCGCTACAACGTAATTCTGTGGGATGACCCGGAACATACGTACGATTACGTCATCACGATGATGCGGGAACTGTTCTTCATGACCGAAACCGCAGGCCGAAAATTGGCCGAAGAAGTCGACAAGACAGGCCGCGCCATTTGCTTGACCACGACCCTCGAACATGCGGAACTCAAACGGGATCAAATCAAAGCCTACGGACGCGACCCCAACAGCATGCGATCCAAAGGCAGCATGAGCGCATCGATCGAACCGGCGCCCTAACGAACCAGCTGATCAAAGTGAGCCTGAGGCGCTAGCCGAGTTCGTTCGACGTGCAAAAAATCGGCTAGCGCCTCAGGCTCATGGAAGCAAAAATCGATATTTGTCGGCTGTGTCTAACGAAAGTACAAACTAGCCGACTCGCTTCATCACGGTATCGAGCGTCGGCTTGATCGCTGCGGCACTCGCCTTGAGCCCCTGCAATTCACGCGGCCACAAGTCGATCTCGACTCTCGATTGCGCGCCGCCACGGCCAACGATCGTCGGGACGCTGATCGCGACATCCCGGATTCCGTAGCACGCACCGTCCTGAACTGTACTGACCGGCATGATCCGCTGCTGGTCCAACGCCACGGCATGGATCACATCCCGGATGGCGATCCCAACCGCGAATCCTGCACCACCTTTCTTGGATAAGCACTCGGCACCCGATCCCTTGGTGCGCGTGAAGATCTTTTCAGCGAGCGCATTGCTCCAGCCAGGATATTTTTCCAACGGCAGCGATCCGACGGTCGCACTCGACCAAACCGGGATCATGCTGTCCCCATGCTCGCCCAGAATCAACGCCCGCGTCTGCGTCGGTGCCGTATGCAACGCCTCGGCAATCAGCGAACAAAATCGGATCGTGTCGAGTTGCGTGCCGAGCCCGAGCACCTGCGAGACGGGCAGCCCCAGTTTGGCCGCCGCAACACTGGTCAAAATGTCGACTGGATTCGAGACCACCAAAACCACCGCGGACTTTTTGACTCCCGCCTTTTGCACTTCGGTCAAGATCGACGCGAACAAATCGGTATTGCGATTGATGAGATCCAGTCGGGATTCCTCAGGCTTGCGTCGCAACCCGGCGGTAATGCAGATCACGTCGGAGTCAGGGATGTGTTCGTACGAACCTGAGGTGAAGCTTTGGTCAGCGATACTCGGGCTGCCATGCATCAGATCGAGCGCATGCCCCGAAGCAAGATTCGCATTGACATCCACCAAGGCGACCTCGCGCACCACACCGCCGCACTGCAACGCGTAGGCTGCACACGAACCGACCAATCCACCACCACCGATAATGCTAACTTTCATGTGTTCTATCCTTAGGAATTTTCTCTAGGTGATTACTTGCTTTGGAGTTCGCGAATGACTTGCTCGGTGATGAGCTTGACCAATTGCTCCATGTTGGCTCCTGCCGGGGCAACTCCCGTCGATGCAACCGCGGCTTCGACCGCTTGCTTAAGAACTGGCGGTGCTCCGTTGCTGCTACCATTCCCGTTTGCTGATGGTGCGCCCTGCGGTGGTTTCGCTGGCATCGCTGGAGGAGAAGGAAACGCTCGTCGCTGGACTCCCGATTGCTTCCAGGACTCGCGGAAAATATCGTTCGCGCAGATATCGCAGTTCTTGTACTCTTCGGTGTTCCGAGGATCCGCCCATCCCCACTTTTGCTTGAGCGTCAGCAGCTCGCGTTCCTGGCTTTCATCAAAGTAGCTGACGTTCCCGAGTTGCCGAGCCAACATCAAGATGCGGCAATAAGCATCGAGGATCTCGGTCCACCAATAGGCTTGTTCGACATCGACGCCATAGCTGACCGTGCCGTGATTTGCGAGGATGATGACGTTGGTTTTGTCGACGAATGGCAATACGGTATCCGCAAAAGCTTGGCCGCCGGGAGTTTCATAGCGAGTGATCGGCACATCGCCGAGAAAAACTTCCACTTCTGGAAGTACGCACTGCGGGATCGGCTCGCGTGCGACGGCAAAGGCGGTAGCATGCGGTGGATGGCAGTGGACGACGCTCTTGATGTCCGAGCGCTGCTTGTAGATCTCCAAGTGGAGCAGGGCTTCGCTCGATCGCTTCTTGATCCCCGCCGTCTGCTTGCCGGTCATGTCGATCGTGCAGATATCCTCGGTCTTCAAGAAGCCCTTGCTGTGCATGGTCGGCGTGCAGAGGACTTCGTTTTCGCCGATCCGAACAGTGATGTTGCCGTCGTTGGCGGCAGCGAACCCTTTGTTGTAGAGGCGTCGCCCGATTTCGCAGATGTCTTGTTTGATTTTGTGCGCGTTCATGGGATCTCTGAAGTGAAGGTTATTGGTTGGAATCTTTGTCAAGTAATTCGGGATGGATATGCAGCTCGTCGATCAAGGCGGAGTTGTACGCGTCGATCGGCTTAAGTTGGGGGCGAAACGGTTGTGCTGCTTCGGCCCCGTCGCTGACAGCGATGATGGAACCTTCGGAAGCACCGAAGTCGTCCCATACGACGACCGAGTCGAGTTCTGCCGGCGGGTAGCCGATCAGCGTCTCGCCGATCGGTTCGGAAAGTTTCAACGTGCCACCCGTCAACGATGGATGAACGCGATTCAAGGTCACGGTCCCGATCACGCGGTAGAGATACATGTCCGATGTGCTCCTAGGATTGGGATCCGATGTGAACCAGAAATCGCCGCGCGATGTTTGCAGCACCCGCAACTCCCCATCGCTTGGATGGAAGAATCAGCAAGTTGACCGGAACCTCGCGAAAAATCTCTGCCAGGTCGCTCCACTGCGATACGACCGCAGGTCGCAGCAAATCATCGCGAGCGGCCTGCCATAGCGCCGAGTGCGGTGCATCGACCAACGCGAGCCCCGATCGATGCCCCGAGCGGATCGCCACCGCAATCGCTCGCACCACCGATGCGTCATCGGCGACACGTTCCGCGACCTTGGTTTGTTTCGGACAAAGCTGTTTCGCTAAACCAGGGAGCCAATCGACTGCACCGGCGATGAACAATCGTGGTAGCGCGGTTTCGACTGAGGTGTTTGCTGTTTGGGCGATCGCGGTCGACGTCGCGGCAACCGATGGCTTGGTGGCATTCTCGCCGCTGCGAGCAATCGACACGCCTCGGTCGCGAAGCCAATCCCGCGCGGCGGGTGTGACCACGGCCTTGGAAGCGACCTGGATCGCGGTGACTCCCGAGGGAATCCCGCGAAGCGCCTCCAAACCGATCACCGACTCGCGTAGCGATATCGACGCGGATAACGCACTGGCGATCGCTTGGTTGTTGTTTGCAATTGCGGGTGCCAACTGCGAAGCCGCCATGCTGCTGAGCACTTCGCGGACGATCCGTTCGATTTCCGAGGGAGTTACGTTCACGAGATCGCCTCTTCATCGGATTCGGTGGGATCGATCAAGCCGAGGACGGTCCATCGGATTGGGCTGTTTTCCAATCCGAACAATTCCCGTACGGCACCACCATCGCTGGTGATCATGACCTTGTCCCCGACCCCGGCACCGAGATGATCGACAGCCAGGATCGGCGCACCGTCCCGGCCATGACCATCGGCCATCAACGGCTGGCAGACCAGCAGTTTGTGATTGTTCAAACTGCGGTGCTTGACCGTCGAGATGGCGCTGCCGAGAACAAGTGCTTGTTGCATGGAAAACTCTCGCGTTAGCGACCCAGGATGAACAGATCGTCGATCAGCGAGCAACGGCGCTCGCGGGTGAATGTCAAGGGTGTCGTGACCCCTTCGCCGGTCGGACCCGCGATGGAGAAGGAAAGATAACCTTCGCCGCCGAGCCCCAATGCCGCCATGCAAGGACCGTTCTTTACATACAGGGTCGTATCCATCGTCCGCCCCATGATCGTCATGTTGCGAACATTGCGGGAATGGATGATGCTGGTGTGTCGGTACCCATGCTCCGCTTGCTGAGCCAATTCGACCGCTGTCTCGAAATTCGGGCATCGAACGAACGGAACGAACGGCATCATCTGCTCGGTTTGAACAAATGGGTGCTCCGAAGTTGTCTCGCCAAAGACCAGTTCGACCCGAGGGTCGATCTTGCGACCGGCGGCTTCGGCCAGCTTCCACGCGTCCTGGCCGAGCAGTTCTTTGCGCGGGGCCCAGTGGGCATCGTCTCCTTCGCCAACACGCTGCAGGGCAGCTTGGGTCAATCGATCGACTTCCTGGGCATTCAATCGAACCGCACCGGCTCGTTCCATGGCAGCCATCATCGAGTCGAAAACGCTGTTGACGACGAACACTTCTTTTTCGGCGATGCACAGCAGGTTGTTGTCATACGCGGCACCTTGGATGATGCATCGGGCGGCCAGATCGAGATCGGCGGTTTCGTCGACCACCACGGGTGGGTTGCCTGGGCCTGCAACCACGGCTCGCTTGCCGCTGTTGAGGGCTGCTCGCGCGACGGCTGGACCGCCGGTGACGCAGATCAAGGCGATCCGCCGATGCTTGAACAATTGTTGTGCGGTTTCCAGCGTTGGTTCGCAAATGAGACAGATCAGATTGTCGATGCCGATCTCGGAGCGGATCGCTTCGTTGAAGCGACGGACCCCTTCGGCCGCAACTTTCTTGCCGCTGGGGTGCGGATTCACGACGAGGGTGTTCCCGCCAGCGATCATGCTGACCGCGTTGCCGGTGATCGTCGGCAGCGAGTGGGTGACCGGCGTGATGGCTCCGATGACACCGAAGGGTGCGTGCTCGATGACGGCCAGGCCGCGATCGCCGCTGTAGCATTCGGTTTTCAGAAACTCCACGCCGGGCGTTTTCTCGCCGAGGGTCTTGAGCTTCTCAATCTTGTGCTGCAATCGTCCGATGCGAGTCTCCTCCATCTCCATCGTGCCGAGTTCGACACACTGGCTGATGGAGATGCGTCGGATGATGTCGATCGCTTTGCGGCGATCGTCGATCGGACGATTCTGAAGTTGTTCGAAAGCATGGCGGGCTGCGCTGACGGCGGAGTCCACGTCATCGAACAATCCCGAATGGCCGCGAGGACCGTTTGTGCTCGACGAGGATAGCGACGCAGCACCGTTGCCGGTAGGGCTGGCCGAATGTCGAACTTGCTGGATCACTTGTTCGACGACAGATCGAATGAGGGTTTCGTTGA
>Ga0315901_10001905_pt1 | contig 29614 bp, 24 predicted proteins | sample LakEriMetagenome_10_FD_203761 | JGI IMG/M metagenome (GOLD analysis project Ga0315901, IMG submission 203761) | Freshwater fungal communities from buoy surface, Lake Erie, Ohio, United States - Buoy 2 MA116 | ecosystem: Environmental > Aquatic > Freshwater > Lake | place: USA: Lake Erie, Ohio...
GCACTTCCGCAACACATGGAGGTAACGCTGTATGGTCCGTTCGTTGAGGCGCAGTGTATTGGATAATTCCGTGCGGTTGAGCAATTGTCCGGCCTGTGATGCCAAAAGGCGCAGGAGCTGGAAGAACTTATCCTCTTCCTCTACCCCGCTTTCCAGCATATCCTTTCTGACAAAGGAATCAAGCAATTCCGCAAGCCTCGCCTGCTTCTCCTCCACTTTGTTTTCCAGTATTACGGCCGGATAAGCGCCATAAGTCAGGTACTCATTCCAATACAACATCAGCCTGTCTTTGTCGGCAGACCAATACTTTTCCTGCGTGCGGATCCGCTCCAATTCCTTCAACATTTTGGGAGCATCCCGAAAGATCAGAAACTCCTCGAACGAAAGGGGATGGATATCGAAGAGCCTCTTCCTGCCAGCCAATGAATCGCGGAATTTCTGGTCGATATAAAAAGCCGAGCTACCGGTGCAAATCAACTTCAACTGCGGTGCATAGGTATCGAAGAGATACTTTAGAAAATGCGTCGGATCGGCCAGGTATTGTATTTCGTCGAGCAGTACATACACCCGCTCCTTTCCGGGACCGGGCAGTACGGCGTAACGAAAGAGGTGTTCCGGATTTTCATTCAGCGCTGCCAGCACTTGTGCATTTTCCAGGGTCAGGTAAAACACTGACCTCCCTTCTGCTTCCAGATCTGCCTGTATGTGGCGCAGCATGGTGGTCTTGCCGACCTGACGTGCCCCCGTCATGATCGTCCATTCCTTCGCCGGAAGATGTTCTTGTATGCGCGCCGCGATTCGTCTCATCCCTTGTTTACCGACACAAATTTCTATTCACCAGAGCGAAACTACAAGTATTATCCGGTTTTTCTTGTACTTAAATACAATATTTATCCGTTTTTTCTTGTGCTCAACTACAAGAATTATCTGTTTTTGCCCGAAAGAAACTTGTCGCGGTTGGGCAGCGCCCCGACTTTTTCAGTCGTGGCGTTTCGATACGCCTCCACTACGTTACGGCTACTCAACGACCGCAGCGCGCTGGAACCTGCCTTCTTTACACCAACTTTTTAAAGTCGGGTAAACCTGTTCAACCTGGCAATAAGCCTGTTTGCCTCGTATGCACTACTAATTCCGTGCTCCGAACCCCGGTGCGTTTCCCCGACGAAACCTGTCGGGGCAGGCGCGTCTCCGCTGTGCTGCGACCGCTCAACGACCGAGCAGTGCGGTGGTTGAGCTCCGTCGAAACCTGTTTACTCTGGCAACAAGCCTGTTCGCTTCGCATGCCCTACTGATTCTTTTCTCCGCCACCCGGTCCGTTTCGATACGCCTCCACTGCGTTCCGGTCTGTGACCGCGAGCGAAGCCTCGCGGCTACTCAACGACCGGGTGGCGGCGCTCAATGACCGGGACCCACAAAAAAAGCCTCCGGGTTAGCGGAGGCTTTTCTGGGTTTCAGAAGGATTGACTACTCAGGAGATGAGGCCTGCGAAGTGCTTCACAGTGCGCACGAGCTGGCTTACGTAGCTCATTTCGTTGTCGTACCAGCTTACTACTTTGATGAGCTGGGTATCGCCAACGGTTACCACTTTGGTCTGGGTGGCATCGAAGAGCGAACCGTAGGTGATGCCGATGATATCGGTGCTCACGAGTTCTTCTTCGGTGTAACCAAAGCTCTCGTCGGCAGCGGCTTTCATGGCAGCGTTCACTTCTTCTGCAGTGGTTTTCTTCGCGCAGATGGCAGTGAGTTCGGTAACGGAGCCGGTGATGGTCGGAACGCGCTGGGCGCCGCCATCGAGTTTGCCTTTCAGTTCGGGCAATACCAGTCCGATGGCTTTGGCAGCGCCGGTGCTGTTGGGCACGATGTTCTGTGCAGCAGCGCGGGCACGGCGGAGGTCGCCTTTCGGATGGGGTGCGTCGAGGGTGTTCTGGTCGTTGGTATAGGCATGGATGGTGGTCATGCTGCCGGCCAGAAGGGTAAAGTTATCGTTCAGGGCTTTGGCCATCGGCGCGAGGCAGTTGGTGGTGCAGCTGGCGCAGGAGATGATGGTTTCGCTTCCGTCGAGGATATGGTGGTTTACGTTGAAAACAACGGTCTTCAGGTCGCCGGTGGCGGGGGCTGAAATCACCACGCGCTTGGCACCTGCCGTGATATGGGCTGCAGCCTTGTCTTTGTCGGTAAAGAAACCGGTGCTTTCGATGACTACATCAACGCCGTGGTTGCCCCAGGGAATTTGTGCGGGGTCTTTCTGGGCGTAGATTTTCACTTCGTTGCCATTGACAATGATCGAATCGGCGGTAGCGCTCACTTCGGCATTGAAGCGGCCCTGGGCGCTGTCGTACTTGAGGAGGTGGGCAAGAACGGCAGGACTGGTCAGGTCGTTGATGGCAACGACGTCGATGCCTTCCATGTTGTAGATCTGGCGGAATACCAGGCGGCCGATGCGACCGAAGCCGTTGATGGCAACTTTTACTGTACTCATGGGTTACGGTTTTGAGGCCGCGAAATTAGCGATTTATAGCGGGATCGCCGCAGGAGATTGCAAGGAGTAACTCCAGCCCCTGCAAATGTCTTGCATGCAAGGGTTTGTATCCATGAACAAGGAACCGGCACAAGCGCAACGGGCAGATGATGCGATCAGAATCGCAGCGGGTTGGCGAAGAAGCATGACAAAGACCCTTGCATGCACGCTACATTGCCCTTGGTTGCATGGTCAGTTCAACGCGATGCCCACGATAAAACCGATCCAGGGTTTGCGGTTGTAAATCCAAATGGCTTTGTCGCGGTTCATGAGCTGATCGATGCCTGCAGCCAGGCCGAAACTGGCAATGTCTGACTCTATGAATCCGGCCAGTCCGGCCTGCAGGATCATGCCATTGTATTCCGCTTGGGTGCGGTTGTCGGTGGTGAACGGACCGACAAAAGTGCTGCCGGTTCCGAGGAAGCCGCCGAAATCAAACCCCAGGCTGTTCCAGGCTGCTTCTCTTCTCCCCAATGGATCGGTATTGACAACCAGGCGATAACGGTCGTGGCGCCAGCCGGCAAACAGGGCCACATTCATGTCGGTATGCAATTGCGCAGGCATGCCCTCCGTGTTGGGTCGGTACTTCAGCAGTATGGTGGAAATATCGATATCCAGGCTTTGCTTCCTGAATACAAGCGGAGCGGGGCTGGCAAGACGGGTTATACCCAGCGGAAAAACCAGGTCAGGCCGCTGCAAACCTGCAGCCGGGTTCCGATAGACGCAGACCGCAGTATCCAGCACATCCACATAGACCCGGTCGGCTTGGCCTTCTTTACCGGTATCCATCCGGTAGTAACCACTTTGAAACCCATGCCTGGATGCCTCATCGAATACCCGACAAGAGAAAATGGATAGACAGGCGGCAAGGAAGAGCGGGATTTGGAATCGCATGGCAAAGGCAGAACGAAAGTAGCGCTAAAACAACCGCTGCGGAAACGCCTGAGCGCCCTCAGAAATCCACCTTGTAGTAGAACACCGGCAGGAAACCGAGCTGGTATTCTTCGCGGAAATAGGGTGCATCGCTGGTATAGCTGTATTTCAGTATGTTCTGCCGGTTGCCCACATTCACCAGGTCGAAGGCGATTTCGTGGGAGATCTTCTTCGCATTGATGCGGTAGGCGATGCGGATATCGGTACGGCTGTAAGCGCGGCCAAAACGCTGGGTATTCTTCAGCGCATCCACCTCCACATATTCCCGCTGCCGCATGCTGGCCAGGGTATCCATGGGTGAAAAACGCCGCGCACCGGCCATGGTCAGCTTGCCCCCAACGTTGATGGTGCTGCGCGGACCGGTTTTCCATTCCTTTCCAAAAAGCACATTAAAGGCATAATTGGTATTGAAGTCTGAATTGCGTTCGATGCCGTCGCTGCCGGTGTATTTGGCTTCGAACAGGCTCAGCGTCAGCATGTAGAAATAGCCGCGGTTGAAGGCTTTGTCGAAGGTGAATTCAACGCCGTAATTGCGCCCGGTACCGGTATTCTGCAAGGTATCCGGGAAGAAACGACTGAATCCGCTGCCGGTATTGGCCAGGCTGAAAGCACCGGAGCGCAGGCCGACGGGTATGTTCGACAGTTGCTGGTAATACACTTCCGTCCGGAAACGCTTGTCCTTACCGATAACCTGGTCGAAACCGATCACAAAATGGTTGCTGTTGGTCAGGCCCATGCCCAGGTTATGCGGCGTTTTATTGCCGGGAAGCAGGTAATAGTAGGCATATCCGGGTTGAATCTGGCTGTGGCGGCCGGTGCCGAAGTTGACCGACGACCTGCGGTTGATCTGGTACCGGATTCCCAGGCGCGGTTGGATGGCATCGGCACTGGTATGCGCTTGCCCGCTGCGCTGTTCGGTGATGCGGAATACCTGGGAAGTGAGACCGAAAGACACCTGCCAATGCACATTCGGCTTCCACTTTAATTGTGCATAAGGCATCAGCATGAGTCCGGACCCGACACTGTTCCAGCGGTCGAACCATTTCCAGTATTTGCCGTTCACGCCTGTATCGGCGAAATCGAAGTTGCGCCCGCTGTCGCGGAAATTGAAGCCGTAGCGCGTAATCTGCGCTCCGTAGCGCATCGACAGGCGGGAAGAGAATTTGGTATTGATGAAGATATGGGTGCCTTGTGTGCTGGTGAGGAAGCGATAGTACTGATTGGGAACCAGCGAATCGAGTTCGTAGCGGTAAGCCGGGAGTCCGTCGCGCAGGAAAGTATCGGTAGCGCGCCGGAATACGAGTTCATGGAAGGATTGAATAGCCTGGCGGCTGCCGGCGACAGAGACATTCAGATAGCTTTTATTGCCCAGCGGTCGGGTGTAGACGCCGCCCACGATGCCCATATTGGAACGGAAATACTGGTCGCGGTCGTCGTCGCCGTACAACTCACTGCTGCTTTCCTTCTGGTTGCTGATGAGGATGTCGATCGTACTCGCGCCACCGAGTCCGAAGAACGAGAGATTCCCCTTCTTCAAAGGGAAATTGAGTTTGAAGGAAGCGTCCTGGTAACGGGGTACGGCATCGGTTCCGAGTTGGATATTGAGGAGGTTGAAGATGGCCAGCGTGGAATAGCGGTAGCTCACGAGGTAGGATGCCTTGCTTTTTTTGCTGAAAGGTCCTTCGGTAAGGACATCCCAGCCAAAGAGACCAAACTGGGTACTGTGTTCGCGTTTCCGGGTATTGCCGTTGCGCATTTTCAGGTCGAAGGCTCCCGCAGTGGAATTGTTGTATTCGGCGGTAAAGGCTCCGGTAAAGAAATCGCTGTTGGCGAGCATTTTGTTGTTGATGATGGAGAGCGGGCCGCCTGAAGTTCCGGGAATAGCGAAATGGTTCGGGTTGGGAATATCGATGCCTTCCATGCGCCAGAGCACACCGGCCGGACTGTTGCCGCGCACCACGATATCGTTGCGGGAATCGTCGGCACCCTGCACACCGGCGAAATTGCTGGCCATACGCGCCGGGTCTCCCCTGCTGCCGGCGAAGCGGTCGGTTTCATCGACCGTAAACAGACGGCCGCTCACCAGGGCATTTTCATTGTTCAGCGCAGTTTGCCGGCGCCTCACTGTGATGGTTGCCGCGCCCAGCGCCTGTATTTCAGACTCTAGTTCGATGTTCAGCACCACTTCCTTACCGGAGATCACGACGATGTTCTGCAAGAGCAGTTCCTTGTATTCATTGCGCTGAACGAGGAGGTTGTGGCGGCCGAGCGGGATGCCATCGATACTGAATTCTCCGCTTGCATCAGCCACAGCTTTCAGGCTTGTGTCAGCTCCCTGGGTAACCAGTTTCACACTAGCTCCGGAGAGCGGTTGACGCGTTTCCTTGTCGACGATACTGCCACGGATGGTCTGGGTCTGCGCCTGGATCAACTGCATGGAAAGCAGGTTCAGGACGAATGCACAAATACTGAATATCAGCAATTTACGCATACTTTTCACGGTTTTCATATCGGGTTTCAGGGGGTAGCTGTTCATACGAAGAAAACGAAGTGTCATCGTATTTCAAGGAAAAGCGATTCCAAACACCTGTATTTTTTCTGAAATTAGCCGTTTATGGATCCGATATCAGCACATCTGGAAGCAGTGAAGGCGATCTGTCCGGAGATTGACCATGCTGCTTTGGAATGGTACCGCAGTGGTTTGTTGCTGCGCAAGCTTCCGGCAAAGAACATGTACATCGCGGAAGGCCAGATTCAAACAGAGATTGCCTGGGTTGCCGAAGGATTGCTGCGGAGCGCTTATACCGATCCGCAGGGGGCCGATATCACCACGCATTTCGTGGCGGAGGGGCAATGGGCGACGGAATATGCGTCGTTCCTGGCAGGAAATGCTTCGCAATACCGGCTGGAATGCCTGGAACCTTGCACGCTGGTTTGCCTGACTAAGGAACATATGGAAGAAGCTTACCGGCGCTATCCGGTATTTGAACGCTACGGCCGGAAGGTGGCCGAGGCGGTGCTGAGTGCCTTACAAAAGCGAATCGAAGGATTTTTATTTCTCACGGCCGAGCAACGCTATCTTCAGTTTATGAAAGAGAATCCGGCGTTGATGCAACGGATTTCCCTCACCCATCTGAGTGCCAGCCTGGGGATCGAACGGCCTTCGCTCAGCCGCATCCGCAAGCGGTTGTCGCAACAATGACTGCAGCCGTTTTGTAACTTAGGTTTCAGTTCACAACAGCTTCCATACCAGAGTTTTGTGGCACATGAAACCCCTGCGCGAAATCTACCAACGCAATCCCCTTCTTGCGGTTTTCGGAGCGGCCCATTTCCTGCTGGCCTTGTTGCTGGCAATTTATGGCCCGTTCAATACCGAGGAAGTATTGGGCCTGAACAGCGTCATCAAACCCATCAAATTTGCCTTGAGCATAGGCGTTTTCAGTTGGACGATGGCCTGGTTCCTGCCCCTCTTGCAAGACCAAAGGCAAGCCAGGCGCTACAGCCGATTGCAGGTGTTTTGCCTCGGATTTGAACAGGTGGCCATCACCGGACAGGCTTTGCGCGGTGAGCAATCGCATTTCAACACGTCATCACCCTTGGGCATTGCCATCTTCTCACTGATGGGGGTATTGATCATGCTGGCAACCTTGTCATCGCTGCGCCTTTGGTGGCAGTTGCACAAGCAGCAAGCTTTCAAAGAATCCGTAGCCTATGTAGCTGCTGTAAAGAACGGCCTTTTGCTATTTGTTGTGTTCAGCCTCTTTGGTGGTTTCATCGGATCATACGGAAAGCATACGGTTGGCGGGTTTGACGGCACAGACGGGATTCCGTTTCTGAATTGGAGCCTTCATTACGGCGACCTGCGGATAGCACATTTCTTCGGCATCCACTCCCTTCAATTGATTCCGCTTTTTGCCGTGCTTTTTGCCAAAGGGAAATCGGCACAGCCGGTTCAATGGTTCACTTTGCTGTGGCTGCAGGCTGTGGGTCTGACGGCGGTGCAGGCCTTGTTGGGATTGCCTTTGATATCTGCCTGAACCGAAAAAACTGTAAACCATCATTTTTAAATCACCATGAACAAGACTGCACTGATCACAGGCGCCACCAATGGTATCGGATTGGAACTGGCCAGAATTCACGCTTCAGAAGGTGGCAACCTGGTTCTGGTTGCCCGCAATAAACCCAAGTTGGATGCATTGCGCGTTGAACTGGAAGAATTATACAAGGTAAAGGTCTACACGATTGACAAGGATCTTTCCGAAACCAACGCCGCACAAGATGTTTATGCGGAAACCAGGCGAATGGAGATCGAGGTGGATTACCTTATTAACAATGCCGGTTTTGGCGACTTTGGTTTGTTTGCTGAGACGGACTGGGATAAGGAGCACAGGATGATCCAATTGAACATCACCACACTCACGCATCTGACAAAACTGTATCTCCGGCAGATGCAGCAGCGCGGTGGGGGGAAAATCATGAATGTTGCTTCAACGGCAGCGTTTCAACCCGGGCCCACCATGGCTGTATATTTCGCCACCAAGGCCTATGTACTGAGTTTCACGGAAGCAATCAGCAACGAAGTAAAAGGCAGGGGGATTAGCATCACAGCTTTGTGTCCGGGCCCGACTGAAACCGGGTTTTCAGCTGCCGGATCAATGGATGGAAGTCGGTTGTTCAGGAACAAGCGGCTTCCAACGGGAGAGGATGTTGCGCAATTTGGATACCGGGCTATGATGGCAGGAAAGACGTTGGCCATACATGGAGTAAAAAACAACATCATGACCACTGCCATACGGTTCATTCCGAGGTCTTGGGTTGTGGCCGTTTCGCGAAGAATGTTGGACCATGCGTAACCCGTGATGAACGGATGTAATGGCAGCATGGCTAAACCGGGGCATGAAGCCAACCTTACACGTTTTACCGTGCCGTTTGCCGCTTTTTTTTGTGGCACGCTTGCGCAGAATCTGAAATCCCTGCCAATAACAGACCTGGAACCGCCTCTCCACCTAGAGCCATGGATTCCCGCCATTTTTGTGGCAAGCTCCCGCATAATCTGAAATCCCTGCCAGCACCAGACCTGGAACCGCCTCTCCGCCTAGAGCCACGGATTCCCGCCATTTTTGTGGCAAGCTCCCGCATAATCTGAGGCTCTGAATGCCTCACTCCTAAACCTCTTCCTTATCCCTTCAACCCCAACAATTCCCGCAACGCAGCCACCGCCTCGTCCGTTCGCACGATCAGCGGAAAGCCATCCACCACCACCAAGGGCCGTTCCATTAACGACGGATGATCGTACAGGGCACGAATCAACTCCCCCTCCTCCGGACTCCGGCCATCGAACAACTCCTTATACAACGGCTCCTTCACCCGCACCATGCTGCGGATACCGCCTTTGACCTGAGCGGCAAATCCGGCTATCTCCTTTTCCGTCGGAGGTTCCAGGAGATACTGCACAAGCGCATAATCCAGACCGCTCTGATCCAGCAGTTCCAGCGCCTTCCTGCTCTTCCCGCAGCGGCCGTTGTGGTATATGGTGATGGTAGGCATGTTGAGACACAAAGCTAACTCAATAGAGAAACGACAAGTTGCAAGCGCGCCAGCAATCGATGTTCACGGTACTACCGCAGCAAACTCACCTGCCCCCTGGTGAAAACCCGGTAGCCGAAGCGATTCTTTACCGTGGCCATCACCACATAAACGCCCTCCGGCACCGTCTTGCCCTGATAGGTTCCATCCCAGCCGCGGTTGGCGTCGCCTTCAAAAAGCAACTGTCCCCATCGGTTGAAAATGCGGTATTCCATCGACACAATTCCCTTGGCATACGGAATGTACAGATCGTTCAAGCCATCGCCATTGGGCGTAAATGCATCGGGCAGGTACAAACGGAAATTCGCCTCCACCCGCAACGAAGCTTCTGTTGTATCTGAACAGCCTTCCACGTTCCGTGCGACAAGCCGGATGCGGTAGAACCCCGTGTCCTCAAAAAGGTATTCCGGACTGACTTCGGTCCCAATCAGGCGATTCTGCACAAACCAGCTGCGCCGCCATTCCGGGCGTGCATCGAGCGGCACAAAACGCACCAGCGGATTGTCGAGGTCAGGCGATTCAGGAGTCCAGCGGAAAGCAGAACCCGGACGTGGATGAACCAGGAAACGCAGCAACTGTGTATCCGCACAGCCCAATCCGTCCGCTCCTATCGCCAGCACCACATGCGATCCGGCCTCAAATACACGGCCCGCCGTCAATGGCAAGTCCTGATTGCCATACCGGAAGCGGAAACTGTAGGGTTCGCCGCTGAGCGAAGTGGGGTTTAATCGGAGCGTGTAGGGCGCACAGCTCGTGTCAGCATAGGATCCAGGGTTGAAGCGCGGCCTGGGCGAAAGGCGGATCGTTAGGGTGTCAGACGGTTCACTGCAGCCGTCTTCCAAAATGGCCTGATAGGTTGTGATCCGTGTGGATGCAACGCGCAGGCTGTCTGCATTTGCCATGCGCTCCGTTCCGTTTTCAAACCAACGATATCGGTAGGCAGCCGGCTTCCCGCCCTGGCCTTGCAGGCGGATAGTTGTGGCCGTATCGTAACAAAAACGATCGGGCCGGCCGGTCAATTGCAGCGGAGCCAAAATCCGCACATTGACGCGGAATGTGTCGGCAGGCCGCGTGCAGCCGTCGGTCAGCACTACGCTGAAAACTGTGTCGCGGTAAAGCTTTCCGGTGGTCAATTGCGGTCCGGAACCAAGTGCAGTATTGCCGGCGTACCAGGTAAGCAGGCGGGCGGTGGCCAGGCCGCCGGAAGCACGCGCGCTGACCCCGAGGTTTTGCCCGAAACAAAGTGTGGTATCGGCGGTGGATTGAACCGAAAGCGGATCCAAAACGCGGATCAGACGCTGAACAGAGTCGGCTCCAATGCTGCACGCGTCCTCTAACCTGGCTTTGACGAGGTATCGCTTGCCATCGCCCAGCCCATATAGGGTTGGTCCAAACGTTAAGCGTGCGGAGTCGGAAACCCTGGTTCCGTTCACAAACCAGGTAAGCCGGTGTTGCGCATTCCTGCCGCCGGCCGATGTCGGGAAGGTAGTGAGGCTGCGCCCGAAACAGATTTCCTGGGTATCCGCCTGCAGGGAACGCAGGGTGTCTGCGTTCAGCGTGAGCAACAAATTGCGGCGCACCAAAACACGCAGCGAATCATTTACTGGTCTGCCGTAGCAACCGTCCGCAAGGCTCGCGCGAACCCAATACACCGAATCCCGTTTGCCGGCATTGGGGAAGTTGAAGCGCAAGCTGTCGCTGGTTCCCGCAGTTCTTTGATTGACCGTCCAGTTAAAGCGGTAAGCCGCTTTCAGGCCGCCGGCTGGCTGCGCTTTGATCAAGCGCGTTTGCCCCTGACAAAGCGTGAAATCGGCAGGCAGCTGCAAAGCGAGGGTATCGGGTGTGAAGACACGAAAATCCAGGGTATCAGGGCGGCTGCATCCATCGCGCACCACGGCACGTAGTGCAAACCGCAGACCGGTATCGCTGTTGGCGTAGTAATTCTCAGGCCGGAAAGTAAAATTCCGTTGACTCCCCGCTGCATTGCCGTTCACCAGCCATTGCCAGCTGCGGCTGTACGCCCTTCCGCCGCTCGTATTGCCGGCTACAGTCAACGACCGGTACAAACAAACCTGTGTATCGGGCAATCCGGCCAGACTGAAACGCAGGGGCGGCCGCAACCACACACTGTCTTCGAGCACCCGGATGGGCGTGGTACAATTGTCGTCGCTCTGCAAACGGATGCGCAAACGTTCGGACAGATTGCCGCCGCTGTGCAGGGTATCCGTCCGCAAGCTGAGAGCGGCGTTGTTTCCTGCGGGCTTGCCATTCACGAACCAGCGGTAGCGTTGTGCAAGGGCCGGATTTCCGCCGCCTGCAACAGCAGTCCAGGTTTTCAGTTCGCCAAAACAGAGGGTATCGGTATTGCGCAAACTCCAGCTGCTGCTCAGGGCAGGATGGGTTTGTACATTGAAGCTGTGGCTGAGGCTGTTCTGCGTGCAGCGATCCTGCAAACTGATATCAAAACGCTGTGTGTTCGTGATCAGGATGCGCAGGCTGTCGTTGGCAGACAAGACATTGCTGTTTCCGGTTGGCGTCCAGCGCCAGCGGATGGAATCACTGTTTCCGCCGCTGATAGCCGCACGGGTTCGGAACAAGGTATTCCGGCACAAGATGGTATCGGCTGGCCTGGAAGTAAAGGCAGGTGGCCGGAATCCGCGGAGCCGGAAATGCACGGTATCGATGCGCGGATGGCATCCATCGCTGAGTTCCAGAATAATCAGCGTATCCCGGGTGAATTGGAACCGGAAAGTGTCGGAAGCACTGCCGGTTTTGCTGCGGCGCAGGGTATTGCCGAAACGGTTCTTCCAGGCGGCAGCGTAACCCGCCGGTAAACCTTGGGAAAAGTTCGCGCGCAACAACACCGAAGTATTCAGGCAGACCAGCGAATCGCGGCGCTGCCCGCCGGTGGAGATCAGCGGGCGGCTGCGCACCGTCACGCGGATATCGGCCGTATCGGGTTTACCACAACCCGAGGAATCGGCGATGATGATCTTGTACAAGGTGCTGGTATCGGGCCATACCAAGGGATTCCGAGCGAGGCGATTGCTCATCCTGACAGACGGCGACCAGGTCCAACGTGTGCCGCCGAAAGTGTTTAGCCGGAAGGTGTCGCCGAGGCAAATCGTGGTATCCGGGCCCGGATCGGCCTTGTCGCGGCTGTAAATCAGCAGGCGCAGGCTATCGAGGCGAAAAAAGCTCTGAACGACTGGTTGGGTGGAACGGATGCGGATGCGGTAGAGCGGCGAAGTCGGCACGCGCAGGAGCGGCAGCCGCCCGGTGATGGTGCCGTTTTGGTTGCTTTTCAGGCGCCCGAGTTCAGATTCCCTTCCGTCAAAACGTCCGTTTTCATCGCTTAGCTCAGCAATGAACTCATTGGAAGTGTCGAATTCTCCTGACTTGGTATATGGCACTTTGAGGGAATCGCCGGCGCAATAAGGGCCAGCCTTCACTTTTCCGCGGACGATATTGTAATCGGTGATTCGGGCGAGAAAGGCGTTGGCAGTGGAACGACCGCGCAGGGTGAAGGGATCCAGGAATACAGAAGCCCCGAACAACCCGGTATAAACCAAATCGTTGCTTTGTATGGTATGGATGATGGCAGATACCGGGGAGGGATTGTCGATGAACCACAACATATTGCCCAAACGGTCGAACTTGTAAAGCAGGCAGCGGATCAACGTTGGGGCGCGTTTAAAGAACCCGCCCATGACGAGGGTATCGTTGTTGTGATCAAAACTTCCGTAGATAAAATTTCCTGTTACGGCCAGCGTGCTCGAGAAGAACGTTCCTTCGTGGTGGTTGCTGGTGGCAAACCAGCCGATGGTATCAAAAAACCGCAGCTGAAAAATAAAATGGAAACGGCGATTCGGTCCGCGGTTTCTGCCCTGGACGCGCATAGAGGTACCGCAAAAAATCAAGGAATCGCGGTTCGTGGTTCCCGACACATACAAGGTATTGCTGTCAACCGCCTGCACACCTGTGAACACCGCGCTATGCGCCGTGAGCATGGTGTTCAGTGTTTTGTGCAGGTTACCGTTGGGGCGGTACCACAGCAAGAAAGCCGGCGTTCCGGCCGTACCGGTTGAAACACCGAAAAGCGTTTTGCCACTCGTTCCTTTCAAAGAAAAATACACCTGCTTGTCTTTATCAACCGCCAATCCGCCCACCTCAGGAAAATCCTGAAAATTGTAAAAATGGTGCCATTGCAGGCGCTGTGCATTGCGGCTGAATTTCACCAAAGCAACTTGGAAATTGGTGCCTGCCACCGTCGAAAGAGAATCGTTAATGCTTGAACTTCCGCCAAAACCATTCAGATAAATGCCGGCATGTATGGCATCGTCCGGACCCAGCACCATGCTGAAGGCACCAGCGAAGGAGCTTGCCGAAGCAATTTCACGTGCAGCGGTGAAACTGCCTGCTGTGTCCATAAAAGCCACGAAAATGCCGCGCCCGCTGGTGAGGGAAAAGCTGCCAAAATCGATGGAACTACCTGCGTACTGCCCGAAAAGCAAGATCTGATTGCGGGAGTTGATGGCAAGGGTCTTGATGATACCATTCGCCGATTTGGAAAACTGCTGCGACCATAAATGGTTCCCTGCCGCATTGTACTTAGCGATGAAAAAGGTCTGCTGAACCCCGGAAGAGAAATACAGGGTATCGTTCGTGAAATAGAGCGAGTCTCTGAAGGTCCCGGCCACATAAATGTTTCCGGCACGGTCAATGGCTTTGGCGGTAATGATGGAAGCACCGGCACGCGAAGTAGACAAGGGAACAGCCCAGGAGTGGAACTGCGCCTGTAGGTTTGCCCCTATGCACAGCGTAAGGAGGGTGCAGAACATACGCCGCATAAGGAACAAACATCGTGGATCGGATTTGGTTGAATATGAAGCCCGATAATCTTGACAATTCGCTGTATTTTTTATCTGACAATACCAGTTGGCGATAGTCCCTTTGGTCGGACGGTCCGGGAGATTGACCTGAAAGAAGTGTTATCCGTTTTCCTTCGCGTTTAACTTTCCCCCATGAACCCCGACAAGCTGCAATCCATACTCCGGCAGGCCATCCGCGAGCCACAGTTTCCAGCCCTTGTTTTCAGCGTGCGCCAAGGCGACGCAAGCTGGACCGGCAGCGCGGGAAATAGTCAGCCGGATCAGCCTTTCTTCATCGCCAGCACCACCAAGCTGTTCGTCACAGCCCTCATTTTGCAGCAAATCAGCCGCAACAAGCTGAGCCTTGAAACGCCCATCGCCTCCCTTCTGCCGGAAACGCTCTGGAGCAAAATCCATGTGTTCAAGGGGAAAGACTACAGCGCCGGAATCACCATCCGCCACCTGCTGGCCCATACCAGTGGCTTGCCGGATTATTTCGGCGATGCGCCCAAAGACGGTGTGGCATGGCAAAGCAGGTTGCTGGCGGGAGAAGATTTTCTGTGGACTACGGAAGCGGCCGTGGAACAGAGCCGCCGCATCGCAGCGCATTTCCCGCCCGGAACCGCAAAGCGTGCCCATTATTCCGACACCAATTTCCAGCTGCTGGGACGCATCCTTGAAATCCGCAGCGGCAAAGCACTATCGGAACAATTGGAACTGGAAATCATCCGGCCCCTGGGACTGCAAAACACCTACCTCTATTCCGACCCTGCAGACCGCCGTCCGCTCTGCCTGCGTTACCGCGACGCTGAATTGCCGGCCTGGAAAGCCATGGCCTCTTTTGGCGCCGATGGCGGAATCGTATCCACCGCTGCCGAACTCCGCCGTTTCACTGATGCCTTCTTCAAAGGGGAGCTGTTTCCGGCGACGCTCCTGCCCGAACTGCAAGTTTGGAACCGCATATTCTTCCCCATGCGCTCCGGCATTGGCATTCATTTGTTCCGCCTGCCGTGGATTTTCAATCCGTTCGGAACCGTTCCGCCCCTCATCGGCCATTCCGGTTTGTCGGGCACTGTGGCGTTTTACGACCCGGTCAGCGACAGCAGCATCGCCGGAACGGTGAACCAGATCCATCAACCCGGCAGCTCATTCCGCCTGATGATCAAGTTGCTGATGGCCCTGCGCAAGCCCTGAAACACTTAACTTCGTTGCATGCAGGATTGGACCATCACCACCGAAGGCAAGCTGTACCGCCAGTTTCTTTTTACCGACTTCAGCGCTTGCCTGGCCTTCATGGTACGTGCGGGCATCGCCATGGAAAAGATGAACCACCACGCCGAATGGTTCAATGTGTACAACCGGCTCGAAGTATGGCTTTGCACCCACGACGCCGGCAACCAGGTGACGGAGAAAGACCATAAACTGGCTACTAAACTCGACCAGCTTTTCTCTACAGGGTAATTGCGGATCAGCGTCAATCTAAGGCAATCAACTACCGATTCAATGGCGCACCCGCGCCTGCCATGCTTTCAGCCAGGCCAAGGGTCCGCGACGCAGCCACAGCCAACAGAAACGCCGGCGTAAACGACCGCTCGCCCAGCGCAGTCCGCGGAAATACTGCAGCGCAAGCCAGGCTTCTTTGCCGGCCTGCGCTTCCAGAGGCCAACTTGCCTTTTCAAGATCCTGCAAGATCGTCGGTATGCAATCGTCCGGCGCATCGGTACTGCGCAGAAAGCGCAGGAATGCCAGGCGTTGCGCGTCGTCGTATGCCAATCCGAACAGGCGGAAGTTTTCGCGCAGCAAGGGCAGCAATACCTGTTCGGCCATCGCTTCCGGATAGCGCCCGGGTGGCGGCGCCAGGTAACTGCTCAGGAATACCGGCAACAATGCAAAACGCTTGTGCCGCAGCCGCAGATACCATTCGTAATCTTCGGCATAGGCCAAGGCTTCATTGTAATAAACACCTTCGGCGGCAAAGCAATTCCGCGCCATCAGTGTGCTCTGGGCAAAGGGATTGCGGAACAGCAGCCAGGCAGCTAACAAGCCGGCTTCGTTCGGATAACGCACCTGTTGTATCGCTGCATTCCGCACCCTGATCCAACCAAAAAGCAGATCCACCTCCGGATGCGCTTCCAGATAGGCATGCTGCCGCTCCAGGCGACCGGGCAAGGCGATATCGTCCGCATCCAGCCAGGCTATGTATGCGCCCCGGGCTTCCCGGAGCAAGGTATTCCGCGTTGCTGCCACACCGCGGTTGGTGCCATGCCGGATGATGCGCATCCTGCTGTCGGCAATTCCTTCGGCTACCCGGATGGTGTCGTCGCTTGAACCATCATCGCAAACCAATAGCTCGAAGTCGCCAAAACTTTGGTTCAGGATGCTTCTTATGGCCACCCCGATGGTCGCTGCCGCATTGTAAGCGGGCATCAATACCGATATAGCGGGTTTCATTGCAGCCATTCCAATATGGGTTGGAGATATACCTGTTCCTTTTGCAGGGAGAATGCTTGCAAGCGCTCCGGGTCGGCCTGCTCCGTCATGCTTCCCGCTGCCAGCAATCGGGCTGCTTCATCTGCATTTGCAACCGGTATTCCACCCGAAAGCTCCAACAATTGCGCAAAACCGCCCAAGGGTTTGCCGATCAAGACCGTCCCGCACAGGACGGATTCATGCGCCACCCGCGACCAACCTTCTGCCACGCGGTTCAGGATTACCGTGGCCCGGGCCGCTGCCATGCTTTCCAGATAGGCTTGCTGCGTTTCAAAATACCGCAGCGGAAAACCATGGGCTTCCACCCGGACCGGACTCGAGAAATAGCAGCGAAAACCCAGCGGTTCCAGCGCATCGATTAATAGGCGGTAAGCAGGCAAATCAGCCTTGGCAGACCATTGCCCGAGGTGTATCAATTTCGCATCCTTAACTGCTTCATCCCGAATGCGCTTATAAGGTTCGTCTGGAAACAAATTCGGATAATGGCCTGTTTCCAAACCAAAACGCTGCATAAAAAAATCCTGCCAAATACCGCCATCCACCACCAGTAATACCCGTTTTGGGTTTCTTAAAGAGACTTTCCTTAAAAATGCAGACAGTATCCAATAGTATAATCGGGGTTTCCCATCGGTTTTGTCGTAGTTATGCAAAACGAGGACAAACCGTGCCCCTTTTCTCCACCGCAGGCGCCACCAGACAGGCCAGGCCAGGCGGGCTACACTGATGACCGTATCGGCCTTCCCTGCATCACGCCAGGCATAAAAAGCGAGCAGCAGCCATTCCCAAAAACCTCTGAAATGCCGCCGGTAACGAATCTCTTGCAGTTCGGCTCCAATCGCGCTGCTGATTCCCTGCGCCAATTGCTTTTCGTGGCGGTATCCGCCCGACTCTTCCGCACCGTGAGACAGATACAAGAGGCGCATATTCCGGAACTTAGCGTTCGGTGCGGTGCTGCAGGAAGTCCTGATACGCCAGGGCGATGCCTTCTTCCAGACCTACTTTGGGGCGCCAACCGGTGGCAAAAAGCCGGCTCACATCCATCAGTTTCCGCGGTGTGCCGTTCGGCTTGGATGTATCGAAAACCAGGGCGCCTTCATACCCGATAACCCGCTTCACGATTCCGGCGAGGTCTGCGATGGAAAGATCTTCACCACAACCTACGTTCACAAACTGCTTCTCGTTATAGTTTTCCATGAGGTAAAGACAGGCATCGGCGAGGTCGTCGGCATAGAGAAATTCGCGCAGCGGCGTGCCATCACCCCAAATGGTCACTTCAGGCAGAGCGCCTTCCCTTGCTTCATGGAACTTGCGGATCAGGGCCGGCAGCACGTGTGAATGTTGGGGATGGTAATTGTCGTTCGGACCGTAAAGGTTCGTCGGCATCGCCGAAATGAAATTGCAGCCATATTGATCGCGGTAAGCTTCGCACATCTTGATGCCGGCGATTTTGGCAATCGCATACGGCTCATTCGTCGGCTCCAGGAAGCCGCTCAACAGGCTTTCCTCCTTCAAGGGTTGCGGTGCGAGCTTCGGGTAAATGCAACTGCTTCCGAGGAACAACAGCTTCGTTACTCCGTTCTTCCAGGCATAGTGGATCAGGTTGTTCTGGATACAGAGGTTGTCGTAGAGGAATTCGGCACGATAGGTATTGTTCGCCACAATACCTCCCACTTTTGCCGCTGCAACGAAAACATATTCCGGCTTGACAGACGCATAGAAATCTTCCACATCCTGCTGGCGGCGCAGGTCCAACTGCCCGCTGCTGCGCGTGATGATATTCGTATATCCCTTGTTTTCCAGCGCCCGCACGATGGCCGAACCTACCATCCCGCGATGCCCGGCCACATAAATCCTGGCAGACAATTCCATGCGGCGAAGATACGCCGCGCCGCCGCGAAGACCGCATGATCAGCAGGTTGCCACAACCCGGAACATGCGGCGGCAATCATCCATCCAATAACCTAACAGCCCCATGTTGCGCAGTGGCATACATGGGGCTGTGAAGTAAGAAAAGGAAATCAGCTCAGGGCCGATAGGTTTATTCGTAGTAATTCATGGTATCGAAGCCGCCGTCTTTGATATGGCGTTCGCGTTGCATCACCTTGAGGTCGCTCTGCACCATGTCGGTAACGAGTTCCTGGAGGCTGCACTTGGGCGACCAGCCAAGTTTTTCCTTGGCTTTACCGGGATCGCCGATGAGCAGGTCAACTTCTGTAGGGCGGAAATAGCGGGGATCGACACGCACCACGACATCGCCAACCTTAAGGCCGGGCTCCTGGCCGGTCGTGGCGAGGAACTTATCGTGGTCGATGGCCGACACAGCCGCTGTTTCAGCCGCATCGCTGCCACTGAAGCTGAGTTCGATGCCTACCTGACCAAAGGCCATGCGCACAAACTCGCGGATTTCGGTGGTGTGGCCGGTGGCAATCACAAAGTCTTCCGGCTTTTCCTGCTGCAGCATGAGCCACATGGCTTCCACATAATCGCGGGCATGGCCCCAGTCGCGGCGGCTGTTGAGGTTGCCGAGGTAAACGGCTTCCTGCATGCCGAGTGCAATACGGGCCACGGCACGGGTAATTTTACGGGTAACGAAAGTTTCTCCGCGAATCGGACTTTCGTGGTTGAAGAGGATACCGTTGCAAGCGTACATATTGTAGGCTTCGCGGTAGTTGACGGTAATCCAGTAACCGTACATTTTGGCTACCGCATAGGGAGAACGCGGATAGAAAGGCGTGGTTTCCGACTGCGGAACAGCCTGCACCAGTCCGTACAGTTCGCTCGTACTGGCCTGGTAGATGCGTGTCTTATTGCTCAGGCCGAGGATGCGCACAGCTTCGAGGATGCGCAAGGTTCCGAGGGCATCGGCATTGGCTGTGTATTCGGGTGTTTCAAAGCTCACCTGCACATGGCTCTGGGCTGCGAGGTTGTAGATTTCATCGGGCTGCACTTCCTGGATAATGCGGATCAGGTTGGTGCTGTCGGTCATATCGCCGTAGTGCAGGTGCAGCTTTACATCGGGCTGGTGCGGATCCTGGTAGAGGTGGTCAATACGGTCGGTATTGAACAAAGAACTGCGGCGTTTGATACCGTGCACGCGGTAGCCTTTCTTGAGAAGGAACTCGGCGAGGTACGCGCCGTCTTGACCGGTGATACCTGTAATCAGGGCAACTTTCATGGAGATGGGGCGAGATTGAAATAAATTGCGGCAAAAATAGGCATTCACGCCTTATGGTTGCGGTGTTCTGCGAAGCTGTTTTCCCCGGGCTGGAATATGCCCTGAACGAGGTGTTTTTGCGCCGCGCAGGTGTGCATTGGGAGCTATTGAACGACCCTGTGGCGTTTATCAACCACCCGGCTGCCTGCAAGGTAAACTATTCGCAGCAAGACCTTCCGGGTGTGCAGATTCCGCACAGCCATTGGCTGCATTCCGCAGAAATCGACCCGCACTTCAAGCCGCCCATGGCCCTGCGGCATGGTTTTCTTTGCCTCTTTCCGGAAGATGCAGGCGGGGGTTTTGATTTGTTCGCCATGGTCTTTTGGTTCCTGAGCCGTTACGAGGAATACCAGCCTTTCCGCGGCGACAGCCTGGGGCGTTTTTCACCGGAAGACTCCTGCATCCCTGTGGAATGGCAAGGTTTTCCTTTGGTGGATATGGCGGTGAACCATTACCTGCAACAGCTCGGTTTGGAACCGGATCTAAAAACCGAAACCGCTCCTACCGTCGATATCGACATCGCTTTCCGCTTCGCCGGTCGTGATGCCTTGCGCAGCCTCGGCGCCACTGCCCGCGACCTGTTGAAACATCCGGATCTCTTCGGCCAACGCGTAAAAGCCATGGTTTCGGGTCACGACCCGTGGGACAGCTTTCCATGGTTCGTTGAACACATGCAGCACCTTCCCGCGGCCCGCGTTTTCTGGCAACTGCACCATGGCCGCAATCCGCACGACAAACAGGTGCGCATCCGGCATCCCCGTTTCATCCGGCGCTTCGATGAAGTAAGTCAACGGATTACCTGCGGCATGCACCCATCGTGGGATAGCCACGAAATACCGGGCCAATGGGAACGCGAACGGGAAGCATTCCAGAAACTGGCCGGACATGCGCCGGTGCATTCCCGCCAACATTTCCTGCGCTTTCGTTTTCCCGACACCTTCCGCCGCCTGGAGCAGGCAGGCATCCGCTACGACTATTCGATGGGCTGGCCTTCGCTGCCCGGTTTTCGTGCGGGCACCAGCAAGCCCTTCGCATTTTATGACCTGTTGCAGCAGGAAGAACGCAAGCTGGTTTTCATCCCCAGCTGCATCATGGACGTAAGCTGCCGTCAATACCAGGGCATGGATCCGGAAACGGCCATCCGGACTGGCGAACTATTGAAAACGCGCATTGCTGCCGTGGGAGGCATTTTCTGTTTTATCTTCCACAACGAAAGCCTGGGTGAAGTTGCACCCTGGCAAGGCTGGACCAAGGTGTTTGAAGCATGGATGCGTCCTTGAAACCGCGTTTGTTATCCCGCGCCGACATCAACGAAAGCGCATGGAACCGCTGTGTGGAACAGGCGCCTGTTGCGCTTGCCTATGCCTGCACCTGGTACCTCGACGCCTTGTGCGACAGCGCATGGTCGGGCCTGGTTGCGGGCGATTACGATGCTGTGATGCCTTTGGTTCCCCGGCGCAAGTATGGCATCTCCTATCTCTACCAGCCTTATTTCTGCCAGCAGCTCGGCTTGTTCGGAGACCCGCAGCTGCAGCCCGGTTTCCTTGCAGCCATAGCGCAGCATTTTCGCTATGCAGACATCCAGTTTCATACCGGCACCCTTCCCGACGGCGATTCCTTCACAGCCCGCCCAACGTATTGGCTGCCGCTGCGCGAATCCTATGAAACCCTGCGCGCCGGCTATAACAAAGATGCGCGCAAAAACCTCCGCCGCCTGGAGGAACAATACGGGCATTGCCTGCTCGAGGAAACGCTGGATTTCGATGGTATTGTAGCGCTCTACCGCGAAGCATACGGCAAGCTGAATCCGCTGATTACTGCCGCCCATTACCATCGGCTTACCCTGGCCTTACGGGCTGCAGCACGTCAAGGTGCGCTTGAAAGTTACCGCCTCAATACACCGGAGGGCAAGACCCTGGCAGCGGGCATTTTCCTGCGCAGCCGGGAGCATTTCCACTATATCCTGGGCGGGCCGCTGGAGCGCGGAAACACCAACGGCGTACACGGATTGATCGATGCTTTCATCCGTTTACACGCCGGCTCGGGCATGACCCTCGATTTCGAAGGTTCGGAGATTCCCTCCGTCGCCTATTTCTACAGCAAATTCGGCGCTGAACCTGTTCCCTATTACCGTTGGCGCATGAACCGGCTTCCGCGTTTGCTGCGCTGGGCGAAGAAATAGCAGCCGGATACAAATCCGACTGCTATTCACAGAAGCCTGCTTATTTTAAAGGGAAGCGCGCAGGGAAATCACGAAGTTTCTGCCGGGCGCTGCGATACCAGACGAATACGGGCGATACCGCACATCGGTGATATTTTCCAGCCCTGCGCTCAGCGTGAACCGCTCATCCAACTGATACATCGCCTTTACATTGAGCGTGTACCAAGCAGGAGAGTAAATACGTCCGTCGGCACCAATGGCATACAGCTCCGGCTTCCCTTGCTCTTCGAACGGCAATGCTTCAAACTGACGGTCGGCGCTGTATTGTGCATACCATTGAAGGGTAAGGCGATCGTCGGAGTATTGCAGGCGCGTTACTCCAAAAGCCGGTGGTGCATGACGAGACGGACTTGTATTTCCGTTGTCGAGTTCTTCTGTCCCTTGTTGAAAATTGTAATCGGATGTAAACAAGAAGCCGCCGCCAAGTTTCAGTTCCAAACCTGCTTGCACACCTACCACACGGGCTCTGGCTGCATTCTGCATCGCTTCGACCCGGCTCATTACGCCATCATACAACAGGCTATCCTGCCCGTTGAGGCTGTAAGGGCGCGTTACCAGCGCGTTGTCAAGGCGTGTGCTGTACAAGGCAATATCCAGCTTGATCACATCGCCGAAAACCCGGGCAAAACCAATTTCGGCATTCCAGGCGTATTCGGCTTCGAGATTTGGATTGGGGATTACCACCGAACCAGGCCGTGAATCGAACACCTTGCCCATATCGTCGACATTGGGAGAACGGAAACCGGTGCTGGCATTGAAGGTAATCAGCGTTTTGCGACGCGGACTGTACACGAGGCCGGCGCTGCCCGTAAATGCGCCCCGGTTAAACGAGGCATCTGTAAACGGGAAAGGGTAAAAACTGGTGTCAAAACTTGCCTGTAAGGCATAATGACTGTAACGCAAACCTGTTCTGATGCGGAGTTTGCTGCTCAGTTCCAGCTGGCTCGTGGCATATACACCAGCCGAAGACCATTGTGCCTGGGGGTAGCGCGCCGGTCCGGGCCTGCGCAGTCCGGTTCCCAAATCGCGGTCTGTGCCCCGCGATTGCACATCGTTCTGCACCCATTCGGCGCCATACAAGAATACATGCCGGGCGCTGAGGGTCTTTTTCAGGTCGAGGTTGGCAGACCAGGCACCCACTTTCTCAGCGCGTGTACGTTCCTCTGTCTTATTGAAATCGCGGTCTATGCGGCTTTCTTCGAATTCCTGGTACGCCAGTCGCAGAGCAAACTGGTCCCACAACAAGCTCTTGCCGCTGTGTTCGGCACTGAGGTTGTGCATGGTCCATAATTGGGGACCGTACATCCAATCTCCGCTGCGGGGCAATCCATTGCGGTAACGGATGAGGCGATCGTAACGGGAATAGGAAGAGGTGGCGGAATGATGGAAACCATATTGAAAATCCCAGGCATCGGTGGGGCGAAAACGCACTTTTTGCATCAGGTTTATCTGAGAATATCCACTTGGGCGCTGCACCCGGGGGTCGGGATTCGCAATGACCACATCCTGGTTCCCTTGCCGCTGCGTGTAAAAAGGGCGGAGATATACGTCAGGTCCGTAAGAACCCATGCGCAGATCACCGAAGTCAAACGTACTGAAACTGGTAAGCATGCCCCATTTCCGGCCACCAACGCTGACATCGAAATGGGCTGTATTCTCCTGATTGGTACTGGAATAGCGCATCAGCGCCTTGCCCGTCACAAGCGGCTTGGTTCCGGCAGCCATCTCGGGCATTAATGTCGTAAAACTCATCACGCCGCCGATGGCATCGCTGCCGTACATCACCGAACCCGGGCCAAAAAGCACCTCCGTGCGCTCCATGGCAAAAGGATCAAGTGAAATCACATTTTGCAGGTTCCCCGATCGAAAAATGGCCGTATTCATCCGGACACCATCAACGGCATACAAGAGACGGTTGGTGGAAAAGCCGCGTATCATCGGGCTTCCACCGCCCTGTTGACTTTTCTGGATAAACACCTTGCCGGAAATCCCCAGCAAATCCGCCGCAGTCTGCGGGTTTTGCAACATGGTGTTCTTCCTGGAAATGGCGACGACTTTTTCGGGTGTTTTTCGCGAAAGCTGATTCCAGCGGCTCACCGAAATAGCCACATTATCCAAGGTCAGAACTTCGGGTGAGAGCTTCACTGTAAACCCCATTCCGCGCAGGGCTTCATAGCTGAACTCGAGTGATTCATAACCCGGGGTACTGAACTCGATCCGCGCGCTGCCCGCCAGTCGACTGATTTCGGCCTGTCCCAATGCATTGGTACGTATGGTCCAGGCAGGCAGGTCAGATGATACGATGACATCCTCCAGCGCCTTGCCGGTGCGGCTGTCGCTTATACTGATTATTTGTGCCCTCAATGGGCTATCGATGGAAAACCAAACCAGCAATAGGGTGATCCATTGAAATGTGTTTTTCAAATTGGAAAAAATTGAGTTTGTTGGAATGATCTGCCGTCGCCTGAATGAGGCAAAATGCACCAATCACGGCGCTTGGCAGCTGTTAAAAGAAGGAGATTGACTGAATGAAATCAGCCTGCAAATAGTAAAAACACTTCCGGTGGAGGCAAAAATGCCTCAGGGTAGCCATCCATTGCAACAAGCAACTCAGCAGATATTTCGCCTGCCGCATCGGCATGGAGAGCCTCCAATTGCAAGGGCTCCTTCGGCAACATCAATCCGCGCAGGAAGCTCACCCATTGCTGTTCGCGTTGTTGTTGCAGGGGCTGTTGCCCGAACAACAGTTTACACAAAGCGCCAATGCGCGCATCCACCTTGCTCTCCTTGGTGTCAGGATAACAGGTATAATGCACACTGTCAGCACTTTCACGGCTCGAAACGATGTCGTAAAGCTGGCCTTCGAGCCTGAATTCGCCCTCATGCTTCCATTCCAGGCGCGCCAGGGCCTCCGATGACTTCCGGAAAGACAATACATGGAGTTTAGCTTTGTCGATACCTTGCAGAATCAATTGCCGTGCCTCCTTCCGCGCGGCGCGCTTTTCCACGGCAAGCCTGAGCCCCCAAATGGAGGTACCGGCCGAAAACACCAGGAGAAGTACTATGGACAGTATCCGCTGCAACGAGGGTTGTTGCGGGCGAATTTACACGCAGAAACCCTTGGTTGTTATTGAACGGAAAGGGGGAAATTCACTTCAAGCATCAGCGTACCCGGCTCACAGGCTCCGTTCTTCACACCGCGCTGATTGCGCAGGGTAACTTTCATCGTTGTATTCATCGCCGCGCCTGTTTTCATGCGGTATTGCAATCCGATCGGCCAGGTACCATCGCTGTCGCGGGGCACATAACTGAGGTTGACCGGCGAAGCCATGCATACGCGGTAGTTTTTCGGGAACCGCAGGATGGTATCGGTAAGGTTGATGGATTTACGCGGGTCGGTATCATCCTGCACTTCCAGCTCCAGATCGTATTCGGTATTGGGCTTCATGCGGATGGTATTGAGCAGGCTTGGCGCCTCCGGACCAGCACCGTCAGGGTCGAAGCAACTGGCGAAAGCAACCGCACTGGTGCTCAGATTGGTGTATTTTAAGGTAAAAGTGGTGGCGGTATCTTTTCCCCCAACATTCGGTTCGTCGGGGAACAAGTCTTCAGGTGAACAGGAAGCGAGCCACAAGAGGCCCGCTCCTGCACCTGCAAATAGGATTGATGTGAAAACTTTCGGCACGGCTTCAAAAGTACAAGCCGCGTGCCAATCAGAAACTTAACGCACGCGCACGGGGAATTCTACTTCCACGTCGGTATCGCCGGGATCGCATTGTCCGTTCTTCACAACGGGCTGGTGCTTGAGCGTCACCTTTACCTTGCCGCTGCCCATGACATCGGGTGTATTCCACCGCGAGCTGAGACCGATGGGATGCGTTCCGTCTGAATCGGTGCGCAGGATGCTCACATTGCTGCCCGCATCGGTGAAGCATACAATATGCTCCTTGGCTTCTTCACGAATTTCATGGGTAATGTCGTGGGCAGGATTCTTGGATGCATCGATGAAGCGCAGTTCAACCAGATAGGTCTTGCTGCGCTGCAGGTCAATCGTATCCAGGCGCTGCGGGGGATTGCCACCCGGACCATCCGGGTCACTGAATTCGAAGGTCCCGGCAACGGTCGATGTAGCTGAATCGGTAAACACCATTTGAACGGTTGTAATCAATTCGCCTTCATGGTCGTGATCATGGTGATCGTCTTTGCAAGACTGTGCCATGGGAAGTGCGGAGAAGAGCAAGATGGCTCCGAGGTGGGTGAAAATGGTTTGTTTTTTCATGATATATTGGGTTTTAATTGTTTTTCTATGGTTGGGTATGGTGGTCATGGTCGTGGCGATGGATGGCAACGCGCAGGCTGATATAGAGGTTTCTTCCGCTTTCGTCGGCGTAATAGCGGAAGCGGTTGAGGTAGTCGCGGTAGGCGGCATTGAAGAGGTTATCACCGCCTGCCAGCAGTTCGAGATCGTGGCCGCCGGGGAGTCGAGTCTTCCAGCTCAGGTTCGCCCGCAACAAGGTGTAGGCGCGCGGGGGTGGAAGGAAATCTTCCAGCTGCCCTGCAAAGGGTGCCCTGAATACATGGCTGGGCTCGAGGGTGAAATGCAGTTTGCCGATGCGGCGCTGAAGCATCAGGCGCACTTCCGGCGGGGCCTGTAATGGCACGGGCTTGCCGCTTTCGAGGTTGCGCCCCAGGCTGCCTTCCGCGCGCAATCCGAGGCGCCATGTTTCCAGCTGGGTTTGCCAGGCAAACGTGAACCCTGCGAAAGCGGCATCGTATTGCCGATACACAAACAAGGGCAGCGCACCCCGTATGGTGAGCAGCAATTCACCGGAAGGCTCCAGATTCATGAATTGGGCTACCCGGTTGGCGTAAAGGCTGATGCGTGTTTCGCTGTTGCGCACCTGACGCAGCCAGAGGGCTTCGGTCTTGATGGCAGCTTCCTGACGCAGGTTCACATTGCCCAGCTCGTAAGCACCGGTTCCGCGGTGCACGCCATCGCTGTACAATTCGTTGAGCCATGGATTGCGCCAAAGCCGCGACAGGCTGTAACTACCCAGCCAACGGCCGTGCATCCGGCTGAACTGCATCCCTCCGGCGATACCGGCAAACGGACGGAATTCGGCAAACGCTTGCCGGTTCTTCACATAATCGATCCACAAGCCCTTGGCATCTGCACGCAGCAAGGCTTCCCAATTCCATGCACCCCGGCTTCCTTTCAGCATGGCCCAGGCTCCACCCTGCAAGCCGCGGTAATCGGGCACCAGGAAGATGCGGCGGTATTCCTGCCACTGCGCCTTCACTTGCCAGCCATGGCTGAACTGCATGTTTTTCCAGTTCAAACTGCTTTGCCGGCTCAATTGCCAGGCCCAGAGCCGCAGGTCGAGTTGGGGCCGGAAGTCGGTGCTGCGCCGGTTGAAATCAAATTCGCGGCGCCGGTCGTATTGCAGGGAACTTTGCCATTGTACGTTTCCGTTGCTGCCGCCAAGCGCCTGCCATTGCCATGTAAGGTGTTCGTTTTGCTGCCAGGGTTTGCCGATGGCATACGAAAAACGGTCTGCCGTAATGGGTTTTTCACGCCCGATGGCGGCCTTCAGATCGCTGAGATTACCCACATGCGATCCGGCGAAAATGCCGTTGCGGTTCGCAAAAGCGCTGAACCCGAGGGTATGCGTATACCGCTTGCGGAAAAGGCGCAGTTCGGCCGAGCCGCTGTATTGGCTGCTGCCTGTGTTCCAGAGGTAATACGCAGGTGCCTGCAGATTGCCGGCCCTTTTCCAGGCAGCCTGAACACGGAAGATATGCCGGCCGCCTTCCGGTCGGCGACTCAGGGCCAGGCGTTGAGAAAAACCGCGGCCATTGTGGTGGTAAAGGCTCTGGGATACCAGATCGGTTTCGCCGGCATGGATATTCCATTGCGTGCGCAGGTTCAATACGCCTCCAATGGCATCGTGGCCCAGGGCCAAGGCACGGATTCCCTGTAAAACTTCAGCGAACTGAAAACCAAGTACATCCATTTCCGGACCGTGTTCCATGCCCCAGGCCTGGCCTTCAAGCGCAGCACCGTTTACAAAAACCGGCACCCGCAAACCCCACATGCCCTGCACCATCGGTTTGGAGATGCTGTTGCCGTGCTGTAATAAGCGCACACCTTCCAACTCTGCCAATGCAGCCGCACCTTGCCGATACGCCAGCGCCTGTAATTCTGCTGCAGATGCCTGACCTGTTCTTCGGATGCGGTGCACATGCACCGTTCCCAAATCAAGCTCTTCGTGGCGCAACAACAGATTCAGCAAAGTATCGCCACTGAGCCACAATTCCAGATCGGCATGGGATTCACCCTGATGGCTGACATGCAGGTGGTAGTTCCCGCTGCACAGATTCCGGAACGCGAAGCGGCCGTTTTGGTCGGTGAAGACACGCTGCCTTCCTTCCTCCAGGAATACTTCGGCTCCTTCCAGCGCGTGGAAGGCAGAATCGAGCACTTTGCCGCTCAATTGCCAGCGGCAGAGGCTGTCACTTTTTTGTGAATGGAGGGCCTGCGGCAACAGGAATAAAAGCATTATCCCCAGCCATACGGGCCGTTTTTTTTGCAACATGTACGATTTGCCCCTTGGCACATCATCCTCACCGGCGCGGGGCGAGCCGGCAGGACACTGAACTACAACAAGATTCAGCTATGTGCGGGCGGTGCCCTTCCCTGAAACCAGGAAACACTTTCTGCGGGGCAGAAGGGCTGCAGCAGCAGGGGCTGCAGCGGTAAACTGCGCAGGTGAACCTGCGGAATTTCGAAACTTACCAGCCGGTCGGCCAGTACAGGTATATCGCAGAGATCGCAATCTTCCTGCACCGTCTCCGCGCCGGGCAGGAGGTGGATTACTTCGTCGGCATGATGTTCATCGTGGTGAAAATGGCGGAACTGCGCAGGGAAAGCTGCCAGCAACAAGGCCAGCATGCCAAACAAACGCAGTGTATGTGCCATCACCCTATTCATCAGCCCATTTGCTGCAACATATTGGTGATTTCGCGGATTTCGTCGCGGTTGTATTTATTGCCCGAATGCAGCATCAGCTCCAGGAAATACGCCAGGTTTTCTTCCTGTGTTTCAGCTTCTTCCACATAAGCCAGGTGGAATCCATCGTTCTCTTCCAGGTGTTGATAGCAAAGGCGAAGGGCACGGGTAAGAAGGGGATCCTCCTCCTTCAATGCCATTTCGCGCACCTGGTGCAGGCGGGGAATCAGCGATTCACTGCTGATGCCGGTAGTATTCACTTCCTGTATGATGGCTTCGAGTATGCCGTTGGCTTCGGTAGTATTCATAATTGAAAGGCGCGAATTTAGAGCTGGTTTTGCGATTTGTCTGTAAGGTTTTATTCGTAAGAGAGTTCAACCACTGCGCTGCGGCAATAGCTCTGGCAAGTCAGCACATAGCCCTGTTCGATTTCTTCATCGCTCAGCCCTTCCCTTTCCTTCATCTCTACTTTGCCTTTATGCACTTTCGCGCGGCAGGTGGTGCAAACGCCTACGGTGCAGCTGTAAGGTGGCTCGAGATCGTTGCGGATGGCAGCATCGAGGATGCTGGTTTTATCGTCTGTCGTGAACGATGTGGTCTTTCCGTAAACCGTTACGGTGAGCTCTGCTTTGCCATTGAAAGGCGCAGCGGATTCTTCGGAAGTTTCGGTTGCGCTTACCGCGGTGGTGGTAGCTTCTCCATTGCCGACCGGCGCAGAAAAATATTCTGTGTGGATACGGGCGGATTCCACCCCGGCTTTCTGCAGACCGTT